>Ga0214162_1000026_pt1 | contig 32488 bp, 27 predicted proteins | sample LakMenepilimnion_3_FD_153000 | JGI IMG/M metagenome (GOLD analysis project Ga0214162, IMG submission 153000) | Freshwater microbial communities from Lake Mendota, WI - Practice 20APR2010 epilimnion v5 | ecosystem: Environmental > Aquatic > Freshwater > Lake > Epilimnion/Euphotic zone | place...
AAGTCTAGGATTTTTTAAAAAAAACTCAAAAATCTCCAATAAATCCCCCATAATTATCCATATCAACTATAGCTGTAGTGTTTACGGTGTAGGAATTTAATAATGAGGCAGGTACTTTTTTGTTGTTCGTTTTCCATTTGAATTCAAAAACGTGTAATGCTCCATCGTATTCTTCGATATAATCCACTTCAGCTTGGTCAAATGTTCTCCAGAAATAAGTGTTGCAATAATGTTTGTTGTAGCTGTTCGTTTTCATACGCTCACTTATCAAAAAATTTTCCCACAAAGCCCCTTTATCATTTCGCAAAGCCAACGGATTGAAATTATTGATAATGGCATTCCTAATCCCATTATCATAAAAATAGATTTTTTTACCCTTTTTTATTTCATTTCGCAAATTTCTGCTTAAAGCTGGCAGTTTATAAATTACAAATGCTTTTTCGAGGAGATCAATATATTTTTCTACAGTGGCAGAATTTATATTTCCAATAGTTTTCGCTAGTTCATTATAAGACACTTCGCTTCCTACTTGCAGGGCTAAAGCAACCAGTAGCTTGTCTATGACAGAAGCTTTTTTTATACCATCATACCGCAAAACATCTTTATACAAATAACTATTGGTAATTTCTTTCAACACCTCTTTTTCATTACCAGGATTGTTGATTACCTCAGGATAACTTCCGTATATTAAACGATTTTCTAAAAGTCTTTGCTCGGTTAGCAATGAGGTATGGCTTACCATCTCTGAAAAACTAATTGGATATAAATAGTATTCTTTTTTTCTACCCGTTAGCGGTTCATTGCTTTTTTGCAAAAGTTCAAAAGCAGAAGAACCAGTTGCAATAATTTGCAATTCTGGATTTGTATCAATTACTAATTTCAATTTCAATCCTATATCTTCAACTTGTTGTGCCTCATCAATTACAATAAGTTTGGCATTACCAAAAAGCTGTAACAATTGCGTACTTGTTGTTGCATTCTCTAATTTTATTTTTACATCAGATTCATCTGCATTGAGCCATAAACTTTTTTCGGTACAATTTTGCAATACTTGTTTTAACAAGGTCGTTTTCCCAATTTGACGAGCTCCAATTAATAGCAGCACCTTGTTCTTGAAAAGGTTTTTCTCTATTTCTTGTTGTATTATTCGTGGAATCATTATCTAATTTTTATCAAAAATACGTAATATTTACTTTCAAAGGAAAGAATTAGGCTTAATTTTTTGATTTTATTTTAAATATTAAGCTTATGAGAAATATTAATCGTATTGAAATCTCAGGATTCACAAATAACACAATATACATAAGTCATAGAAATCTAGAAAAATTGTTTTAACACCAATATAATTGATGGTAGAACCACGTTTAATTATGATACAGGGGAAAGATATTTGTCAATCGAAGGCTTGTTTTAAGCCGTAACCAAAATACTATGGATTGGAAAAATAACTCCATAAACAGCAATTAACACATCTATTTCACCTCTCATCCCCCTCTCCTCTGCCTATCGGCAGACAGGGTTGGAGAGTGTTGGGGTAACGAAACAAAAAACCCCGTTTCTTACGAAACGGGGTTTTCTACTAAATTGAGAAAATCAATTATGCTTCAACTTCGAACGGAAGTATAGATACATAAGATTTATTATCTCTTTTCTTTTGGAATAAAACAACTCCATCTACTCTTGCGTGTAGGGTGTGATCTTTACTAATGTAAACGTTTTCACCTGGATTATGTTTTGAACCTCTTTGTCTTACGATGATGTTCCCTGCAATAGCAGCTTGTCCACCAAAAATCTTAACGCCTAAACGTTTTGATTCTGATTCCCTACCATTCTTGGAACTACCGACACCTTTCTTGTGAGCCATGACGTATTAGTTTATATTGTTATTATTCTTGTGTCTCTTCTTTTTTAGCTTTTGGAGCTTTTTTAACTTTTGGAGCTGCTACTTCTTCAGTCGCTACTTCAACAGTTTCTTTTTTTGCAGCGGCTTTTCTAGGAGCTGAAGCTGTAATACCTTCGATTACAATTTGGGTAAGATACTGACGGTGTCCGTTTCTCTTTTTGTAACCTTTTCTTCTTTTCTTTTTAAAAACGATTACTTTATCTCCTTTTAAGTGTTGTAACACTTTGGCTTCTACTGAAGCACCTTCTATAGCTGGGGCGCCTATTGTGATTGTACCGTTGTCATCTAACAAATAAACTTTGTCGAAAGAAACTTTAGTTCCTTCTTCATTTGCCAAACGGTGAACGTAAACCTTTAGGTCTTTGCTAACTTTAAACTGTTGCCCTGCTATCTCTACGATTGCATACATAACAAATTGTTTTATAAATTTTTAAGGCTGCAAATATACAATTAAATATTTATTCTGCAATTAGTTACTGTAAAAAAAAATAGTTTCTTTATCCAAAGTCTTGTTTTTAAGGGCTATTGAAATGATTCTAGAGTCTTTTTTGCTAAGACAATTGTTAAATTTTACACAAAGTAGGAAAAATTTGTTATTAACTATTAAAAAAACTTATTTTTGGTGTAACAATAACACGCTTATGATTACCAACTAACTGTAAATAAAAATTATTAATCCTTATGAAAAAATCAATAATGGCGTTAAGTGCAGCACTTTTGCTTGGAGGAATAGCCTCCGCACAGAAAGTGGATTTTGAAGAATACGATTTAGATAACGGAATGCATGTCATTTTGCACAATGATCCATCTGCTCCGGTTGTCGTAACCTCGGTAATGTACCATGTGGGTGCCAAAGATGAAAACCCCGAAAGAACTGGTTTCGCACACTTTTTTGAACATTTATTGTTTGAAGGGACCGAAAACATCAAACGTGGCGAATGGATGAAAATTGTTTCTTCCAACGGAGGCGTAAACAATGCCAACACTACTGACGATCGAACCTATTATTATGAAGTCTTCCCGTCTAATAATCTAGAATTAGGGCTTTGGATGGAATCCGAAAGAATGATGCATCCTGTAATCAACCAGATTGGTGTTGACACTCAAAATGAAGTTGTAAAAGAGGAAAAAAGAACTAGTTTTGACAACCGTCCCTACGGGAACATTCTTACGGTTGTAAAAGAAAATATGTTCAAAAACCATCCTTATCGTTGGAATACCATTGGTTCGATGGAACATTTAGATGCAGCCACTCTAGAAGAATTTCAAGCTTTTAACAAAAAATTCTATACCCCTAACAATTCCGTTTTAGTGGTTGCAGGTCAAATCGATATTGCACAAACTAAGGAATGGATCAAAAAATATTTTGGAGCAATTCCAAGAGGTGAAGACTTGAAAAGACAAACTTTTTCCGAAGAGCCAATTACACAAACCATAAAAGCGACTTACCAAGACCCAAATATCCAGATTCCAATGTTAGTAGCTTCTTATAGAACTCCTTCGATGAAAACTAGAGATGCTCGGGTTTTGAATTTAATTTCATCCTATTTAAGTGACGGAAAAAGTTCTAAATTGTATAAAAAAATAGTGGATCAGAAAAAAATGGCTTTGCAAATTGGAGCTGTTGGTTTTAGCGAAGAAGACTATGGAATGTACATTATGTATGGATTGCCAATGGGCACGTTCACTATGGCAGATTTACTGAAAGAAATTGACGAAGAAGTTTTGAAAATTCAAACCGATTTGATTTCCGAGAAAGATTATCAAAAATTACAGAATACTTTTGACAATCAATTTGTAAATGCCAATTCCGGCGTTGAAGGAATTGCAGAAAACTTGGCAAAATTCTATATGCTTTATGGTGATGTTAATTTGATAAACTCCGAGATTGATTTATACCATTCTATTACGCGTGAAGAAATTAGGGACGTTGCAAAAAAATACTTAAATCCAAATCAAAGATTAATTCTAGATTACGTTCCATCAACTGAACAAGCTCAAAACTAAGATATCCATATTATGAAAAAAACAAGTATACTAATATTCATTTTGTTCTTAACCGGAATTATGCAAGCACAAGACCGTACGCAACCCAAACCGGGAAAAGCACCAGTGGTAAACATCAAAAAACCCCAAACCTTTGTCTTGGCAAATGGATTGAAGGTGATGATTGTCGAAAATCACAAATTGCCAAGAGTAACTTATAATCTTACTTTAGATAACGCCCCTTTTGCTGAAGGTGCCAAAAAAGGTGTTGACGAATTGAGCAGCAGTTTAATAGGAAATGGGTCTAAAAAAATAGCCAAAGATCTTTTCAACGAAGAAATCGATTTTTTTGGCGCTAACGTTAACTTTAGTTCTAACGGAGCTTATGCCAATTCCCTTTCTAAATATGCCAACCGGATTTTAGAATTAATGGCCGAAGGGGCATTAAACCCCAACTTTACCCAAGTAGAATTCGACAAAGAGAAAGCCAAAATGCTCGAAGGGCTAAAAGCCGAAGAAAAGAGTGTACCTGCAATAGCCGGTAGAGTTACTGATGCTTTAGCCTTCGGAAAAAACCATCCTTCAGGTGAATTTGTAACCGAAGAAACGTTGAATAACGTTACCCTTGCCGATGTTGAAACCAATTATAAAAACTATTTTGTGCCTGAAAATGCCTATTTAGTTATTATTGGTGACGTAAAATACAAGAAAATCAAACCTGTTGTCGAAAAATTATTTGGAAACTGGGAAAAAAGAAGCACGCCCAAATTAACTTATCCCGACCCAAAAAATGTTGATTTTACCCAAATTAATTTTGTGGATATGCCCAATGCCGTACAATCTGAAATTGCATTGGTCAATACATTGAATTTAAAAATGAGTGATCCTGATTATTTCCCCGCAATGCTGGCGACACACATTTTGGGAGGCGATTTTAACAGTTATTTGAACATGAATTTGAGAGAAGCCCATGGCTGGACGTATGGCGCCAGAAGCACTATCGGCAACGGAAAATATGTGACCAAATTAAATTCGACTTCAGCGGTAAGAAACGTAGTTACTGATAGTGCAGTGGTTGAATTCATAAAAGAAATAAAAAAAATCAGAACCGAAAAAGTAAGCGAGGAATTACTTAACAATGTCAAAGCTTCTTTTATCGGAAAATTTGTAATGCAGGTGCAACAACCACAAGCCGTTGCCAGATTCGCCTTGAGAATCGAAACAGAAAATCTTCCCGAAGATTTTTACGAAAATTATATCCGAAACTTAAGTGCGGTAACTCCTGAACAAATACAACTTGCCGCCAATAAATATTTCTTGGTGGACAACACCAGAATTGTCATTGCCGGAAAAGGAACTGACGTTATTCCTGGACTGGAAAGTCTAAAAATCCCAATATTGTATTTTGATAAATATGGTAATCCTGTAGCAAAACCTGTTCTTAAAAAAGACGTTCCTGCTGGTGTAACTGCCAAAATTGTTATAGACAATTACATCAAGGCAATCGGTGGCGAAAAAGCATTGAATGGTGTAAAAACTGTGGCAATGACTGGATCAACAACCATTCCGCAAGCACCATCGCCATTGACTTTTACCAATAAAATTGATGCCAAAGGAAAATTAGCGGTTGAAATTGCCATGGGACCAATGAGTTTGATGAAACAAGTTGTCAACGAAAAAGGCGCTTATGTTGTACAACAAGGACAAACAAAAAAAATAGAAGGTGCTGATTTAGCTGAAATGAAAGCAAGTGCTATTCCTTTTGAAGAACTAAAATTGGCCCAGAAAGAAGGACTTGTACTTACCGGAATTGAGTCCATAAACGGAAATGATGCTTATGCCTTGCAAAACGGTAAAACTACTTTGTTTTATGATACTAAATCAGGACTTAAAGTAGCTAACACAAAAACAATGGAACAAGGTGGAAAAACGATGACGCAAACCACTACCTACGGAGATTACAGAGAAGTGAAAGGGGTAAAAGTGCCTTTCAACATTATTCAAAATGTAGGTTTTGAGTTGGATATAAAAATGTCCGAGGTGAAAATCAATGAAGGGGTTTCGGATGCAGATTTCCAATAAAAGAATCTTTAATAAATTGTCAAAGGCTGTCCTATTTTGGACAGCCTTTGTTATTTTATAGAACATCAAATATTACTTTTTAGCCGACAAATAAACTCCAAACAGAATAATAAAAGCCCCCAGAAACTGGACTGGTGTCAACATTTCGTTATCCAACAATCCCCAACTAAATGCCACAACAGGAATTAAATACGTTACCGATGTAGCAAAAACCGGAGATGAAATTTGAATGGTCTTAAAGAAAATGATGTTGGCAATACCGGTTCCGACCACTCCCAAAATCAAGATATACACTATTGAATGCTGAACGCTTTCAACTTGTATTACTTGAAAGAAACCAGAGAAAAATAAAACAACAAGTGCGGGTAAGAGCAGTACCAAAAAATTTCCAGTCGTAATGCTCAACGGACTCAAATCCGACAAATATTTTTTGATTAAATTGACATTGATTGCATAGCAAACAGAGGCTATTAGTATCAAAATTGCATAATAATAATTTTGTTCCGGATGATGCATGGCCCCATTTATTATCAATAAAAAAGTGCCTATTAACCCAATAACTACCCCAAACACTTGAGGCCTCCTAAAAGTTAGTCCAAAGGCAAAGACACCAAAAATCAAGGTATTCAAAGGTGTTAAGGAATTAAGAATGGAACTTACGGTACTGTCGATTTGAGTTTGTGCCACCGCAAAAAGAAAGGCTGGAATAAATGTTCCCAAAGTCGCCGTCAAGGCAATGTATTTCCATTGAACATGAGGAATTTTGGCCAAACTTTTGAACCCTATCAACAACAGAAAAACGGCTGCAAATAAGATTCGTAGGGATCCGACTTGCATTGGCGTCAAGCCAACCAAACCCTTCTTTATGAGGATAAACGAACTGCCCCAAATAAGGGCCAATGTTACCAAATAAACCCATTTTAACTGTTTCGAATCCATAAATCTAAATTTTGGCTCAAAATTGTAACTATTTTATGAATTAGCCGTGTTTTTTTTCGTTAATTTTGTCCACAATAACAAGACAATTAATTTATTAAAAACCAAATCATTATGAATTTTTTTAAATCAATAGTAACAATAACGCTTGCAAGCCTTTTGTTTTTGGGTTGTAAAGAAAAAACCTCGGACGCTGTTTCGGATGCCGCGGCAGAAAACAGCATCCCAAAAGTGAAAAAAGAAATTCCAGTCGCAAATCTACAAACGGCAAATTTCTCCATCGAAGGAATGACTTGTGAAATAGGTTGCGCCAAAACCATTGAAAAAGAATTGAATGCACTCGACGGCGTTCAAAAAGCAACGATAGATTTCAAGAAAAAATCAGCCACCATCTCTTTTGACAAAACCATCTTAAAAACCGAAAACATCAGCAAAGTGGTGGAAGCAACTGGAGATGGAAAAACATATAAGGTTTCGAATATGAAATCTTAAAAGTGAATCAAAACGATAGAAAAAAGTATCAATATTCTTTAAGGTTTTTACATTCCTTTGTAATTAGATTGAATTGAAGAACTCCATTCCTCTTTTTTTTGGAACTTGGTTTAGGATTGGCAATTTCCAGTTCTTCAATTTATGCTTTTACGACTTCCAAGTCTTCGTTACCTCAACAACGAGCCCTTCTTTTCAAAAGTTCTCCGCCTTTGGCTTTATGAAGTGCCAAATTTATACTGATTAGCCCTAAATAATGACCCAACAAGCCCGATAGCTATCGGTAGCACTACATTTATAGACTATCGATTCAGCCTCCGATTGTTATCGGGATAAAATGGAAATGACCTTTTTAGAATTACAATTGGCATCTCTTTTACCCCGAAAGACAACAACAAACATTTCCTGATAATTAACCCTTTTTCCCACTAAAGGCTGGCGTTTTGAGTTTTTTTTCGCAGCCGTAAATGAAAATTGTAGATGTGAAAATTCGTGTTTTTTGGATAGGCGATGACATATAGCTAAGATTTTTTATTCATTTTCAAAATCAAAAAGTTCCTTTGGTTCGATATTCAAAGCTTTTGCTAATTTAAAAACAACATCTATTGAAGTATTGATTTGCCCTAATTCAATACGACTTATCTGAGAGTATTCAAAAGAAGAAAGTCCAGCTAGCATTTCCATTGATAAGCCTTTAGATTGTCTTATCAATCGTAACTGTTTACCAAACAAAATAATAGACTCTATCTCGACATCTTTTCGCACCCAACAAAGAAAGAGGTATAAAAGAAAAAATAGTATAGCGTTATATGCTACAAATTAAATATAATTTCTATTTTTGATAAAACTTAAAACCATAAAATTATGAAACAACAATTTAAAAGAATTGCATTAGGATTATTCCTATCAACTGTTGTATCTTCGTGTAGTGAAAACGAACCTAACTCGACTAATAGTACTGTTGTTGCCGAAGAAAAAGGATTAGCTACACAATTGGGCGAAAAACTAGAAAACCCTTATTCTGTTGCGAATATGAAAAAAGCATTGGCAAACTTGAGGAAATCAAAATCAGCTGCGAAAATGGCGGCCGATGATTTTGAAATCACTACCACACATCTGTATTTGAAGTTTACACCAAAAAATGAACAAGAATTAGATGTACTAGAGAGTGATTCTACTATTGTTTTTTATGATCACCCCTTAGATTATGAAATTGCGGTAAGCGGAGATTACTATCGTGACCCTAATATTCCCGAAGACCAACCCACACCACTGTATTGTGCTGTAAAAGTAGATGCACCAGTTGTACAAAACAATGGAAAAATCAAAGGCAATGCAAAAGTGATGGAAACTGTTGAAAAAACAACCCTAGAAGAACTCTTTATCCCCGATGAAGATTTTGATACCGATGAAAACGGTACTACAAACAAAACTGTCAATCCTGCGATGCGAAAAATAAACGGCAAAATGCTTTCTGTATCATTTATTGATGCTTTGGTAGAGGAAGCCTTGAGAATAACCAATAATTTGAACAACTCCAACGCCCAAAATAAAACGCTAAAAACGGCATCGAGCAAATGGCGACCAGCAGGAAGAATAAGAGTGTGGGACGATTATTTGCAAGACTATATTGGTGTTGAGGGTGCAGAGGTAAGAGCCAGAAGATGGTTTACCACCCATAGAGGTTGGGTGGGTGCCGATGGCTATTATTCCTGTGATGGGCGTTTTGAAAGAGATGCCAATTATAGTATCGACTGGGATCGTTATGAATTTGCTATACAAGACCATTGGCTCAATGGGGCAACATTTAATGGTCCAAAGAAAGAAGGAAATTGGGATTTGAATCTTAAAGATGATAAACAAGCCTATTATGCTACTATTTTTAGTGGGGCATATTTCTATTATTATAAGGATAGAATGGAACTTACTTCTCCACCCACTAACTCATTTTTTAAAAGAAAACTTCGTATAAAAGCACGTTTAGAAAACAGTAAATCTTCTTATGTAAAAGCACGTAGAATATGGTTTGGTGCAGATATTTCTTTACAAGCTTGGGGAGACCGTTCCGATTTGGTATTTGGAACTACCATACACGAATTGGCACATGCAGCACATCGGGAGGTAGCTGGTGGTGCATACAATAATTTAGTTTGGAAAGCATATTCTAGTCCATGTGCCCCCTCTGCTGAAAGTTGTGACCATCCTGGTCCAACTGGTGCAAGTGCAAGACGTGTCATGGAAACTTGGGCTACTACCGTAGAGATTGTACTTACTAATTTGAGGTATAAAAAATACTTGGGGTATTCTAATTTTGAGTATGGACTATGGAGAGTTCCTTCCTTTAATAATAATCAAAATGTTTTTATAACTGAAGAGAACTTTTATACTTCAGCAGGTTATGATTTAATAGATAGTTTTAATCAAAGGGATGTATATGGTTCTTTCCATCCTCAAGACAGAGTATCTGGTTATACCATAAAACAAGTCGAAAATAGCTTAAAAAACACCAATAGCTGGAGCGAATGGAAGGAAAATGTGAAAAGAGAAAATCCAAATAATCCAACAAATCAATATATTGATGAACTTTTTAATAACTGGTAATATGAAAACATTTTCCTTTTTATTCACATTAATTTTTTTGTCTTGTGGTACAGACCAAGGTGAAATAAAAACATATATTTATACTGTAAGAAATGAAAGTGGGGTCAGAGTAATTTTTAAAGGGTATAACACTAAAATGAAAACTCCCCCTACTATTATCCAATTAGAGAATAACCAAGAAATAACTAAAACATTTAAGGACGGCTTACCTCCAAGAGGACCTTACAAATTTAGTGATTTATTTCAGTCCGACTCTTTGATTGTCTTATTTAATAATAAAAAAAAATTATCCTATTTATGGGGATCTAGTTGTGAAAGTAGTAATGCTAGAAACCCTTTGAATATTTGTTTTCACAGTAGAAACAAAATAGAAACTTTTATTTTTACAATCGAAGATTATAATAATGCTCAAGATTGTAATGGTAATTGTGATTAAAGCGTTTTGTTAACAAAGGCGGATTCAAGAAATAAAAACTGCAATCAAAGAGCCAAACTGCACAGTTAGCTCTTTGTTGCTGTTTAATATTATACCATCTTGCAATTGCAAAAATCCTTAATAGAGGCAAGATTATGGTGGGAATGGCGAGATAATATCAAGAACAGATATGATAATCCTACAGAAGGAAATTTAGACGAATTGTTTAACAATTGGACCAATTAAAAATGAAAAAAGCGCTTGTTGCATTTATAGCAGTGATTATGTTTAACTGTGGTCCTGAACAAGGAGGATGTACTCTCTACACTTATACTATCAAAAATGAGAGTGGTAAAAATATTACTATAAAAGCCAATAGGATAGGTTTTCCTAATAACCCACCCGTAATCACCAATATACCTATAGGGGGAAAATTAACAAAAACTTTTAAGTCGTGTCCACCATCTGGTAGTTACGAATTTTCTGATTTTTTTGGAGATGAAAACACAAGAATCATAGACACCATTACTGTAATTTATGAGAATAGAAAATTTAGTAGTTTTAGAAAGGATTGTACTGCAAGAAATCCGTTAAATTTTTGTAATATTAATCCAGAGGTAACATTTATATTTACAGCCCAAGACTATGAAGATGCCCAAGACTGTAATGGTAATTGTGATTAAAACGTTTTGTTAAGATATTGAAAAAAGCAGTCAAAGAGCCAACCGTCAAGGTTGGTTTTTTGTTGCTTTTTTTTGATTATAATCAACGAGTAGTTTTATTTCTGAGTTCTATGTATAGAAAATAATGAGTTGCAAAAATAACCCTAATAAATTTCATAAAAATTTCAATAACAAGGAATATAATTGTTATTTTGTGTCTTCTAAATTTTGATTTTTTATGTTCAAAAATAAATCTAAATATTTTCTGATTTTACTGATTTTGATAATGGCTAGTTGCGCCAAAAGAGGCAGCATTACTGGCGGTTTGAAAGATACACTAGCTCCCATTTTGAAAGTGAGTTTTCCAAAGAATTTCAGTACTGATTTTAAAGGCAACGAAATTAAATTGACTTTTGACGAATACATCAAGTTGAAAGACCTGAACAAGCAATTGATTATTTCGCCGCCAATGAAATATGAGCCTTTGATTACGCCAACTTCTGTCAGCAAATTTATCAACATAAAAATATTGGATACGCTACAAGCCAATACCACTTACAGCTTCAATTTTGGACAAAGTATAGCCGATAATAATGAGGGAAATGCATACAATCAGTTCAAATATGTCTTTTCGACTGGTACTTACATCGATTCTTTGTCGCTTGGCGGAACCGTGAAAGATGCCTATAACAAGGAAGTTGAATCGTTTGTTTCCGTCATGCTTTATGAGGTGAACGACACCTTTAAGGATTCAGTGGTTTATAATGACGCACCAAGATACATCACCAATACATTGGACAGTCTAAAATCTTTTAAGTTGGAAAATTTAAAAGCCGGAAAATATCTTTTGGTGGCCATGAAGGATTATGGTTCCAATAATAAATTTAATCCCGCCAAAGACAAAATTGGATTTCACAAACAGTTTGTAACCATTCCGAACGATACGGTTTATGAATTAAAATTATTCAAGGAAGTGCTTCTTTTCAAGGCCTACAAACCTGTTCAAGCTTCTGGAAATAGATTGATTTTACCTTTCGAAGGAAATGCAAAAAACTCGAAAATTACGCTCAAAAACGGAGAAACAATTTTACCAACAATCATCTCTAAATTCCCTAAAAAGGATTCGCTTCAGCTTTGGTTTAAACCTTTAAAAGTGGATTCGTTGGCATTGGCTGTGGCCAAAGATAAGTACAAAGTAAATTTCACCTTAAAAATAAAAGAGCAGAAAAAAGACAGCCTCAAGATTAGCGCAGTTCAAACCGGTATATTGAATTTCAGGGAGCGACTCACTCTGGAAACCGCAACGCCACTGACTAAATTTGACCATTCGAAAATAAAACTCGTCAATAAAGATAGCGTTGCAGTGGATTTTAAAACCGAGTATGACGATTTTAACCAGCAACTATTTTTTGATTTCAAAAAAGAGCCTTCGGAAAATTACACATTAAGCATGCTGCCTGGAGCTTTGACCGATTACTTGGAACAATCGAATGACACCCTGATTTATAAATTAAACACCAGAATTTTAGCTGATTATGGAAATTTGGTCGTGAATTTACAAAACGCGAAACGTTTTCCAGTGATTGTGGAACTGACAAATGAAAAAGGGGATATTTTGGCTAGTGAATATTCGGAAAGTAGTTCTAAAGTTGAATTTAATTTGGTTGAACCCACACTATTTTGGCTAAGGGTAATTTATGACGACAACAAAAACAAGGAATGGGATACTGGGAATTATTTAGAAAAACACCAAGCCGAAGAAGTGGTTTATTTTTCTAAAGCAGTTGATGTTCGCGCCAATTGGGATGTAGAACAAGTTTTTGATTTAAGTATTCCTTACACTCCTGAACCCAAAAAGAAAGTTGACAAGAAGAAGAAAGATAGCTCAATTGGGTTTTAATTCAAAAGAATCGTTATAGTTTAAAAGATACATTTCCGCTTTGCGGACAGGTATAGAAACAACGGTACACAGATGACACGGATTGAACGGATTTTCGCTGATTTATTAAACTTAAATGACCTTTTATACTTGATATAGTGAAAAGTAATTGGCCATTAAGTCTTAAAACTTAAATGACTTATATGTTAAATCTCAGCTGTATTCCGATGTTAAAGAGGAAGTGTATTGGTTAACTTAAATCCAATTCAATCTTTCAATTCAAAACTATCTCTATCGTTTAGAAATCCTAGTTTGTTTCTGGTTTCAAGTAGTTTTTCCTTGTTTAATTCCACAATGAAAACACCTACAATTTCTTGCGGCTCCAGAATGTAGTTTCCGAGAAAATCAACTGTTTGCGAATGACCAACATATTCTAAATTGTTGTCGTCAAGACCAGTTCTATTCACGCCAATGGTATAACACATATTTTCGACCGAACGGGCTCTAAGCAAAATATCCCAAGCATTGATCCTCGGTTTTGGCCAATTGGCAACATAAATCAATACGTCATAATCTTCTATATTTCTTGCAAAAACCGGAAAACGCAAATCGTAACAGATTAGCGGACAAATTTTCCAACCTAAATAATCGACAATCCATTTTTTGTTGCCCGAAGTATAGACTTTGTCCTCTCCAGCCAGAGTAAACAAATGTCTCTTGTCATAAAATTGTATTTCTCCCGACGGAAAAACAAAGACCAATCTATTGTGGAAATTTTTGTTTTCTTTGATGATTAGACTTCCTGTTATCGCACTATTCTTAGCTTTCGCCAAAAATTGTAGCCACGAAATGGTTTCCCCTTGCATGGTTTCGGCAACAGCCTCAGGATTCAAAGTAAAACCCGTCGTGAACATTTCTGGAAGCACAATCAAATCTACTTTTTCAGCAATAGCATTGATTTTTTCTTCGAAATGATTTCGATTGGCGGTTGGGTTTTCCCAAACTAAGGGAGACTGGATTAGTGCTACTTTCATCTTTTTTGAAATAATATCAAAGTTACACAAAATAGAATTAGCCACAACAGCTTATCGTGTTTATCAGGGAAAACCCTTAGAAGAAAAAAACAGTAATTACCCTTAAATCTAATTAATTGTCTCGAAGTAATTTGCGATAGTATTTAACAAAAATATTAAAAAACCAATAATCATGAAAAAAATTACATTAAAACTTATTACCGTTCTTTTTGTTATTCTTAATGTAACTTCTGCATTAAGTCAATGCTGGAAAGAAATAGAAACTGGTTATGTTACTTCGTTTGCACTAAAAAATGATGGAACACTTTGGGCTTGGGGAATTACCGAAACTAGTACGAACACTCCAACTCAGTTTGGTACAGATTCTAATTGGAAAACCATTAGCAAAGGAGTCGACCATAATTTAGCCATAAAAACTGATGGAACACTTTGGGCATGGGGATCAAACGGTGATGGACGATGTGGTAATGGCGTTTTTGGTGGAAGTTTGGCTAATCCAACACAAATTGGTACTGCTACCAATTGGGATTCTGTGAACGCAGGAAACTATCATAGCATGGCTGTAAAAACGGATGGTACGCTTTGGGCTTGGGGCAATAATGCATTTGGAGGATTAGGTATTGGAAGCACTACTAACCAAAATGTGCCTGTACAAGTTGGCACTGCTACCAATTGGAAATCTGTGAGTGCAAGTTACTATTTCACACTAGCTCTAAAAACTGATGGAACACTTTGGGCATGGGGAATTAATAGCCATGGGCAACTCGGAACAGGTTCTAGCTCTACAAACATTCCTGTGCAAGTAGGAACAAGTACTAATTGGAACTCTTTAGTAGCAGGAAATTATAGACATTCAATGGGAATAAAAACAGACGGTACACTTTGGGCATGGGGTCGTAATGATTATGGAGAATTAGGAGATGGAACAACTGCCAATAAGAACATTCCAACTCAAATAGGTACTGATACCGATTGGAGTTTTGTTACTTCAGGAGACGAATCTACCTATGCTATCAAAACAAATGGTACACTATGGGGTTGGGGCTATAATTTAAATGGAAGATTGGGTGATGGAACAACTACAGACAAACATATTCCAACTCAAATAGGCTCAAACAATACTTGGAAAAAAGTAAGTAAACATCAAACTCATACAATTGCCTTACGAACAGATGATAATCTTTGGGCGTGGGGAAATAATTCTAACGGACAATTAGGAACAGGAAATAATCTAAATCAATTAACTCCAGTAGCGGTTGCTTGTCCGACAAATCTGGAAATTAGTGGTTTTTTCGCTAAAGAATTCTCAATTTATCCCAACCCAACAAAAGGAATTATTACAATTTCAAATGAAGATAATCTTACCATCGATAAAATTGAAATCGTAGATATTTTAGGAAAAACCGTTTCGGTAAAAACAGAAAACACTTCTCAAGTTGATATTTCTCATTTTTCAAAAGGAATTTATATTTTCAAAATATTTTCTGGTGAAACTATTTCAACAGAGAAAATAATTAAACAGTAAAACCAATAGTCATGAAAAAAATTACAACATTCCTTTTATTCTTATTTGCAATTTCATTGTTTGCAAAAACAGAAAATTCAAATTTCAAGTCAAGTATAGAATTCTCTAGCAACACAATCGCAACTTCTATTATTTCTTTTTCTCCAACTTCTGGTTTGGTAGGAACAACAGTAACCATTTTAGGAAATGATTTTAGCATAATTGCTTCTGAAAACAACGTACAATTTAACGGAACAGTCGCTCTTGTAACGGCTGCTTCTACTACAAGTCTAACTGTAATTGTACCTGCTGGAGCTACAACTGGAGCAGTAAGTGTAACAGTAAATAGTATTTTAGTAACAAGTTCAAGTGTTTTTACAGTACTTTCAGTATCTACCTGTAACGGAATTTCGAAAAACAACGCTAAACATTGGTATTTTGGTAATCAGGCAGCAATCAAATTTGAAAATAACGTTCCTGTTCCTTTAACAAATAGTGCAATGACACAAGTGGAAGGAGTTGCTACGATGAGCGATGCCAATGGAAATTTATTGTTTTACACCAACGGGATTACTATTTTCAATAGAAACCATCAAGTTATGGTAAATGGTTCTGGGCTAACTTCTAATAGTAGTAATACCCAATCGGCTTTTATAATTCCTTTTCCTGGAAATCCTGATAAATATTATGTAATTACTCCTGGACCATACAATTATAGTATCGTTGATATGACTCTAGATAATGGAAATGGTGCTGTTATGGCAACTGCCAAAAATATTTCAATAACAATTGAAAATTCAGAAAAAGTTGCAGGTTTATTAGCTTCCAATCAAACAGATGTTTGGTTAATAACATATGGAGCAAGCCAAAAGCGTTTTAATGTTTATAAAATTACACCTTTGGGAATTAGTACTACACCAGTTGTTTCTCAGTTTACAATTGCTTCAGGTTTCTTTGGATATATGAAAATTTCACCTGATGGAACTAAAATAGCTATGGCAAACTTTGCAAATACTTTTCACCTTTATGATTTTAATGCTGAAACAGGTGTAGTAAGTAATCAAGTTGTAGTTCCAATTAGCGTAGGAGGATTCGGTAGTTATGGTATTGAATTTAGCCCTAACAACAATATGGTTTATGTAGCCGATCATCGTGGACAAAATAGAGTTTTTCAATACAACATCACATTAGCAACTCCTGAATTAATTAGTGCTTCAGTTGTTCCGCTCACAGCAAATGTCCCTGCTCTTGGAGGAATTCAATTAGGACCAGACAATAAAATATATGTTGCAAGAGAAAATAATGGTTTTCTTGGGGTTATCAATAATCCTGGCATTCTAGGTGCAGGTTGTAATTATGTTGCCGAAGGCGTTGGTTTAGCTGGGAAGACATCTAATCTCGGATTACCGGGGTTTGTTGCCTCTTCTTTGGTTCAAAATCAACCTTATATTACTTCTTTTTCGCCAGTAAGCGGAGAAATTGGTACAAATGTTACTATAACTGGAACAGATTTTAGTACCCTAATTGCTAACAATATCGTATCTTTTAATGGAGTTGAAGCAACGGTTACAGCTGCAACAAACACTAGTTTAACCGTTATTGTTCCAACTGCTGCTTTAACAGGAAAAATTAGTATTGAATCAGGATGTAATATAGTTGCTAGCACAGAAGATTTTTCGGTAGTTAACTTAAATACTAATTCATTTTCAAATAGTACTATAAATATTTATCCAAACCCAACTGCAGGAATAGTAACAATAACAAATCAAGATAACCTATCCATTGATAAAATTGAAATCGTAGATTTTTTAGGAAAAACAGTTTCGGTAAAAACAGAAAACACTTCTCAAGTTGATATTTCTCATTTTTCAAAAGGAATTTATATTTTCAAAATATTTTCTGGTGAAACTATTTTTCAACAGAAAGTAATAAAACAATAAATAGTTAGTTTTCTTTGTGAATGATTGTAATCTACTCTTTTTTGTGCCAAAAGAGTAGATGCAATCTGTTTATTTTATAACTTACACACACTAAATTAGTTGCCATGCACAAAACTTTTTTACATCTAATTTTTTTATTCTTATGCTCAATTTTAGTTGCACAAAAAGACACAATAACTATTAAGCAATTGATGGATAAAGCGTATACTTTTGAACAAAATCAGCCCGAAGAAGCATTGCGGTTATATAAAAAGACACATCTATTAAGTTTAAAGTTAAACTACAATGATGGGGCATATAAATCTTTATTATATAGCGGAATAGTCTTTAGTAATATTGGAAAATATGATTCCGCCAAATACTATTATAATAAGACAATTAATTTGTGCAAACAATCAAAAATTTTTATTGGAGAAGCAAAGGGATACGCCAATCTGGCCAATATGTATCAATTTAAAGCGGATTATCCAAATGCGGTTAAAAATTATATTTCTTCCATCAAGATGTTTGAAAAAACTAAAGATAGTGCAAAAATTAGCCAGAGTTATCAAAACCTATCCGCAGTTTATACAGAAATTGGAAATAGAAAATTGGAGTTTTTTTATCTTAAAAAAGCAGAACAATTTATGCCCAAAGCCAATAAAGAGCAATTAGGTTTATTGTATGGAGATATAGGTCTTGGATTCATAAGATATAATAATTTTGCAGAAAGTTTAACCTATTTCAAAAAAGCAGAAGCAATTGCTGTCAAAGAAAATAATAATGAATTATGGTTTTATGTTTATCGAAATTTTGGCGAATATTATAGAATAAAAAAAGAGTATAAAAAAGCAATTCCGTACTACGAAAAAGCATTTAAACGTGCTGATTATGCTATTGATATTATTAGAAAAAATGATTTGATTTATACTGTTAGTGGTTTATACTTCAAAAAGAGCAATTATTCTAAAGCTTTAGAATTAACCAATCAATCTTTAGAACTTTCTAGAAAAATTGGTTCGGGCGAATTAGAATATAAATCATTAAAACGTCTTTCAGAAATTCATAATAAACTTAACCAACCTCAAAAAGCGTATGATTTTTTAGAAAAAAGTTATGTTGTTAAAGATACCCTTTATTCTCAAAATCATCTAAAAGAAACAGCTTTACTTCAAACCAAATTTGAAACCGAAAAAAAAGACAAATCAATTGCTGAACAACAGGTTAAACTCAAAAAACAAGAGTTAGATTTAATCAAAAGCCAAAAAGAAAAAGAAATGTATTTTGTCTTTAGTCTCGTTTTAATTTTATTGTCGTTTGGCATTTGGTATTTTTTTAGACAGAGACAAAAAATTAACGATAAAGAAATAATTTCACTGCATCAACAACAAGAAATAACAAAACTTGAAGCACTTATTGATGGAGAGGAAAATGAACGTAGAAGAATAGCACAAGAACTTCATGATGGATTAAACGGTGATTTATCAGCCATAAAATACAGATTATCAACCTTAGAAGATTCGGGGTTAAGTAAAATTGACACCGAAAATCTTAACAAAGTGATTGATATGATTGACGAATCCTGTGCTCAAGTTCGCAGTATTTCGCATAATTTGATGCCCGCATCTATTGTTGAATATGGATTGCTGGAAACAATTCGGGAATTTTGTTCCAAAATGAATGCATCGCAAGCAGTTAAAATAGATTTTCAATCTTTTGGAAACCCTATTGAATTATCACACAAAACGGAAACCGTTATTTACAGAATCATTCAGGAACTAGTTACTAATATTTTAAAACATTCAAAAGCAAGTGAAGCAATGATTCAATTCAACTACAGGGTAGACGAACTTTTTATAACCGTTGAAGATAATGGAATCGGTTTTGACAAAAACGCTATTTCTCCAGGAATTGGTCATAAAAACATTAAAACTAGAATTGATTTTCTTAACGCACAATTGGATGTCGACAGTTCATCTGCTGGAACTTCATACACCATTTCTATTGATTTAAATAAAGTAAAATGATTCCAATAGCAATTATAGACGACCACAACATTGTTATTGAAGGCATTAAAACAATGCTCAAATCAAACAAGGAAATAGAAGTTTTACAATCTTTTGAAAACCTGAAAGACACTTTTGAAAATTTAAATTCAGCTGTCAAAGTATTACTGTTAGACATTAATTTACCAGACGGAAATGGGATTAATGCTTGCAAAGAACTTTTAGAAAAACAGCCAGATTTAAAAATAATTGCTTTAACCAATTTTGAAGACACAGTTTTTATTAAACAGATTATCAAAAATGGGGCTATGGGTTATTTGTTAAAAAATACGAGCCAAAAAGAATTAACTGAAGCCATAAAATCTGTCATTCAAGGAAAAAGATACCTTCCAAAAAAGATTAGTGACATTTTACTCAATGATTCTATTGGTATCCAAAACTCCAATTATTTTATTCCAAAACTAACCGTTCGCGAAAAAGAAATTTTAAATCTAATTATCCAAGAATTTACCACAGAAGAAATAGCAGCAAAAATTTTTGTAAGCACAAAAACTGTCGAATCGCATCGTAGTAATTTAATTCAAAAATTGGGCGTAAAAAATACCGCTGGGCTAGTAAGAGTTGCTTTTGAAAAAGGGTTGATATAAAAAACGCATTCAATCAATGAATGCGTTTTTTTTGCTAATGCCTTATGACTTTTGCCTAAAACTATCCTTTCAAACTTGCCGATAAATATTCTCTATTCATACGAGCAATATTTTCTAGAGAAATTCCTTTTGGACATTCCACTTCGCAAGCACCAGTATTGGTACAGTTTCCGAAACCTTCCGCATCCATTTGCTTGACCATATTCAAAACTCGGTCAGCTGCTTCCACTCTTCCTTGTGGCAATAAGGCGTATTGAGATACTTTTGCAGCAACGAATAGCATGGCTGACGAGTTTTTACAAGTCGCCACGCAAGCGCCACAACCAATGCAAGTAGCGGCATCAAAAGCTCTGTCGGCATCGTGTTTTGGAATTGGAATCGTATTGGCGTCTACTGGATTTCCTGATGTATTTATAGACACGAAACCACCAGCTTGTTGGATTCTATCAAAAGAACTTCTATCAACCACCAAATCTTTTATAATTGGAAATGCTTTTGCTCTAAAAGGTTCGATATAAATTTCATCCCCGTCTTTGAACATTCTCATGTGCAATTGACAAGTAGGTATTCCTCGGTCTGGCCCATGCGCTTCTCCGTTTATAAAAAGAGAACAAGAACCACAAATTCCTTCACGGCAATCGTGGTCAAAAGACACCGGTTCATCTCCTTTGTTTATTAATTTTTCGTTAAGGACATCCAACATTTCAAGAAAAGACATATCTCCTTCGATTCCATCAATTGGATATTCAACAATTTTTCCTTTGTCTTGGGCGTTTTTCTGACGCCATATTTGTAATGTAAGTTTCATATTTTTTTGTGTTATAAGTTAAGAGTTAAATGTTAGAAGTAAAATAAAAAACCACTACTCCATCTTAGTCTTAACTAAATAATTAATATATCCATTTAATATTGCTTTGGTTCTTTCAAACCGTTCTCTAAATTGTTTTAACAAATCTTCTTCAATGTAATTTTCATCTTTTGCGGTTATTACTTGATTTAATGATTCACATAATGAACCTCTTGCAATTCTACAAAATTGAATATTTTCTTGATAGTGAAATCTTCCATAGCCTTCAGCTATGTTATCACTTACTGATCTAGAAGATCGTCTTAATTGACTAGTTAAAGCATATTTTTCTTCAATTGAAAATCTAGGAATTATATTTTGAGCAACAAACATTCTTAATTCTCTTGCCGATTTCCAGCATTCTAAATCTTCAAATGACTTTATTGAACTCATAACCTTTAACTTTTAACTTATTTTATTTATAACTACGAGTGGCTAATTTAAGGTTTTCATACACCAATGGTTCTTTATGTAAAACGGCATCGCTCGGTTTTCCTTTGTATTCCCAAGCGGCAACATAAGCGAAATTTTCGTCGTCACGTTGTGCTTCGCCCTCACTAGTTTGGTATTCTTCACGAAAGTGTCCTCCACAAGATTCGTTACGATGTAAAGCATCTTTAGCAAACAACTCCCCTAATTCAAGGAAGTCGGCTACACGTCCTGCTTTTTCCAATTCTTGATTGAAACTATCTGCAGTACCAGGCACTTTTACATCTTTGTAAAATTCTTCGCGTAAAGCGGCAATTTCTTCGATAGCTTCAGACAATCCCTTTGCATTACGAGCCATACCCACTTTATTCCACATAATTTTTCCTAATTTCTTGTGGAAATAATCTACTGAATGGGTTCCTTTATTGTTTATGAATTTTTCGATTTGATCTTTCACTTTTTTCTCAGCTTCAATAAATTCTGGTAAATCAGTAGATATTGGTCCTGTTTTAATTTCTGGAGCTAAATAATCCCCAATGGTGTAGGGCAATACAAAATAACCATCGGCTAGACCTTGCATCAATGCCGAAGCACCTAATCTATTGGCACCGTGATCTGAGAAGTTGGATTCTCCGATAGAGAAACAACCCGGAATTGTAGTTTGTAAGTTATAATCAACCCATGTTCCTCCCATAGTATAATGCACTGCAGGATAAATCATCATTGGAGAAGTATATGGATCTTCATCAACAATTTTTTCGTACATTTGGAACAAGTTGCCATATTTACTGGCAACAACTGCTCTTCCCAGTTTTATAATCAAAGCTTTATCATTTGCGTCTAAACCCTTTACAAAAGCTTGTTCTTTTCCATAACGTTGAATGGCATCTGCAAAATCTAAGTAAACAGCTTCACCTGTTTTGTTTACACCAAAACCAGCATCGCAACGCTCTTTTGCGGCTCTCGACGAAATGTCACGAGGAGCTAGATTTCCAAAAGAAGGGTATCTTCTTTCTAAATAATAATCTCTTTCTGATTCCGACAAATCTGTTGGTTTTTTCTTTCCTTCACGAATGGCTTTTGCATCTTCGAGCTTTGCAGGAACCCAAATACGACCGTCATTACGCAATGATTCTGACATCAAAGTTAATTTCGATTGGTGATCTCCTGAAACAGGAATACATGTTGGGTGAATTTGAGTATAACAAGGATTGGCAAAAAACGCTCCTTTTTTATGTATTTTCCATGCTGCAGTAGCATTACTTCCCATAGCGTAAGTCGAAAGAAAAAACACATTTCCGTACCCTCCAGAAGCTATAACTACCGCGTGAGCAGAATGTCTTTCAATTTCTCCTGAAACTAAATCACGGGCTATAATCCCACGAGCTTTTCCTTCAAAAACTACTAAATCTAACATCTCGTGACGACTAAAAGATTTTATTTTTCCACGACCGATTTGACGGTTCATAGCAGAATAAGCGCCTAACAATAATTGTTGTCCGGTCTGTCCTTTGGCATAAAATGTTCTGGCCACCAAAGTCCCTCCGAAAGAACGATTGTCCAACAAACCACCGTATTCACGTGCCAATGGAACGCCTTGCATCACGCATTGGTCAATAATGTTGGTAGAAACTTCGGCCAAACGGTGCACGTTTGCCTCACGGGAACGGTAATCTCCTCCTTTGATAGTATCATAAAACAAACGGAAAGTGGAATCCCCGTCGCCTTGATAATTTTTTGCCGCGTTAATTCCTCCTTGTGCTGCAATCGAGTGCGCACGACGTGGAGAATCTTGAAAGCAAAAAGTTTTTACGTTATAGCCCAATTCAGCCAAAGTTGCAGCTGCAGAACTTCCAGCAAGTCCAGTTCCAACAACGATAATATCGATATTACGTTTGTTGGCCGGATTTACTAAATTTATATGATCTTTATAACTTGTCCATTTATCCGAAATTGGACCGCTAGGAACTTTTGAATCTAATGCCATTATAATTGAATATTAAATTTGATTAAAATAATGAAATAAAGCAATAAAAATGAATCCGAAAGGAACTACTATTGCAAAAGTATATCCCAATTTATGCAACGCTTTTGCATACTTATTGTCAAATCCCACGGATTGAAATGAAGAATTGAAACCATGCCACAAATGCAGAGACAACAATAAAAATGCAAAACAATATACTCCTGTTCGAACTGGACTTTCAAATTTATGAACTAATTCTTCATGAAATCTAGTTGTATTTTCTGGATCAACAATTCCATTGACATATTTATGGGTCATTTCTGCCAACCAAAAATCATAGAAATGCAACAAAATAAATGCTAAAACAACCGCTCCAGAAATAATCATATTTCTTGATGCCCAAGAAGCATTTGCCGCACCATTATACTTAACGTAGCTAATTGGTCTAGCGCTTTGGTTTTTCCTATCCAAAACGATTCCCATAACAAAATGAAAAATAACTCCCGCAACCAATATTGGCTGCATAACAAATTGTATTAAAGGATTATAACCCATAAAATGGGACATTGCATTATAGGTTTCAGCGCTAAATACCGAAACAAAATTGACAAAAAAATGTAAGGTCAGAAAAAGAATCAGAAAAATTCCAGAAAGTGCCATAGCTACTTTTTTTGCTATTGACGACTTCAACAACGTAGATTGTGCCATAAGAATTGAAATAAATTATTTATAAATATTGTGCAAAAATAAAGCAAATCGAGGGGAACTACAACCTTTTCGTAACTATTTATAATGATTCTTATGTTTATTGTATAATAAATAATCCAACATTATTAAAGACTCTCTATTTTACCAAATTATCAATTTTTTCAACTTAAAAAAACTTGATGCACAAATATTTATTTTCCGTCAGGATAATATTAATCTCCTTGATAAAAAAACATATTCAGATTTTCAGATTAAAATTAATTAATTAAATGCCCATTTTTCTTGCCAAAGTTTCTACTTTTGAGTACTGAAAGTTTAAAAATCAAATGTCATGAAATACCATCCTATCGACCGTCAACTTTTTATAAAAAACCGCGCGAAATTCATGTCGCAAATGAAGCCAAAAAGCGTGGCCATTTTCAATTCCAATGATATTTATCCGGTTTCTGCTGACAGCACTTTACCCTTTGCACAACACCGAGATATTTTTTACTTATCAGGAGTTGATCAAGAAGAAAGCATTTTGTTGCTATTTCCTGATGCTCCTTATGAAAACCAGCGCGAAATATTGTTCCTAAAAGAAACCAGCGAACATATCGCGATTTGGGAAGGCGAAAAATTGACCAAAGAACGAGCTTTTGAAGTGTCAGGAATAAAAACCGTGCATTGGTTACCCGATTTCGAAAAGGTTTTATTCGAAATGATGACACATTCCGAAACGATTTATATCAATACCAATGAGCATTATCGCGCTTCAGTGGAAACCGAAACCCGAGAAGCCCGTTTTGTAAAATGGTGGAAAGAGAAATATCCTGCTCATTCTGTCGCAAAAAGCAACCCTATTTTACAACGCATTCGTTCCGTGAAAGAGTCCGAAGAATTGGATTTAATCCAAACGGCCTGCACCATCACTGAAAAAGGTTTTAGAAGATTATTGTCTTTCGTAAAACCAAACGTAACTGAATATGAACTTGAAGCGGAATTGATTCACGAATTTATCCGCAATCGTTCCAAAGGTTTTGCTTATACCCCTATTATTGCTTCAGGAAATAATGCTAACGTTTTGCATTACATCGAAAACAACCAACAATGCAAGGCCGGCGATTTGATTTTGCTTGACGTTGCTGCCGAATATGCGAATTATTCCAGCGATATGACGCGAATGATTCCTGTTTCTGGAAGATTCAACGAAAGACAAAAAGAAGTTTACAATGCTGTTTTACGTGTGAAAAATGAAGCTACCAAAATGCTAGTTCCGGGAACTTTATGGAAACAATACCATTTTGAAGTGGGAAAAATAATGACCTCGGAATTGCTTGGTTTAGGACTTTTGGACAAAGCCGATGTGCAAAACGAAAACCCAGATTGGCCAGCCTACAAAAAATATTTTATGCACGGAACTTCTCACCACATGGGATTAGACACGCACGATTACGGAATTTTGACCGAACCAATGAAAGCCAACATGGTCTTCACCGTCGAGCCTGGAATCTATATTCCTGCCGAAGGTTTCGGAATTAGATTGGAAGACAATGTGGTCGTTCAGGAAACTGGAGAACCGTTTAACTTAATGCGCAATATTCCGATTGAGATTGAGGAAATTGAAACGCTGATGAATTCTTGATTTAGAGAAAAGAAAATAAAGAAAAGAAAAAAGACGGTTTGCAGCAATGTGAACCGTTTTTTATCTTACCATATAAGTCATTTAAGGACATTTAAGATTTTCTTATAGGAACTTATATTTCTTATATGGTTTAAAAATTTTAGCCTTATTTTTGCAATATAAATTCCTATTTTGAATCAAATCGACTACAAAAACACGAAAATATCCTATTCCGATACCGGAAAAGGCAATGCCATGGTGTTGCTTCACGGTTTTTTGGAAAACCAAACGATGTGGCAGGATTTGGTTCCTGAATTAAGCCAAAAATACCGCGTCATAACCATTGATTTGTTGGGTCACGGCGAGTCGGGATGCGTGGGTTATCTGCATTCCATGGAAGATAATGCCGAAGCGGTTCACTCGGTTTTATCCAAACTGCGAATCCGGAAAGCGATTTTTATTGGGCATTCTATGGGTGGTTACGTGGCTTTGGCTGTCGCTGAATTGTATCCTACGGGCGTAAAAGGCTTGGTTTTGATGAATTCGACTTCAAAAGCCGATAGCGAGGAACGAAAAGCAAATCGGGATCGCGCCATAAAAGCCGTGAAGAACGATTATATCGGTTTTGTGAGACTTTCCATCGCCAATCTTTTTAATCCCGATAATCGGGAGCGATTGGTTAACGAAATCGAAAAAGTGAGGACCGAAGCCCTGAAAACTCCGCTACAAGGAATCGTGGCTTCACTTGAAGGAATGAAAATCCGAAAAGACCGGGAAACTTTGCTGCGTTCCGCTGCTTATCCAAGCTTGTTGATTTTAGGAAAAAAAGACCCCGTTCTGAATTATGAAGACGGCTTGAAACAAATTGAAAACACCACCACAAAACTTATCACTTTTCCTGACGGACACATGAGTCACATTGAAAACAGGGCTGCATTATTGAAGGTGTTGATGGATTTTTTTAAAAGCATCTAAATCATGCCTTATTTTAAATAGGCTTTTTGTCAAACTGCTATTTTTATCAGTTTTATCGCCATTTAAAGTTTTTTAGAAAATTTTGGATATTCGTCGCCAACTCTTGAATGAAATTATATTTTCTGGTGGCTATATTCATAACTTTAAATTTTAGTGTAGAATGTATTTATTTTGAATTGGGTTGAGAAAGTGACGAGACTTTGAAATTAAACCTATTTCAAGTCTGCAATCTTTTGAGGAAATTTTGTTTACAAATCTAAAATTCCAAAAGTTTCATTATGAGGAATATGTAAATCAATAAAAACAAACTTGGGTTTAGTTTCTTCTTTCAGAAGATTATATATTTTTAAACTTTCAGTATCCGAAGAAAGATAATATTCAACTGTTTTTTCACAATCTGCTTGAGAAAATAATTTAGTGTCGTTTGGAATTATATTTCTTTCATTTAGTTTAAGTTTTCCTTTGTTTTGAAAGACAATTCTAGCAAACTCTCCAGTCTTTTTTGAATGGTCTAAATTAAAAGGAACAATCTGTAAATTTTTCAATGGAAGTTCATAAATATCTCCACCAACACAATATTCTGCAATTGAAATAGTTGAAATCATCATTATTATTTCTTCCTTTAAGAAATAACGAAAATAACCATCTGCATTTTTAAATAATGGATCTTCATCGTTTAGAAATCTTATAAAAAAGCTAGTGTCGAGTAAAACAGATTTATGCATCATAACCTCCTCTAATTTCTTTTAACCAATCGTCTGGGTTAATCCCTTTTAACCAAGATTTTTTTGCTTTTTCTCGAAGGTTTTTAAGATATGAATCGTCGTATTTTGGCTGATAATCAACCAATTCAATGAACTTTAGTGTTGTAGTATCTATTTCCCCAGTTGAAGAATGTTGCTTTCCTAAAGCTCTAATTCCAAGTGATTTATAGAGCAAATTTTCTTCATAATCTTCCAAAAAACTGATTGGAGTTTGAACTCGAATTGTCCCAAGTTCTGATGTAAGAATATGGATGTTAGCTTTATCCTTACCTCCAGCATTGGTTATTTTACCATAAAAATAAAATTCTGCATCAGCCCAAATTGCTTCAGTACGGATATATCGTGTTGTCCTATCAACTTTAACCTCATTAGTATTTTCTAATGAAGTTTTTATAGTAAAACTATAATCTTTCTTTATAGCAATGTTTTGAATATTTTCAAAAGCTTTTGCAGTTGACAAGTCGAGAAAATCAATGTCCTGAACTGAATTAATTTGTCCAATTATTGCATTAAATCCGATAACAAACTGTATAGAAGTTTTAAGAATATGTATTACGGAGCCTTGCTCTATATTATAACTGATTATTGGTCTTTCTTTTTTATCGCCTGGATAAAGTAAGTTTTCAGCATTTTCAAGAATTGAAATTATCTCCCTAATGTCATAATTGTCAGGGGATAGTTCTATATTTCCTTTTGAACCTGTAATTCGAATCTCTATGTGTCCTGTTTTTTCCACGTAGCAAATTAACAAATTAAATTTTTAAAACTGTGAGACTTGTGTTAAAAATTTATTTTAATCATTTTACAATTGAATTCTAATGACGTTCGACTTCGTTACAAATCCTAAAAATCTTTGAATTCATTATTTATTCCCACCCAACAGCTCCATCAATTCCAGCGCCCTTCTTGTCGTTTTTACATTATCAAAAGTCAACAAAAGTCGTAATCCTGCAGGCGTTTGCTTTTCTTTCATTACACAAATGGCGCTGTTTTTTTGCACAAACTGAATCACTTGATGAAAACGTTTGCTGGTATAAAAATCCGATTGTTGGTCGGCGACAAAATAGCCAATCATCTTGCCTTTTTTCATCACTAATTTCTCGATTCCCACTCGGGTGGCAATCCATTTGATGCGAATGCTGTTCATTAATGCCAATGCCCGTGGCGGCATTGGCCCAAAACGGTCAATTAATTTATTCTGGAAAACAACCAATTCTTCCTCTTTTTTCACCGCGCCCAGTTCGTTGTACAAACTCAATCGTTCTGTGACATTGTTAATGTATTCATCCGAAAACAACAACTCAAAATCAGTGTCGATTTGCAGTTCCTTTACATATTCTTTCTCTACTCCGCTATCCTCGTTTTCATACAAATCCTTGAACTCGTTTTCTTTCAATTCATCGATGGCTTCGTTCATTATTTTTTGATAGGTGTCAAAACCAATTTCGTTGATGAAACCGCTTTGTTCACCTCCCAATAAATCTCCCGCACCACGGATTTCCAAATCCTTCATCGCAATATTAAAACCGCTTCCCAATTCCGAGAATTGTTCCAAGGCCTGAATTCGTTTTCGAGCATCATCCGTCATTGCCGAATAGGGCGGACAAATGAAATAACAAAAGGCTTTTTTGTTGCTTCTACCCACACGCCCCCGCATTTGGTGCAAATCGGATAAACCAAAATTATTCGCATTATTGATGAAAATCGTATTCGCATTCGGAACGTCCAAACCGCTTTCGATAATGGTGGTGGCAACCAAAACATCGAATTCGCCATTCATAAAAGCCAACATTAATTCCTCGAGTTTCTTCCCTTCCATTTGGCCGTGACCAATTCCCACTCGGGCATCGGGAACCAAACGTTGAATCATTCCGGCAACTTCTTTGATGTTTTCGATTCGATTATTGATGAAGAAAACTTGTCCGTTGCGCTGAATTTCATACGAAATTGCATCCCGAATCAGCTCTTCGCTAAAACCAACCACATTCGTTTCAATAGGATACCGATTGGGCGGAGGCGTTGTGATTACTGATAAATCTCGTGCGGCCATCAACGAAAACTGCAAGGTTCTCGGGATTGGCGTTGCCGTTAAGGTCAAGGTATCGACATTCGCGGCAATAGTTTTGAGTTTGTCTTTGACGTTGACGCCAAATTTTTGTTCTTCATCCACAATCAACAATCCGAGGTCTTTGAAAACCACATTTTTGTTGACCAATTGATGCGTTCCAATGACGATGTCGAGTTTGCCTTCTGCTAATTGTTGTAGCGTTTCCGCTTTTTGTTTGGCGGTTCTAAAACGGTTTAAATACCCCACAGAAACGGGCATTTCCTTCAACCTTTCGGTAAAAGTTCTATAATGTTGGTAAGCTAAAATCGTGGTGGGAACCAAAACTGCGACTTGTTTGGAATTGTCCACGGCTTTGAAAGCGGCGCGAATGGCCACTTCGGTTTTTCCAAAACCAACGTCGCCACAAACCAAGCGATCCATCGGGCGGTCGCTTTCCATATCGGCTTTGACTTCGGCAGTCGATTTGGTTTGGTCAGGCGTATCTTCGTAAATAAAGGAACTTTCCAATTCGTTTTGCAAATAGCTATCTGGCGCAAAACGGAATCCTTTTTCTAGTTTTCTTTTGGCATACAATTGAATCAAATTGAACGCAATATGTTTGACGCGTGCCTTGGTTTTTTGCTTCAGAATCTTCCAAGCATTCGAACCGAGTTTATAAATTTTGGGTGGTGTTCCGTCTTTTCCGGTGTATTTCGAAATCTTGTACAGCGAGTGAATGCTTACATAAACGATGTCGTTGTCGGCATAAACGAGCTTGATGGCTTCTTGGGTTTTGCCTTCCACCTGAATTTTTTGCAAGCCCCCAAATCGCCCAATTCCGTGATCGATGTGCGTCACATAGTCGCCAACGGACAAAGTGGTCAACTCCTTTAAAGTGATGTTTTGCTTCTTTGAAACGTTACTTTTGATGCTGAATTTGTGGTAACGCTCAAAAATTTGGTGATCCGTATAACAGGCAATTTGGTTTTCCTCGTCTATAAAACCTTGATATAAAGGCAACACAATCGTGTTGTATTGTTTTCTAATATTCTCGGAATTGGCTTCGTCCAAGGATGCGAAAATATCATGAAACCGTTTGGCTTGGGCGTCATTGGAACAAAACAAATAATTTTTGTAACCATTAAAATGGTTCTCGTTCAAATTATTCAGCAACAAATCAAATTGTTTGTTGAACGACGGTTGTGGTTTGATCTGAAAATCGAATGCTTTCGTGGTTTTATAAATGGGCTTTGAACTCAATTCCACAATCGAAAAATCGAGACTTTTCTTGATGAATTCGGTTTGGTTCAAGAACAATTGTTCTGGCGCAAGATGACTTACCGTGGCATTTAGATTTTCGAAAATGTCAGTGGCTTTGGCAAAAAGTTTATCCAATTTAGAGAAAAGCAAATCCGCATTTTGAATAAAAATTACTGTTTGATTGTTGATGTATTCCAAAAAACTCTCTCGGTTTTCCTGAAAGAATTTATTTTCGACATTGGGAATTATCGTGATTTTCTTTTGCTTTTCGATAGACAATTGCGTTTCTACATCAAAACTTCGAATGCTATCGACTTCGTTGCCAAAAAACTCGATTCGGTAGGGGTTATCATTCGAAAAGGAGAACACGTCGACAATGCCGCCACGAACGGAAAACTCGCCCGGTTCCGTAATGAAATCGACTCTTTTAAATTCGTATTCGAACAATACTTCGTTGATAAAATCGATGGAAACTTTATCGCCAACAGCCACTTTCAAAGTGTTTTTGTCCAATTCTTTTCGGGTAACCACTTTCTCAAAAAGCGCTTCGGGATAGCTGACAATAATGGCCGGTTTTTTGCGGGAATTAATCCGGTTCAAGACTTCGGCGCGAAGCAGGACATTGGCATTATCGGTATCTTCAATATGGTACGGACGGCGATAGGAACCCGGATAAAAAAGCACGTCTTGTTCACCAATCATTTGCTCCAAATCGTTCAAATAATAAGCGGCTTCTTCTTTATCATTTAATATAAGTAGAAACGGTTTAGCTGCGCTCTGTTCGGCTACGCCTCGGGTTTCGGTTTTTTTAAAAACGGATTGCACCACAAACGAAAGCGAAGAACCAATCAATCCGTTAAGATGGAGCTTTGATTCCGCTTGCTGCATACTATCGACAATTTGCTTGACTTTTGGCGAATTATCGTAAATGTTGTATAAAGTTGCTTTACTCAATTCGAGGAAGATTTGGGTCAGTTTGTGGCGTATTAGGAATGGCTCTTGCGGTGTCCAGCATTTTTAACAAATCGGATTCTCCTTCTTCAAGAGGGATTTTGCTTTTTTGAACAATTTTGTCCATTTCATTTTGCAAGGAAGCCAATTCTGTATTGATTTCGCCAACCAAAACAAGTACGTTCTGGTCTGGAATGTCATTCAAATGAATGTACAAATCCAGCATTCTTACCTTGGTTATCAAGATAGAAATTCTGGCTTTTATTTGAGGTTTGTTGAATTCTGTTGGAATAAAATCGTTCAAAGCCATCGCTTTCTTGGAAAGCTCTGTTGATTTTTTTTGGAAAGCACCAATGGTTTTCTTGGGTTTTTCGTCTAATTCAGCCAAAAAAATACGCCACTCGTTCCAAGACAAGGTATTGGCTTGCGAAGTGGCATTGATGGGGTTGGCATTAAAAACCCAAGCTTTATTGATGTTTTCAAAAATTAATTCCTTCTTTTTGGCATCTTTTTGTGTTTCTACCAAGCGTTTTTCCGTATCGTTTTTACACGAATTCAGCACAAAAACCAAAGAAAAGAGATGTATTAATTTTAATTTCATTGCGATTTCATTAAGGCGCAAAGTTACGAAGTAAATTGACATTTACGAATTACAATATTAGAATAACAATCTAATATTTTAAAGTCAATTTCCTTGCATTTACAACACTGAAATTAAGAATTTAATCCAGATTATGGCAGCAATTTCACTAAATTTATTTCATATTTCGTGATTTTTTCTTATTTAGGGCTTGCTGAAAAAGTATTCGCCGAGCCATTATTTTACAAAGTTATAATTTTTATTTCATAACTTTTAGAATGATTATTTTGAAATA
>Ga0214162_1000028_pt1 | contig 31927 bp, 30 predicted proteins | sample LakMenepilimnion_3_FD_153000 | JGI IMG/M metagenome (GOLD analysis project Ga0214162, IMG submission 153000) | Freshwater microbial communities from Lake Mendota, WI - Practice 20APR2010 epilimnion v5 | ecosystem: Environmental > Aquatic > Freshwater > Lake > Epilimnion/Euphotic zone | place...
CAGTGTCAAAAAACAAGTCAAGACGAGACAAAGCCTCGTTAAGTGCTTAAATATATAGGTAAATTAACTTTACGAAATTTTTTATCGGACAACAATGAAATATAATATGTTTGGGTCAGTTCACCCTTGGGACAATACGGGAGATGAAACAGGAGAAAATTTGAGACAAGCGATGGCACAAAATCCTTATTTGCACGTAATGGTTCAATCGGGTTATTACGACGGGGCTTGTGACTATTTTAATTCCAAATATAATCTTTGGCAAATGGATCTAAGTGGGAAATTAAAAGACAGAATGTCTTGGAAAGGCTACCGAAGTGGACACATGATGTACCTTCGTCACGAAGATCTTGTTGCCGGAAATGAAGATATAAGACAATTTATCCAGGCCTCATTGCCTAAAACGGGACAGCCAGCGAAGTATTGATACTATAACTTAAAAAAGTCCAAAAATTGAAAGATTTTTGGACTAATTAGGGTTGGTTTTTTATTTGTGGTTTTGGTTTAAAATTCTAAATATCGTCAAAATCAATGTCTGTAAAGCTTGATGTTGATGGCAATGCTACATCCTCTTCTTCTTTATCCAAAGAATATTCTTTTTTGAAATCTTTTTGGTGTCTTTCAGAGATTACTTCTTCGCCCTTGTGGTTCAAAACATAGGAAGTCATTTCTTCCAATATTTCCGTGAAAGCGGCAAAATCTTCTTTGTATAAATATATTTTGTGTTTTTTGAAGTGGAATGATCCGTCAGCTTCAGTAAATTTCTTGCTTTCGGTAATGGTGATATAGTAATCGTCGGCTTTTGTGGCTCTTACATCAAAGAAATAAGTTCTTCTTCCGGCTCTTAAAACCTTAGAAAATATTTCTTCTTTTTCTAACATGTCATTTTCTCTCATAATCCTTCTTTCTATTTAATGTTGTTTAAGCAGTAACCAAAAATCTAAAAAATAGTTGTATTTCACAACAATTATTGCAATTCTTTTTCAGAAAGTTGTTTCAAATACAAGGCTGCATAATAACCTTCTTGATTTATCAATTGATTATGAGAGCCTTGCTCTATAATTTTCCCTTCATCAAGAATGATAATTTTTCCTGCATTTTTTGCTGATGATATCCTATGACTCACAATAATGGTGGTTTTGTCCTTGCATATTTCATCCAAGTTGTTCAAAATAGCTTCTTCTGTCTCAGTATCCACTGCCGACAAGCAATCGTCTAAAAGCAAAATTTTTGGATTTTTGATAATCGCCCTTGCTATGGAAACTCGCTGTTTTTGTCCGCCGGAAAGCGTAATTCCTCTTTCGCCAAGAACGGTATCATATTTCTTATTGAAACCCATAATGTTGTCGTGCACCATGGCACTTTTTGCTGCGGCTTTTACTTCTTCGTCGGTAGCGTTTTCTTTGCCAAATTTGATGTTGTTCTTGATGCTGTCCGAAAACAAGAAAGCATCTTGTGGCACAATCCCAATGCTGTTTCGCAAATCGTACAAGTTTAGGGTACTAATTTCTTTTCCATCAATGCTAATGTGACCCTCGGAGACATCATACAAACGTGAAATTAAGGAAACAATAGTCGATTTCCCGGAACCGGTTTTTCCAAGTATTGCCAAAGTTTCACCTTTATTTACGGTGAAAGTCACGTTCTCCAATGCTTTTATGTTGGTGTCTTCATAAGTGTAACTTACGTTTTCGAAAGAAATAGCACCTTCAATAATAGATTTTTCGGGATTGTTGTTTTGTATCTCCGGTACTATTTTCAGGAATTCGTTGATGCGCTTTTGGGAGGCTTCGGCTTCTTGAACCATAGACGAAACCCAACCTAACGATGCTACTGGCCAAGTCAGCATGTTTACGTACAAAATAAATTCGGCAATGGTTCCAATACTTTTTATAGTGCCGTCAATGTACATTAATCCGCCAAAATAGATGACAACCAAGTTGCTTATTCCAATAAGTGCCATCATCAATGGCCCGAATAAAGCCTGGATTTTTGCCAAGTTCAAACTTTTGCTTTTGCTTTCGTTTGCCAATTCTACCATATTATTTTGGTGTTGATCTTCCAATGAATAGGCTTTTATAACTCGGATTCCTGAAAATATTTCTTGGGTAAAACTGGAAACTTTGGATAAATACTGTTGGAAAACGGTACTTCTTTTATTGATTTCGGAACTTATTCTAAAAATCGCATAAGACAAAATAGGCAAGGGGAGCAAGGTGTACAAAGTCAGAAGTGGCGATACATTAAACATGTAAACAATCACGATTGCAAAACGGATGATGGTATTTATCGTGTACATCACGGCTGGACCAACGTACATTCTTACTTTGGAAACATCCTCGCTGATGCGGTTCATCAAATCTCCCGTTCGGTTTTGTTTGTAAAAATTCAGCGAAAGATTTTCATATTGCCTGAAAACTTCATTTTTTAAATCGTATTCAACGTGACGTGACATCACGATAAGGGTTTGTCGCATCAAGAAAGTCAGAAAGCCCGCAATTATTGTTGTGGCGATTATCAGTAAAATATTGGAAATTAATTCCTGCTGGATAAAGGATTTTGATACGGTTTCATCTTTGGCGAAATCTTCGATGGCTTTAAAGGATTTGCTGATCAATTTGGGTGTAAACAGCGAAAATATTTGCGCAATTATGGTAATGAGGATTCCCAGTAAAAAGCTGAATTTGTATTTGATGAAGTATTTATTGAGATAGCGTAATTCTTTCATATAAAGATAATATTTGTTTTTTAAAGGAATACGTAATTGCTACGCCTATTGTCTAAAGCTCGAGTCGCATATAAAATTTTAACGGAATTTGGATCCAAAATTGGTTATGATCATTTCATGACAACTAATGATTCTTAAGAATTTCAAAGGTAAGATGAAATTCAGATATTTTTCAAGTTTAATTCTATTTTAAAAAATGAAATACTTATTTTTGCAAAATAATTAATAAAAGTTCTTACAAGGTGGTAAATAGAAGACACATTCGCGTTAAGGTCATGCAATCCATTTATGCGATGCATCAAAACGGTTCAGATGATCTGGAAAAAGAAGAAAAATTCCTTTTTCACAGTATCGATGCCATCCAGGACTTATATCTTATAATGCTTTCTTCCTTGATAGAAATTTGTAAAAAAGAAACCATTTTTTTGCATAAATCAAGCCAGAAGCATCTTGCCACTCTACAAGAGCGCAAACCCAACGAAAAGTTTATCAAAAACAGTATTTTTCAAATTCTTGCCGAAAATAATTCGTTAAGTATTGCTCTCGAAAACCGTAAAATTAACAATTGGACTCTAAACGATGATTATATTTTACTGCTTCTTGATGCCATAAAAAAAAGCAAATTGTATGCGAATTATATGCGCAACACAATAAACACATTCGAAGAGGACAAGGATTTTATTGTTGATTTGTTTATGGAGGTAATTGTTCCAAATGAAAAATTATACGACTATCTTGAAGACAATAAACTGACTTGGATTGATGATATTCCTGTTGTAAATACTGAAATCATCAAACAATTAAAGGCTATAAAACCGATTGAAAACGGAAATTTGAGAGTTCCAAAATTATTCAAAGACAACGAAGACCTTGATTTCGTTAAAGACTTGTTCCGAAAAACAGTCTTGAACGAACCTGAATTGACCAAAGAATATGAAAACAAAACTCCCAATTGGGATACGGACAGGATTGCCGAAATTGACACTATTATTCTTAAAATGGCGATTTGCGAATTTTTGAAATTTCCATCGATTCCAGTGAAAGTGACGCTCAATGAATATTTAGAACTGGCCAAAGAGTATTCCACGCCAAAAAGCAGTATTTTTATCAATGGAATTTTGGACAATTTAGTAAAAGAACTACAGACCAGTAATAGAATTGTAAAAGCGGGTCGTGGTTTGATGTAAAAAAAATTAAAAATTAAAAATTAAAATTAAAAATTAAAATTATGGAAGATTTATTAAAGTTTTCACCTTATCTATTAATGTTTGTCGTTCTCTATTTCTTCATGATTAGACCGCAACAAAAAAGAGCTAAACAAGAAAAAGAATTTGAAAGCGCTTTAAAAGTAGGTGACAAAATAATCACAAAAAGCGGGCTTCATGGAAAAGTGGCCGAGGTTGCAGAAACTACAGTAGTAATAGAAACTATGGCTGGAAAACTTAAAATGGAACGTTCTGCGATTTCTATGGAAATGAGTGCGGCTTTGAACAAAAAATAAATCTTAGTTTTGTAGTTAAAAAAAATTCCTTCCGAATCTTCGTAAGGAATTTTTTTATGAACTGAAATCATGGAAGTTTGTATTATTTTGTTTTTTCTTTACCGACATTAGGTAATGCTGTCAACTCAGCAATTTTCACAATGACGTCAACCGCTTTTTGCATACTTTCCACGGGAACATATTCGTATTTTCCGTGAAAGTTATGGCCTCCGGCAAAAATATTAGGACAAGGCAAGCCTTTGTAAGACAATTGGCAGCCATCAGTTCCGCCTCGAATGGGTTTTATAAGTGGTTTGATACCCAATTCTTTCATGGCATTTTCGGCAATATCCACAATATGTTTCACCGGCAAAACTTTTTCTTTCATATTGTAATATTGGTCTTTTACTTCCGCTATCACGATGTCTTCACCAAATTGCTTGGCAAATTTCTTGTTGATTTTCTGGGCTATTTTGGCAATCAATTCTTTGCGTTTTGTGAATTTTTTCTTGCTGTGGTCCCTGATAATCAGTTCCAAAACCGTTTCTTCAATACTTCCGGTTAAATGATGTACGTGAAAAAAACCATCATAACCCTTGGTTTGCTCAGGGGTTTCGCCTTTGGGTAATTCATTGATAAAATCATTGGCGATAAGCATCGAATTGATCATTTTTCCTTTGGCATAACCCGGATGAACACTTTTTCCCTTGAAAGTGATTTTAGCACCGGCCGCATTGAAATTTTCGTATTCCAATTCGCCTACTTGGCTTCCGTCCATGGTATAAGCCCAATCGGCACCAAATTTTTCTACATCAAAATGGTGGGCGCCACGACCAATTTCTTCGTCGGGAGTAAAACCAACCCTTATTTTTCCGTGTTTGATTTGGGGATTTTTTATCAGGAATTCCATTGCCGTCATAATCTCGGTGATTCCGGCCTTATCATCGGCACCAAGAAGTGTGGTTCCATCAGTGGTAATTAGGGTTTGTCCTTTGTATAGCAATAAATCCTTGAAATACTTTGGCGACAAAACGATATTTTGTTCGGCATTCAAGACAATGTCTTTGCCGTCATAATTAGGAATAATTTGTGGTTTTACATTGGCACCAGTAAAATCAGGTGTTGTGTCAAAGTGTGAAATAAACCCTATTGTGGGTACTTTATGATCAACATTTGAAGGCAAAGTAGCCATAATGTATGCCTTTTCATCAATAGTTACCTCTTGCATTCCAATAGTTTTCAATTCCTCGACCAATTTATTGGCTAAATCCCATTGTTTTTTGGTACTCGGCGTAGTGTCTGAACTTGAATCTGATTCGGTATCGATGATGACATAGCTTATAAAGCGGTCTATGATATGTTGCATTTCGTATTTTTTATACAAATATAATCAATTTTTTAGGAGGTATTTCCAGCAAATGAAGTAATTTCGGAATTTTGCAGGAGAGACATAAAACAAAAAACCGTTTCATTTTTTTTACATATTGTTCAGTAAAACAGCAAATTCATTGACCTTGTCCCAATCCGTGTATTCTATTTTTGTTTTGGAATTGGTTGGTCCTTTAGTCATCCACATAATCAATTGAATCATTAATCTATCGGTGAAAGGATATTTTTGATAATCGAGTTTCCCTGCAAAAACGGCTGATTTTTTGGGAATCCAATGTATTTCTTTCATAAACTTTATAAAATAAGGATTGGTTTCCGGACTTGCTTTTTCTGGTTTTCTCGCCACAAGATTAACCGAAAAAAAGGCGTTCTCGGTTTTTTCGAGTGCAGCTTTATTATTGTTTATGAAGTCGATTATTTTCGGATTATGTTTTCCATAACGAATGCTGGCTCCAATCACAAACTTGTCGAAATCCGTTACTTTCTTGTCAAAATCCTCAATAGAGAACAATTCGACATCATTGCCTTTTTCGACTAAAATTTCTTTGATTGCATGGCTGATTTTCAAGGTTTGTCCATCGACTGTGGCATATAAAATTCCGATTTTAGTTTTCATAGCGGTCACTAATTTTAATAGTACTAATGTAAGCATAAGTTATTGCAATATAACAAAAAAAGAACTCAAAACCATCAAGTTAAGAGTTCTTTTTAAGATGCTATTCAAATAGAATTAAAAATTATTATTAAATCTAATTAATTACTTAGCGGACCTGTTATGCTGTTAAAGTCTGACAATATTTTCCGTTTGCATTTAAAACTGGTTTACCGTTTTTCTGATGGCAACCAACTTGGTCATTAGTCCTTCAAAATAGTCCAGATGCAACATATTGGCACCGTCGCTTTTGGCATTGGCAGGGTCAAAGTGTGTTTCTATGAAAATTCCGTCCACACCCACAGCTATTCCGGCTTTGGCAATGGTTTCAATCATGTCCGGTCTTCCGCCCGTTACTCCGGTGGTTTGGTTGGGTTGCTGCAAGGAATGGGTTACGTCAAGAACCGTGGTGGCGTAGTGTTGCATCGTGGGAATTCCACGGAAATCCACTATCATGTCTTGGTAGCCAAACATCGTACCTCTATCGGTCACCATTACGTTTGGATTGTTGCAATCCAATACTTTTTGTACGGCATGTTTCATGCTCTCGGGACTCATGAATTGCCCTTTTTTCAAGTTCACGACTTTTCCGGTATTGGCAGCAGCCACAACTAAATCAGTTTGACGAACCAAGAAAGCGGGAATTTGTAATACATCAACATATTCAGCGGCCATGACAGCATCTTCATTGGTATGAATGTCGGTAACGGTTGGAACACCAAAAGTTTCCGAAACTTTACGAAGAATTTGCAAGGCTTTTTCGTCTCCAATTCCTGAAAAACTGTCGATTCTGGAGCGATTGGCTTTCTTGAAAGAACCTTTAAAAACGAAAGGAATTTCTAATTTATCAGTAATTCCAATTAATTTTTCGGCAATTCGCATCGCCATTTCTTCACCTTCAATGGCACATGGTCCAGCTAACAGAAAGAAGTTGCCACTATCGGCGTGTTTTATTTGAGGAATAGTATGTATGTTCATGAAATATTTTTGAAGCGCAAATATAGTCAGGATTTTTTAATTACGATTTATTTTTTTTAGACTCAATCCTACAGGAACCATCAGTATTCCTTTTTCGTAAATGTTTAAATATAAGGTAACTGAGTTTTTTTGGCCTTCCCATCTTACTTCATAAACACTCAGTAAACCGGCTCCCATTTCACTTCTTTTTGTTGGAAACGGACAGCAGCTTTCCAGTTTTTTGTAGGTGATTTTTTCGCCGTTTGGCCCCGCCAAAGCATTTAAAAAACGATACTCATTATCGGTCTCGTTCCAGGTACCTCCATAAAAAACATTGATGGGGTAATCCTTGTCATAACCGTATCTGGCATCCTTACTGTATTCGGTTATGGCAAATGTATTGTTATTTAATAGGTTTGGAGTGGGAGCATTGTCGTCAATATTTTTTATAGTTGATTTAGTGCTGATACATGATGTTGCGATGCCTAACAAGGCGACAAAAAACACTATTTTTTTCATGATTGTTTTTATTTTTGGTTGTTTGTAATGCTGGGTACGCGAAATTTTCGTTGCAAATTCAAGGAACAAATTTAAACGCTATTGTCCCCATAAACAACAATTATGCCTTAATTATTCTGCTTTGTAATGTTAGAATTATTATTTTCGCAAAATAAATTTTATGATATGGAAGTTTTTTTTCAAACTTGGCCTTGGTATGTTTCGGGTTTTTTGATAGGAATGATAATGCTTTGCTTGATTTATTTCGGGAAAGTATTTGGAATGTCTTCTAATTTGAGCACCTTGTGTTCGATGACCGGTATAGGAAGGCGAGTGTCTTTTTTTGACATTGATTGGAAAGCACAACGTTGGAATTTGGTGGTGGTTTTGGGGGCGATGTTGGGTGGATTTTTTGCGGTTCAATTTATGGGTGACCCTTCTAATGTTGCCATCAATCCCAAAACGATTGCACAATTGGCTCAACTGGGAATCGATGCTCCAAACGGCAAATTGTTGCCCGATGCTTTATTTGCCAATGCCGTTTTCGAGTCTCCAAAAACGATTTTTATTCTAATTTTGGGCGGAGTTTTGATAGGTTTCGGAACGCGTTATGCCAGCGGTTGTACCTCAGGGCATGCCATTTCGGGACTGAGCAACTTTCAAATTCAATCCTTGAAAGCGGTTATTGGATTTTTTATTGGAGGATTAATCATGAGCCATTTTATTTTACCCTTAATTTTTTAATTATGAAAGCTTTAAAATATATACTTGTTGGATTTGTTTTCGGAATTGTTTTGACAAAATCAGAAGCGGTTTCATGGTATCGAATTTATGAGATGTTTCAATTTCAATCGTTTCACATGTACGGAATTATAATGGTTGCCATTACAACGGGAGCAATTGGTATCCAAATTATTAAGAAAAATAAAATTAAGGATATCAAAGGTTTACCAATAGAAATCAAGGATAAAGAGCCGGGTTCCATCCGTTTTTGGTTTGGTGGCATATTCTTCGGTTTGGGTTGGGCCTTAGTAGGTTCTTGTCCCGGCCCTATATTTATCTTGCTTGGCGCAGGATTTTTGCCGGTACTATTGGTGCTTTTCGGAGCGCTTTTCGGGACTTTTTTATATGGATTAATTAGAAATAAATTGCCGCATTAATCCTCTTCCAAACCCTATCTACACGAGCGACAGCGAATTGGCGAAGCAAAGGAGTGGGAGCCGAAATCGGATTGAAATAATAGCATAATTTTGAATAAAAAAGCAGGATTTTCTTTTACGAAAATCCTGCTTTTTTATGTGAAAGGTTAAAATTTATACTATCTCTGCACTCAATCCCGCTTCGAGTAATTGGGTGCATTGTGGTTTTAATTTTTCTAAAACACCTGTTTTTACGGTACATTTTCCGTTATAATGTACAATTAATGAGCATTGTTCGGCTTGTTCGGGGGTGTGCTCACAAACTCGAATTAAAGTGTTGATTACGTGGTCAAAAGTGTTTACATCATCATTAAAAACGATGATTTCATTGTTTATTGACGTGGCTTCTTTGAGGCTAACTTTGTCTCTTGCTTTTTCTTTTGTACTCATTCTTACACAATTTAGTAGGTTTTTAATAAAAATACAGTTGGTTCTCTATTTCTTTTTTTCAAAAACACAAAACGTAAAATTTTGCGTCGTTTGAAAAGGCGTTACATGATTTTCACTAATACATTTTACTTTCTTAAAACGGTTTGAAAATAGTTTTTCCAGTTCGCTTTCCGAGTATTGTTTGATATCCAATCCGCTACATTTTTTTGGTCCTTGATCTGAAAAGGTGCCAATTACAAGAAAGCCATTGATGCATTTTTCGGCTATTGCAACATACTTTTCTATTTGTTCTGCGGTTGTCAAAAAATGAAATGTGGCTCGGTCGTGCCAAATGTCATACTTTAGTTGCGGTTTGAATTCGGTAATGTCAGAAACAATCCAGTGTATTTTTTCGGCACTTTTTCCGAGTCTTTTTTGCGCTCTTTCCAATGCTTTTGCCGAAATATCCAAAACGCTAATGTTTTCATAACCTTCCTCCAACAAAAAATCGACCAATTTGCTGTCGCCGCCACCAATATCAATAATTTTTGCGGACTTGCCCAAATGCGTTTCCCGAATAAAATCAAGGGAAGTTTTTGGGTTTTCTTGTGTCCAGCTTACTTCATTGGGTAGCTTAGTTAGATAAACGGCTTCCCAATGTTTTTTTCTGTCGCTTTCCATTTTTTGCCGAATTATTCGATCACTAATTTACATATTTTAAGGATACCCAGTTATTTCTTTGGAACTCTTTAACAGGCGTTAATCCTTTCTCAGTGCAAGAAGCATCGATAAATGGTATGTCTTCTGTATAAAAACCGCTCAATAAAAGGGTTCCTTTTGGATTCAAGCAATCTACATAGCTTTGCATGTCGTTCAACAAAATATTCCTGTTGATATTGGCAATAATCAAGTCGTATTTTTTGTCTTTCAACAAGGCAGCCTCACCTTCGTAAACTGTAATATGTTTGCAATTATTGCGTTCGGCATTTTCTATGGAGTTCAGATAACACCAATTGTCAATGTCAATTGCATCGATTGGTTGAGCGCCTTTCATTTCGGCCAAGATGGCTAAAATCGCTGTTCCGCAGCCCATATCCAGGGTTTTCATTCCTTTGACATCGATTTCCAATAAATGCTGGATCATCATGTGCGTTGTTTCATGGTGTCCTGTTCCGAAACTCATTTTGGGTTCAATTACAATATCAAATTCTGCTTCAGTCCTTGGATGAAAAGGAGCGCGAACATGGCAATTTCCATTCACATCGATTGGCTCAAAATTCTTTTCCCATTCCTCGTTCCAGTTGACCTGGTCAATCTCTTCCACTAGGTATGAAATGGTGAATTCAGGCGATTTCAGAATGAATAAATCATCAAGAATACTATCCGTACAAAGGTCTTTTTGAATGTAGGCAACTATGCCCAAATCACTTTCAATAAAGCTTTCGAAAGGCAACTCTCCCAGTTCGGCAATCAGGATTTCGGAACCGAGTGCTTTTGGTTCAATCGTAAAATGATAGCCTAAATATATATTTGACATAAGATTTTTTTTTGCAAAGGTAACCAAATATGTTGTTTTGAATAGCACCTAAAAATGGATTCATTTAAAATTTATTGCCTAAATATTTATAAAATCGATTAGATAATTCTATTTTTGCACGACAACACAAAACCAAATGTATAAACTTCTCATTCGCCCGATTCTATTTTGCTTTGACCCCGAAAAAGTTCATTATTTCACCTTTTCATTAATTCAAAATTTATCTAAAATACCAGGAGTTTCTTCGCTTTTTAGAGCATTATATGTTGTCAATGATAAACGATTGGAAAGGGAAGTTTTTGGATTAAAGTTCAAAAATCCTATTGGACTGGCAGCTGGATTTGACAAAGACGCTACCTTGTACAAGGAATTGTCCAACTTTGGTTTTGGATTTATCGAAATTGGGACCCTTACGCCAAAAGCACAAGAGGGCAATCCTAAAAAACGGGTATTTCGTTTAAAAGCCGACAACGCCCTTATCAATCGAATGGGTTTTAATAATGGAGGCGTTCAGAAAGCGGTAGAACTTTTAAAGAAAAACAAAGATGTTCTTATTGGCGGAAACATCGGTAAAAATAAATTGACTCCAAATGAAGATGCCGCTTCAGACTACCTCATTTGCTTTGATGCTTTATTCGATTATGTTGATTATTTTGTTGTAAATGTAAGTTCTCCAAACACACCAAACCTAAGGGAATTACAGGAAAAAGAGCCATTAAAACTATTGTTGCAAACTTTGCAAAACCAGAATATCCAAAGGTGTAAAACTGAAAGTAGAAGAAGTGAAAAGCCAATCTTGTTAAAAATAGCTCCCGATTTAACCGATTCACAATTGTTGGATATTATTGATATTGTCAACGAAACCAAAATAGCAGGAGTTATTGCCACCAATACCACTTTGTCCCGTGAAGGATTGCAGTCTGAAAAAAAGAACGAAATAGGTGGTATGTCCGGAAAACCATTAGGCAAACGTTCGACCGAAGTCATCCGTTTTCTTTCTGAAAAAAGCAATAGAGCATTTCCAATTATTGGAGTGGGAGGGATTCATTCCCCTGAAGATGCCATAGAAAAACTAGAAGCAGGAGCCAGTTTGATTCAACTTTATACCGGTTTTATATATGAGGGGCCGGCATTGATAAAGAAAATTAACAAGGCGATTTTAGAGAAACTTTAATACCTTTTGTGCCTTTGCGACTTTGTGCCTAATTTCCTTTTACTTATCTTTGGTTTTAAATGGAAGCAATAAAAATTATCGAATGTCCGCGGGATGCTATGCAAGGCATAAAAGCTTTTATTCCTACCGAAAAAAAAGCTGCTTACATTCAGTCCTTGTTGCGGGTGGGTTTTGATACCATTGATTTTGGCAGTTTTGTTTCCCCAAAAGCCATTCCGCAAATGCAGGACACAGCCGAGGTACTGGCACAATTGGATCTTTCGCAAACCCGAAGTAAATTATTGGCCATTATTGCCAATACTCAAGGTGCAATTAGCGCTTCACAACATCAGCCCATACAATATTTAGGCTTTCCATTTTCGATTTCAGAGAATTTTCAAATGCGGAATACACACAAAACCATAGCGGAATCACTGATAACCTTGCAGGAAATCCTTGAAATCGCCGATAAAAGCAATAAGGAAGTTGTGGCTTATCTTTCAATGGGATTCGGGAATCCTTATGGCGATCCTTGGAGCATGGAAATTGTGGGCGAATGGACCGAAAAATTATCCAATATGGGCGTAAAAATCCTTTCGCTTTCAGATACCGTGGGCAGTTCCACTCCCGAGGTGATTCACTATTTGTTCTCACATTTAATTCCAAAATATACTAGGATTGAATTTGGTGCCCATCTTCACACCACGCCAGACAAATGGTTCGAGAAAATTGACGCTGCCTATCATGCCGGCTGTCGACGTTTTGATGGAGCGATTCAAGGTTTTGGCGGCTGTCCAATGGCCAAAGATGTCTTGACGGGCAATATGCCTACCGAGAAATTGGTTTCCTATTTTACTTCCAAAAAAGAAAATACCAATATAAGTGGCATGAGTTTTGAAAGTGCCTATAATGAAGCTTCAAAACTATTTGATTCTTATCATTAAAAAATAATAAAACAGTAGATTCTTCGTTTTGGCTTAAACTTCCTCAAGTCATTAAATAACATGAATAAATTTTTCGGGATATTTATCCTCTCCATTTTATCTTTCTCGTGCTCAATCGATTTAGACTTTAATCAGCTCAATAAATTGAAGTTAGAGCCTGTTTTTGTTGCAAATCTAGCCTCATTTGATATTCCTGCAAATGAATTTGTCATTGGTGGAATAGAACAAAATGTGGCTGGAGATGTTTTAGATTTTAATGTTTTTCGGAATACTTATTTTAATAATGCCCTCACAAAAGCCGATTTATTCTTCGAAATTAATAATACGATCAATAGGGCTTTTGAAATTAAATTGACTTTACTAGATGTTAATAACATACCCCTTTATACCATTCCTTTTTATATTCCGGCTAATACAACCATTTCAAAAACGGAGATATTTCAAAACACGCAATTAGATTTATTAAAAAGAACAACTAAAATTGCTTTTGTTTTTTTATTGCCACCTGGTGTACCTTCATTAAGTGAAGCTAGCCTGGGAAGTTTAAAATTGCGATCCAGTGCCACTCTTTATTTAGTTGCCGAATGAGAAAACTAGTATTGCTTTTTATTTTTGCGGTATCCATTAGTTGCTTTTCCCAAAATAAGCAAATTTTATACAATTTTACTTCAGTGCCTCAATCCATGTTGATTAATCCAGGTTCTGATGTGAAATACAATTGGTTTATTGGTATCCCTTTGTTTTCTGGATTTTCTACAAATGTGAGCTCCAGCGGATTTTCTGCATTCGATTTATTTGCCAACAACGGAATTGATTTTAATGCCAAACTAAGGAATGTCGTTTTTTCGACTTCAAGAAACGACAAGGTTTCGATAAATCAGCAATTAGAAATTTTTAGCGGCGGTTTTAAATTGGGCGATTGGCAAAAGGGCTCTTATTTCTCTTTTGGTATGTACCAAGAACTAGATTTATTTGGCTATGTGCCTAAAGATTATGCGATATTGGCTTTGGATGGAAATAAAGATTATTTAGGCAAAATATTCGATTTTGGAGATTTAAGCGCAAAAGGTGAATTGCTCTCTGTTTTCCATCTTGGGTATCATAAAAATGTAAGCGAAAAATTGATTCTTGGTGCTCGCGGAAAGATTTATTCCGGTATCTTCAACCTTTCATCGACCAAAAATTCAGGATATTTTTATACCAAACCGGGTACTACTTCAATTTATGAGCAAGTCATTTCTTCAAATGTATTGGTCAATACTTCGGGATTTACAAATTACACTGACAATTATTCCGATAATGTTAAAAGTGACATACTGAAAAAGACTTTTTTTGGAGGAAATCTAGGTTTAGGTTTTGATTTGGGACTTACGTATTATCCTAAAGAGAATATTCAATTTACGGCAAGTATAGTTGATATCGGTTTCATTAAGCACACTAGTGAAGTGAGGAATTACAGTTATAAAGGATATTATAAATATGAAGGTTTGACGCCTGATTTTATTATTGGCAATTCGAATAACCTGATAAAAGAATTTTACGACGCTATTCCTTTAGATACTTTGAGTTTGAAATACACGACTTGGCGGCCTGTAAAGTTCAATTCTTCCATTCAATATTCTTTTGGTGATGGCAGGAATACAGATTGCAATTGTATTGGAAATGAAATGAAATTCAAGAATTCCGTGGGAGCCCAATTGTTTGTGATGTCTGCACCGCGAACATCGCTTATGGCTTTGACCACTTATTACAGAAGAAAATTTTTCGATTCTTTAGAAATGAAGGCAACGTACACGATAGATTCCTATTCGTCTAAAAATATTGGTTTGGGATTGTCGACCACAATTGGCAAAGTAAATTTTTATGTCCTTGCTGACAATCTTTTGGAATACCGAGATATCAGTAAAGCTAATAGTTTGTCTTTTCAATTGGGGTTCAATATTATTTTCCCGGATAAAAAAACACCTGACTAAATCAATATTTTATTCGACAAGGCTATAGTTAAAACTATGTAATTTAGTGTATTTACTTTTCAGATTCAAAAAAATTTTACCTCAGATTCGCAGATTTTGATAAATTTTAAAATCTGCGAATCTACGGTTGATTCTTTTACTCTTACAACTTTGCAGACTTTTAGTCTGATAAATTAAAACGATTGATTAAAGGTAAATAGTGATTTATTCTTGGCTTCTTCGCTTGAATACTTTATAAATTTCTATCCACATCACCGAAACAAATCCCACCATTATACTCATTCCTATTTGTGAAATAGAGACGGTTCCAAACATAAAAAAAGTTGAAAATACAGGGACTAACAGCAGCAAACCAGTGATTAAAACCGTTATTCCAATAATGATTAAAACCAAATTGTTTTTGTATCGCAAAGTCGTGAATATCGAATAATAGAAAGAACGATTGGCCAAGGTCAAAAATATGTTTGAAGCGATTAAAGTCAGAAAAATAGTGGCTCTGGTGACACTTTCGGAACAGTTTTCACGAACGCAATATTGATAAACAAATAAAAGTCCCAAAGTGATGGCAAGCCCTTGAATGATGCTGATTAGTATTTCTTTCAGATTGAAAAAAGTGGTGGTAAATGGTCGCGGTTTTTGTGACATCAAGTTCGGTTCCATAGGTTCGTTTTCGTATATTATAGAACATGTTGGACCCATAATTATTTCAAGGAAAATAATGTGTACCGGCGAAAAAATATTCGGGTAAATCCATCCCAAAACCAATGGAATAAAGACAATCATAATAATGGGAATGTGGATGGAAATGATGTATTGAATCGCTTTTTTCAGGTTGGCATAAATTTTTCTTCCCATGGCAATGGCATCCGTCATTTTGGCTAAATCATCTTCTACCAGGATGAGGTTTGCGGCTTGTTTGGCAATTTCAGTTCCTTTTTTCCCCATTGCAATTCCAATGTGTGCCGATTTTAGAGCCGGACCATCATTCACGCCATCTCCTGTCATAGCCACAATTTGATTGTTTGCTTTTAACGCTTTGATGATTTTGAGTTTGGCTTCGGGAAACATTCTAGTAAAAATGGTAGTTTTCATCACTTTTTCTTTCAACTCGGCATCATCCATTTTCATTAATTCATCCCCATTCAGCGTATTTTCCGGGTTTCTAAATCCTATTTGTTTGGCAATTGTTGAGGTCGTTGCGGCATTGTCTCCAGTTACAATTTTTACCTGAATTCCGGCATTATAAAAAGTATCAAGAACTGTTTTAATGTTCTCTTTTGGAGGGTCATAGAATGCGACCAATCCTTTGAATTTAAGAGAAAATTCCTGTTGGCTTTTTGGATATTCATTTCCTTCGAATTCGGATAGGCCAACTCCCAAAACCCGAAATCCTTCCTTGGACATCGATTCAATGGCCGTATTGATATGTTCACTTTCTACTTTCGAAAGATTAGAACAAGCAATTAAAGCTTCAGCAGCTCCTTTGACTGCAATAATTCTGTTTCCTGTTTTATTTTCAAAAATATGGGTCATCATTGGTGGATTCCCCCCTAATGGATATTCGTGAACTAATTTAAAATTGGGTCTTTCGTCCTTAATCTCTAATTTCGAATAGGCTTCGTGTAGTGCAATTTCCATTCCATCAAATGGAATCGGTTCGCTCGCCCACATCGCAAGATTCAACAATTCTTGTTCTTCATTATTTAATTTTTTATTGTCATTGCCATTGAAATTGCCATTGATCGTATTGCTCGAAAGCGTGAATAATTGAGCCAAACTCATTTTGTTTTGAGTGATTGTTCCAGTTTTATCGGTGCAAATTACGGTGGCACTTCCAAGGGTTTCCACGGTTTTGGTTTGTTTTACGATAATTCCCATTTTCATCAATCGCCAAGCTCCCAAAGCCATAAACGTGGTAAAAGCCACCGGAATTTCCTCCGGAATAATGCTCATTGCCAAGGTGAGTGCTTTTAATAAACTGTCCAGAAACTCCCTGGAATTGTAAAAATTTATCGCCCAAACAATGGCAAAAATCACCAAGCCAACAATGGACATTTTCTTCACAAAATCACCAATCTGGACTTGTAAAGGCGTTTTTTCTTCGAGAATCGATTCTAGACTTTTTCCTATTTTTCCCAGTTGGGTTTGATTGCCAATGGCGTTAACTTCACAAATTGCTAATCCGCTGCTTACAATTGTTCCTTGAAAAACTTGATTGATTATAGCATCTTTATCTTTGAAAACAGCAAGCGATTCACCAGTTAAAATAGATTCATTCACCGAAAAATCATTGGATTGAAGAATCATTCCATCGGCAGGAATAAAAGTACCTTCTTCAATTTGGATGAAATCGCCTAGCACAATTTCTTCGCTTGGGATTTCGATAATTTCTCCGTTTCTGATGACTTTGCTTTTGGGTTGTGATAATTTTTTCAATAATTCAATAGCGTTTCTACTTTTGGATTCCTGATAAAGCGAAATGGTGGAAACCAGTATTATCGCACTAGTCATAAATATTCCATCTCCATATTTTCCTGTGATAAAATAAATGCTTGCTGCCAATAACAGCAATAAAAACATGGGCTCTTTGACCGTTTCAATTAAAGAAACCAGAAAAAGGTTTTTATCTTGATGTTCTAAAGAATTGAAACCGTTTTTTTTTCTGGATTGAATCACTTCTTGGGTAGAAAGTCCCTGTAATGAATGGTTTGGTTGTGTCATTGAAAAAAAGTTGAAGTTTTTTTAAAATGGAAAATGGGTATGCAAGCTCAAAATACAAGAAATACTTTTATACTGCAATTTAATCATTTATCGTTTAATTATGGTGTTGTTTTGCTTAAGATTAACTATATTTGCACGCAATTTAACTACAACTTCAAATTGCAATGATAGCACATAATTCCAAGATTATCGGCGAAGGTTTAACTTACGATGATGTATTATTAGTTCCCAACTTTTCCAATGTACTTCCTCGCGAAGTGAGTATTAAATCAAGATTTTCCAGAAATATTACACTTAATGTTCCTATTGTGTCCGCTGCCATGGATACCGTTACCGAAAGTGCTATGGCAATTGCCATGGCGCAAGAGGGTGGAATAGGCGTTTTGCACAAGAATATGACTATTGAGCAACAAGCTGCCAAAGTGCGAAAGGTAAAACGTGCCGAATCCGGAATGATTATCGATCCCGTGACTTTGCCATTGACTTCTAACGTTGCCGATGCCAAAAATGCCATGAAAGAATTTGGTATTGGCGGTATTCCAATTGTTGACGAAAATAGAGTGCTCAAAGGAATTGTAACCAATAGAGATTTACGTTTTGAAAAAAATAATGCCAGACCTATTGTCGAAGTGATGACTAGCGAAAACTTAGTCACCGTTTCTGAAGGAACCTCTCTTGGTCAAGCCGAAGTGGTGCTACAAGGGTACAAAATCGAGAAACTTCCGGTTGTGAATGCCCAAAATAAATTAGTGGGATTAATCACTTTTCGTGATATTACCAAATTAACCCAAAAACCAAATGCCAACAAAGATGTTTATGGTCGTTTGCGTGTTGCAGCTGCAATAGGCGTAACTGGCGATGCACTCGAAAGAGCCACAGCTTTGATACAAGCTGGTGTCGATGCTATAATTATTGACACTGCTCACGGCCATACTCAAGGAGTGGTCAATGTCTTGAAAGACATAAAAGCTAAATTCCCAAAAATAGATGTTATCGTAGGAAATATTGCGACACCAGAAGCAGCCAAATTTTTGGTTGAAAACGGTGCCGATGGCGTGAAAGTAGGCATTGGCCCAGGTTCCATTTGTACTACACGTGTTATTGCAGGTGTTGGATTCCCGCAATTTTCTGCCGTTCTCGAAGTGGCCGCCGCCTTAAAAGGAACAGGAGTTCCCGTTATTGCCGATGGTGGAATTCGGTACACGGGAGATATTCCTAAAGCGATTGCCGCCGGTGCTGATTGTGTAATGCTAGGATCACTTCTGGCCGGAACCAAAGAATCTCCGGGAGAAACCATTATTTTCGAAGGAAGAAAATTCAAATCCTACCGCGGAATGGGTTCTGTTGAAGCAATGGAAGGCGGATCGAAAGACCGTTATTTCCAAGATGTGGAAGATGATGTTAAGAAATTAGTTCCCGAAGGAATCGTGGGTCGTGTGCCTTACAAAGGGGAATTGGAAGAAAGTATGCAACAATTCATTGGCGGACTTCGTGCCGGAATGGGGTATTGTGGCTCCAAAGATGTTCCAACATTGCAAGAAACGGGTCGTTTTGTTCGCATTACTTCCAGCGGAATTACCGAAAGTCATCCTCATAATGTGACGATTACCAAGGAAGCTCCGAATTATTCGAGATAGTTTTTTTGCCGCGAAGACGTTAAGGCTCGAAGGAACTTATAGATAAAGCTGCAAGATTGAGTTTTGCACCTTTTTTTTATGATTTTTCCATTTTTTTCTTCAAATGTTCACTATCCCAACTGTGATTATTTGCGGCTTGTTGCGCTTCCAAATCTTTTTTCAGGAGATGTTCCATCCATTTTATTTCTGCATTGATGGTGGTCAAATAGGCCATTTTGTTGTGTCTTTTTTTGGCCAGTTTACGAGTTGTTATTTCGTCATTTTTGATGAACTGATTTGCTTGTCTGGTTGCCGTGTATTTTCTAAATCCCAATTCCACTAAAACATCAATGCCCATATTTACTGCGCTATACAAGGTTTCTCGATAGATATGGGCTACTTTATGGTCAATTAATTCGTAGGCTTCGATTCTATTTCGGGCACGAGTTAGGATTGTCAATTTTGGAAAATGAACGCGTAAAGTTTCAATTATGCTCAAATTTGTTTTGGGATCATCTATGGCGGCAATAAAAAGTTTTGCGTTGGCACAACCTGCAGCTTCTAACAATTCTAATCGTGTGGCATCTCCATAATGCGCCTTGAATCCCATTTTTCGCAAGAAATCAATTTGATTGCAATCATTGTCTAATATGGTTGATTTTATGTTATTGGCTCTCAACAACCGCCCTACGGTACTTCCGAAATGTCCAAAACCAGCAATAATAACCGGATTGTGTTCATTGATGATAGTGCTGTTTTCTTCGTTCTCCTGTGTATTAATTATTGAATTTGGAAACATAAAGCGTTCATTAATAAATTGTAAAAAAGGAGTGGATACCATACTCAGTGCTATGATTGCCATAATTTGATTGGCCAAAACAGTTGGAACGATATTCAATTGCAAACAGAAACTCATAATCACGAAACCGAATTCACCTGATTGGCTTAAGCCAAGGGCAAAAAGTATATTTTCTTCCGTTTTCTTTTTGTAAAAGCGACTAATTAGAAAGGAAACCGTGAATTTCACGAAAGTGAGTATGGCTCCAAAAACAAGGATAAATAGCGGATTGTCTAATACCAATCGGAAATTAATTGAGGCGCCAACACCAATAAAAAACAAGCCTAAAAGCAACCCTTTGAATGGAGCAATGTCACCTTCCAATTCGTGCCGAAATTCGGAATTGGCAAGCACAACTCCAGACAAAAAAGTTCCAAGGGCGGGACTAATTCCTATCAAATGCATCAAACACGAAACGCTTACCACTAGGAGTAAGGCCGAAGCTGTGAACAATTCCTGCAAGCGTGTTTTGGCAATAATCTTGAACAACAACACGAACAGAAAACGACCGCCAAAGTAAATCAGCGAAATAATTCCAATAATAATTGCAGCTTGAAGCCAACCAGGAAAACTTGAAATCAAGGATTGGTTAATATCATTAGTTGTGTCTGGAATGGATGTCGCTAGAATGGGTAAAAAAACTAAAATAGGGATTACCGCAATATCCTGAAAAAGCAGAACTGCAAATGAAGATTGTCCTAAAGGGGTATTTCTCAATCCTTTTTCGGATAAACTTTGCAATACAATAGCCGATGAAGATAAAGCCAAAGTTGATGAAACCGCTAGCGTGGTTTTCCAATTCCAATCCATAAAGAGAAAACATCCCATAAATACTATCGATATTGTTCCAAATAATTGAAGTGAGCCCATGCCAAAGAAGACTTTTCTCATTTTCCAAAACTTGCCGGGTTCCATTTCCAAGCCAATCAAAAACAACATCATGACGATACCGAATTCTGCAAAATGCATAATGTCATGACCTTCTTGACCGATTAAACCTATTACGAAAGGGCCAATAATGATTCCTGCCAGCAAGTAGCCCAAAATGGAACTCATTCCCAGCTTTTTTGCAATGGGAACAAATACAACCGCTGCCGACAAATAGATAATTGCCTGAAAAAGAAAATCTGTTTCCATACTAATACCATTAATATTTATTGGTCTCAAATAGAGTTTAAAACTATGTACTTTCAGTGCATGTCACTTAAGCTTCTAAAAATTTTTTTTGCCACAGATTCACAGATTAGAAATGATTTAAAAATCCGTGAATCTGTGGCAAAATTTCACTTATTAATTTGTATCTAACTTAGCAGACTTTTAGTCTGTCAAACCAAATCTATGGACTTCCAGTCTATAGTGGTTTAGTTAATAGTCCACTAGTTTAAGGTATAATTCTATTTTGTGGAAAACCAATCATTCAAATATTCATAAGGTAAAATTTCAGCTGTTTTTGGATTATTGTTCTCTAAATAATCTAAAAAAAGACCATAAACCACGCCATTTTTTTCACAATCTTGGCGTTTCATTTTATAGGTTCCATGCACGACAAAAGGCGGTAAATAAAGCATGTTACATACTTTTGCCGTTTGACGGAAGGGTTCCAATAAATTCACAATTCGATACCGATCATAACCCGTTTCACAAAAACTTTCCCGATCTCCACCAGTTGTAATCACCTGAAAAATAATTTTGTCCTTCAAGCTCTTGCCTTTTTTTCCATAAGCCCAACCGTATTCTAAAACCAAATCAATCCATTGTTTCATGAGTGGCGGACAATTATACCAATACATGGGATGATGCCAAATTATAATATCGTGATTGGTTAACAACTGTTGCTCTCGTTTTACGTCAATATCAAAATCAGGATATTCTTCATATAAATCGTGGAAAGTAATATTTTTTGAAACGGGAATATTTTTCACTAAAGATTTATTCGCACATGATTTTTCAAAAAGTGGATGGAAAAATAGAATCAAAATTTTGTTGGTTGGCATGACTTCTATTTTTTTTGAAAAATTGTATGTGACATTAAAATTTGATTGATGCTACCGAAACATATCTATTTTCTAGTTTAAGGGTGACAGATAAAATATTGCTGTTTCCACTTTAGGTTATTTTTTAAATAACAGTGCTAATCTTACAGAGATTCTATTGTATTAAAGTTAAGAAGTTTTAGGAATTTGTATTTATCAAAAGCCGATTTTTAAGATATAATTATCACAAAAAACAGAAAAATCCCGTCAAAACAAAATACATTGGTTTTTGTTTTGGCAGGATTTAAAAAATATAAAAAATGGTTTATTAGGATAAAATGCTAATTGTGAACTAAATCTGCTAACAGGTTTTTGTCACCCACAATCCAGAGGATGTCGTCTTTTTCGAGAATCACGTCCGATTCAGGATTCAAGATACGTTTTCTTTTTTTCTCGATGCCTACAATCAAGCCATTTGTTTTCTCCCTTAATTTAGAGTCTCTAATGGTTTTTCCAATGTAGCTTTCATTCTTCAATTCGATTTGTTGCAAAACAATTTCGGGTTCTATAAAGTTATCGGGAGTATCTATTTCGTGTTGGTCCAAATAGGTTTTAAATTCCTTGACTTGAACGTCAGTTCCTATAACGCAAATTTCGTCTCCGGGAAATAAACGTTCTCCGGCTTTTGGAATGTTAATCATAAATTCTCCCCGCTTGATAGAGGCAATGTTTATGCCCATTTGTTCCCTAATTTGCAATTCTTTCAAGGTTTTTCCGGCAATGTCTGACGCCGGTGCTATGTCAAAAAATGCCATGTGCTCGTCCCAAGGCGACAGACTACTTATGGTTTTTTTGACTTTGGCAATTTCTCTGTCGTTTAAATTTTTCAAGAAATGGCCTTCAATTTTATAATAGTGTCCGTTGAGCCTCTTTTGAAAAATAAAATAGACAATTATGGCAGCAATCAGTACGAGGAACGCTATTTTAGGAGAGAAGAAAATATTCAATAAAAAGCCAATAAAAAAGATGGAAAGCAGCAATCTAAACAAAAACATCATGATTATCGGTCCACGATATTTGCGTTCCTCAATCAAAATGGAAACTTCATTTGCGGCAAAACGGCGCAACGACAAAGCCCATAAAAAAGGAGATACAGTTATTAAAGTGATTAAGGCTCCCAGCGCATTTCCATATCTGAAATCGTCTACCAATGGCAAAAGATATTTGGAAGAAAGCAATATGACAGCTAAAATTATGGTGGAAAAAACGACCAGTTGCGTCAAGTAACTGTTGATGACAATTTGCCAGTTGCTTACCGATTTTATGGCTTGGGTATTGGCACTGTAACGTTCAATTCGTTTAATCCATCTTCGTGGTAATTTCTTGGATAAATATTCTGAAAAAGGAGTAGAGAATTTTACCATAAAAGGCGTCGTAAACGTTGTCACTGCTGAAACGGCCACCACAATTGGATACAGAAAATCACTAGTGACATTTAGTGTCATTCCCATTGCGGCGATAATAAAGGAGAATTCCCCTATTTGCGATAAACTCATTCCTGTTTGCACTGATTGTTTCAACGGTTGCCCTGAAAATAAAGCGCCAATCGTGGAACTAACGGATTGGCCAAAAAGGGTTACAATAGTTAAAATCACGACCGGCCATGTATGCGTTAATAAAGTTTCGGGATTGATTAACATTCCCACTGAAACGAAGAAAACCGCACCAAATAAATCTTTTACGGGTTTTATTAAATGTTCAATATGTTCCGCCTGAGTCGTTTCGGCTATGATTGATCCCATAATGAAAGCACCAAGAGCAGGTGAAAATCCTACATTGGCAGCCAATCCCACCATCATCAAACACAAGGCTATGGAAATGATGAGCAACATTTCGTCCGTCAACAAATGTTTCGCTTTTTTTAGCAATGTGGGAATAAAAAAGATGCCGCCAATAAACCAAATCGTCAAGAAAAATAACAATTTCAGTACGGATTGGATTAATTCCATTCCTGAAAATTGCTGGCTCACCGCAATGGTCGAAAGCAAAACCATCATCAAAATGGCGACAATATCCTGAACAATCAGAGAACCAATTACGATTCCGGCAAATTTCTGGCCTTTCACGCCCAATTCATCAAATGTTTTGAGAATAATGGTCGTGGAAGAAACCGAGAGAATGACACCTAGGAACAAGCTGTCCATCTTGGACCAATCCATCCATTGGCCTACAAAATATCCAATAAAAATCATCGTCACAATTTGGGTAACGGCAGTAATTGAGGCTGTTCCGCCCACTTTCATCAGCTTTTTAAAACTGAATTCCAATCCTAAACTGAACAACAAAAAGATTATTCCAATCTCTGCCCAAACCTCCACACTCTTAATATCTTTGACCGATGGAAAAAAATCAAAGTGATTTCCCGCCAAAAAACCGGCAATCAAATAACCCAAAACTAGAGGTTGCTTCAATTTCTTAAATATCAAAACAGCTATTCCGGCAGTCATCAAGATTAAACCCAAATCGCTGATTAAAGGTTCTAGGTGATGGGAAACTTCGGTTACTTTTTCAGCTGGGTTCATATCATTAGTTATTTTTTAGAGCCATTCCAAACTCCGTTCAAGCTTTCGTAAAAAAAAGTTTTTTCCTTTAATTCTTTCCACTACTGTTTTGCTGTCGGCAGACTAGTCTTGGCTAAAATACAAAAAACCTTTGAAGGCTGATGGAAATTTCTACACTTAAAAGGTTTTTTTGAATTCATGCAATCTGGGACTGATACCGTAAACTTTTTTAAAGATTTTTGATAAACGTTTTCCTTTTACAGTGGATTCTTGGGTCAAAATTTTTCCATAAATTATGGATGGCGTGATTCTCTTCTAATTCGGGTGTTCGGATGCAATTGACAATTCCTTTTTCGGAAAAAGTTTTGAAATATTCATCAAAAATAATGGCTGTCACACCTTTGTTTTGGTATTCAGGATGAACGCCAATCAAGTAAAAAACGACATCTTTGCTTTCTTTTCTTGCCTTGAGCAAATGATAAAATCCAAAAGGGAAAAGCTTGCCTTTTGCTTTTTGCAAGGCTTCCGAAAAACTGGGCATCACAATGCTGAAAGCGACAATATCATTGTTCTTGTCCATCACGAATTTGATGTATTCCGGATTGATGAAACTGATGTATTTCTTTTTGAAATATTCTTTTTGAACATCGGTAATGGCCACAAACGAAGACAAATCGGCATACGAATGATTGAACAAATCAAACATTTTGTCCACATAAGGCATAATGTCTTTTGTTTTGGTAAAGGTCAAACTCGTCAGTTCATATCTTTTTTTGATTAAGGCTTGGGCTTTCAAGAAAAATTCGGGTTTCACGTTCGAAAACGGAAAAATGCTTTCGATATATTCTTTCTCTTTTACAAATCCCAATTGCTCTAGATGATTCGCAAAATAAGGATGATTGTACCAAGTAATCATTGTTCCCATTTCGTTGAAACCTTCGGTAAGAACGCCTACTTTATCTAGATTGGAGAAACCCATCGGTCCTTCAATGTGTTCCAAATTATTTTTTCGTCCTAATTGGTATGCTTTTTCCAATAAAGCTTTGGTCACTTCGATGTCGTCAATTACGTCGAACCAACCGAAACGTACTTTTTTCTTTTTCTGGTCATTGACTTCGCCCCAATTGATGATAGCGGCAATTCTACCCACAATTTCATTGTTTTTGTAAGCCAAATAAAAATAGGCTTCGGCGCTTTCGAAAGCCGGATTTTTGGTTCTGTCAAACGATTCCAATTCATCGGCAATGATAGGTGGAACCCAGTATTTGTTGTCTTTGTATAGAGAAAAGGGAAATTTCACGAATTGGGTCATTTCCTTTTTAGTAAGGGCTTCTTTTATGGTAATCATTAGTATGTATTAGGTGTTGTAAAGTTTATCCTTTTTTGGTTTTCTTAGCTCTTTTTTTTGCTTTTTTATCTGAATCTCCTGTGTCAATTTTTGTTCGCACTTCTTTATAATTGGCATCATAACGCCAAGAAAATCCAATTCCACCGTAAAGTATTGAAGGCGTGTCTTTCAAGCTGCTACTTATTGAAGCATCAATTTGCAAATCATCGTGAATCAGATAGGCTGCACCGCCACGGACAATCGCATCGCTGTAAAAATCACTACTGTAGCCTTGGTTTTCTATAAATCCAGACCAGTTTTTGTTGAATCCTTTTGTCAAAGTAATTCCATAACCATAACTTGGATAATCGGTTCCAATGAAATCGGCAATAATATTGGTTACGAAAACCCAACTTCCGTCACCCAAATGATTTTGTGTAATCAACATAATTTTGGGTGAAAAGGCGGCATCAGGTGAAAAATAATAGGGATTATCATCCAAAGTAAGATTGGCTCCCGCAAAGACGGAAACTGCCGGAATTAATTGGTGCCAATTGAAGGATTGATTGGCTTTCCAACTGCGTATATTGACTTTTTTTTCGTGATTTTTGAAAGGATCATAAATTAAATATTTTGCTCCTAGTACAGTTTGTTTCATCGCAGATTTTTCTGGATAAATTATGTCGGGATTTAAAAATTCATATTGGTATTGAAAATCGGCAATTAATTCCAGTTTTTCCATGAACAATCCCCACCTCAGGGTCATGTCAATTCCAAATCCATTGGCGTCATACCCCAATATGCTGTGGTTTTCCTTGATGCCATAAATGCCTGTTTCCACCTGGATGACTGATTTTCCCACAGCAAAAGCGGACATGGTTTCACCTGGTCTATTCGAATTGATTTCATCGGTATGTTGGCCATAGTGAATCAACGGAATCATGAAGATGGCTGCGAAAACTAGGTTTTTGATTTTGTACATACTTTTTTTTTTGGGTTAAAAAGGAATAACGCTTTCCAAATGTACATATTTTATTATTTATTTAAGAATGATATTTTAATTTTGAACAATGGAATTGTTAATTTTGCCAAAAAATATTTTGATTATGCAAGAAGCGTCTTTTTCTGGTTTTATAAAAGCATTGTTTTACATAATTGCTTTCTATTATATTTTTAAATTTTTGGCAAGATTATTTTTGCCTATTTTAGTTAAAAAAGCAGTAGAAAAGGCAGGTGAAAATTTTCAGAGACAGCAACAAAATGCGCAGGGTTACTCTTGGCAAAAAACGCCGAATAATGATGAGGTAATTATTGATACTGCCAATGCCAAGAAATCTCGCGAAACCAAAAAAGTGGGGGATTATGTTGATTACGAAGAAATAGATTAAATTTACCCAAAACCAATTCTGATAGCTGTTGGAACCAAAACCCAAAACCAATTAAATGAAGCAACTTCAAAAGTTATATCCGCACGCCCTAGTGATAATTGGATTCGTATTAATTTCCCTCATATATTTTTATCCCGTTTTGCAAGGCAAGCAAATTTTCCAATCGGATATTGTACAATATACCGGAATGGCAAAGGAGCAAAACGATTTTAGAAAAGCTGAAAAAATCGAACCCTATTGGACAAATTCAGCTTTTGGAGGAATGCCGACTTATCAATTGGGAGCCAAATATCCACACGATTACATTGGAATGATTGACGATGGTTTGCGTTTCTTACCTCGCCCTGCCGATTATTTATTTCTGTATTTTCTTGGTTTTTACGGCTTGCTTTTGGTTTTAAAAATTGATCCTCTCAAGGCGTTTTTCGGAGCGTTGGCTTTCGGGTTTTCGACTTATTTGATCATTATTCTCGGTGTCGGGCATAATGCCAAAGCCCACGCCATTGCCTATATGCCGTTGGTTATTGCCGGATTTATATTGGTTTTCCAGAAGAAACACATTTGGGGAGGATTGCTGACCATGTTTGCCGTTGCCTTGGAAATCAATGCGAACCATTTTCAAATGACGTATTATTTGTTGATTTTCTTGTTGTTGCTTTCAGGGTATTTTATTTATCAGGCGGTAAAAGAAAAGGAATATAAATCGATGTTGACTTCCTTTGGCGTTTTGGCAATTGCTGGAATTTTTGCACTTGGCACTAATGCCACGAATTTATTGGCCACAGCCGAATATGCTAATTTTAGCACACGCGGAAAAAGTGAATTATCCATCAATGCAGATGGCACAAAAAGTATTGGCAATAGTGCTTTGTCTCGAGAATACATAACGGAATACAGTTATGGAATTACCGAAAGTTTCAATTTGATTGCGCCCCGACTTTTTGGCGGTTCGAATAGTGAAGCTCTTGGAAAAGACAGCAAAATGTATGCGTTTATGATGGAACAAGGAGTTCCAGAAGCTCAAGCCAACGATTTTGTTTCGCAGATGCCAACGTATTGGGGGGACCAACCTATTGTGGCCGCACCAGCATATATAGGAATTGTGGTTTTCTTTTTGGGGATTTTGGCTTTATTCACTTACAAGCGAAAAATTAAATACGTTTTTCTTTCGGGAGCCATCGTTGCATTGGTCCTTTCTTGGGGAAAAAATTTCCCGGCGTTGACGGACTTTTTTATCGACAATGTTCCCATGTACAATAAATTCAGGGCGGTTTCTTCGATACAGGTTATCTTGGAATTGTGTTTTCCAGTTTTGGCTATCATGGGATTGCAATCCTTTTTTAATTTAGATAAAGAGGAAAGATTCAAGGCCTTGTGGCAATCTGCCGCAGTTGGTTTCGGGATTATTATTGGGTTGTTTTTGTTAAAAGGCAGTTTCAGTTTTGCAGGAGCGAATGACGGTTATTTCAGGGAAAGTTACGGACCGGCATTTGTCGATGCGTTGAAATCAGATAGAATGACGCTTTATTCGGCTGATTTATTGCGTTCGGGATTTTTTATGTTGCTTGCTACCGGTGTTTTATGGTTGTTTATTAAAGGAAAATTGGCCCAGAATACCGCTATAATTTTAGTGGGATTATTGATGGTTTTCGATTTGTTTTTTGTGGATAAAAAATATGTTTCGGAAAAGGATTTTGTAAGCAGGAGTGAAGTGGAAGTTCCTTTTCAGGAAACGCCGGCCGATTTGCAGATTTTGCAAGACACAACTCATTACCGAGTTTTTGAAGTTGCAGGCAATTTATCAAGTGCCAGAGCTTCATATTTTCATAAATCGATTGGCGGTTACAGCGCCGTGAAACCAAGAAGAATGCAGCAATTATTTGATTACCAAATTGCCAAAAACAATATCGAGATGCTGAATATGTTGAACGTCAAATACATTATTCAAACGGATTCAACTGGTGCAGCGTTTCCAGTTCAAAATCCCGATGCCAATGGAAATGCTTGGTTTGTTTTGAAAATTCAAAATGTAAATTCAGCTGATGAAGAAATGAAAGCATTGGATAAATTGGATTCTAAAGTAGTTGCAGTTAAAAGCAAAGATAAAAATGAGAAAAATTTTGAATTATCCTTGCCATTCAGAATAGATAGCTTGGCAACAATTCAATTAACATCCTACAAGCCAAATCATCTAAAATATATTTCAAATAATAAATACCTTGGTTTTGGAGTGTTTTCTGAAATGTATTATGAAAAAGGTTGGAAAGCGACTATAGACGGAAAAGAAACTGAAATTTTTAGAGTAGATTATGTTTTAAGAGGCTTGCAAATTCCAGCTGGAAAACACGTAATAGAATTCAAGTTTGAACCAGAAGTAGTAAAAACAGGAAGTATGATTACGCTTTTCAGTTCGCTAGGAATGTTGGTGCTTTTAATAGGTGGAATTTATTTTAAAGGAAGAAAAGATTTGAGATTGTAGAATAAAGATTTTTGATTGCAAAAGTTTTAAAATGGAAAAAGCAAAATTACATCACGCGTCACCAGAGGAAATGGAGAAACGTTATATTGAAGAAATTAGGCAAATGTCTTATCAAGAGCGTTATGAGAAAATGATTGCTATTATGGAACTTTCGAGTTTGGTTAAAAATGCTAAAATTACTTTTAACGCTAATTCTAAAAAATGAACGAACAAATTATCCAAGTTTGGAAATATCTTTCAGAAAACAAAGTAAATTATCTAACAATAGGTGGTTTGGCAGTTAACATTTATGGGTATGGAAGAAACACAGGAGATATAGATATTTTTATTGAAGATTCAGTAATTAATCGAGAAAATTTGAGAAATGCTTTAAAAGAATTAGGAATTGGTGATTTTGAAAATATTTTATCAATGCAATTTATTCCTGGTTGGACAGATATAAGTTTGAGTTTCAACTTAAGACTAGATATTATGACTTCTATTAAAGGATTGGAAAACAAGTCATTCGGAGAATTGATGGAACGAGCAACAGTTGCTGAAATAAATGATATTCCAGTTTATTTTATAGATTATGAAAATTTAATCATTGCCAAAAAAGCTACAAGTCGTCCAAAAGATTTGTTGGATATTGAGGAACTTGAAAAAATAAATAAAAATTGTCAATAATGGAATCATATTTTATTGGCAATTCAAAAATTCCCCCTTTGGGGGTTAGGGGGCTTAAACTCCTCATTATAACCTATTATTGGCCTCCAGCTGGTGGACCGGGTGTTCAGCGTTGGTTGAAATTCGTGAAATATTTACCGGATTTTGAAGTTCAACCCGTTGTTTATATTCCGGAGAATCCAACGTATCCAATTGTTGACGAAAACTTGGTAAAAGAAGTTTCGGATAAAGCGATTATTCTCAAACATAAAATCTTCGAACCCTATCAACTGGCTTCTTTTCTTTCGAAGAATAAAACCAAAAAAATCAGTTCTGGAATTATTCCAAACCAAAAAAAACAATCCTTTTTGGATAAAGTGTTTCTTTGGATTCGAGGCAACTTGTTTATTCCAGATGCCCGTGTTTTTTGGGTAAAACCTTCGGTGGCGTTTTTGGAAAAATACATTGTCGAAAATGAAATTGACACCATTGTCACTTCAGGACCGCCACACAGTTTGCACCTCATTGGATTGGAATTGAAACAAAAATTAAATGTCAAATGGTTTGCCGATTTTCGTGATCCTTGGACAACCATTGGCTACCACAAATCCTTGCGATTGTCTAATTATGCTGCCAAGAAACACAAATCGTTGGAACATCAAGTTTTGAATACTGCCGATACGATTATTGTGACTAGCAACACCACGAAAACCGAATTTCAGGCAATTACTAGCAAACCAATTGCCGTGATTACGAATGGCTATGACACGGAAAATGTCGAAAAACAAACTTTAGACGCCAAATTTTCTTTGTCACACATTGGTTCTTTTCTTTCCGAGAGAAATCCGCATCTACTTTGGGAAAGCGTGGTCGAATTAATAAATGAAATTCCGGATTTTAAATCGCATTTGGAGATAAAACTGATAGGAGCGGTAAGCCAGGAAGTTTTGGAAACCATTTCTAGTTTTGGATTGAATACCTATTTGAACAACTTGGGTTATGTTTCGCATTCCGAAGCGATTGCTCACCAAAGGAAGTCGCAGGTTTTACTGCTTATCGAAATCAATTCTGAAGATACTAAAAGCATTATTCCTGGGAAATTGTTTGAATATATGGTTTCGGGCAGACCTATTATCGCCATTGGTCCGAAGGATTCCGACTTTGCCGAAATCATAACCAATACAAACACGGGAGTATTCTTTGACTATTCCGAAAAAATGAAGCTAAAAAGTGTACTTTTGGACTTTTATAATCAATTTTTAGAAGGGAAATTGCAATCGAATGCAGTTGGGTTGCAACAATATTCGAGAAAGAGTTTGACGGAAAAATTGGTTAAACTCCTAACCCCTAACCTCTAACCTCATAAATGGGAATAGTATTAAATCAGTCTTTAAAGAATACCATAATCACCTACATCGGTTTTGCGATTGGAGGATTTAATACCATTTATTTGTATCCAGTTTTTCTTGGAGCCACTTTTTATGGATTAACCAATTATAT
>Ga0214162_1000029_pt1 | contig 31383 bp, 32 predicted proteins | sample LakMenepilimnion_3_FD_153000 | JGI IMG/M metagenome (GOLD analysis project Ga0214162, IMG submission 153000) | Freshwater microbial communities from Lake Mendota, WI - Practice 20APR2010 epilimnion v5 | ecosystem: Environmental > Aquatic > Freshwater > Lake > Epilimnion/Euphotic zone | place...
CTAGGCAAAACCAATTTCAACATCCCCGAAATAGCATTGTGGTAATTTTTTTGCCACAGATTGCTCCGCCAATTCGCAGACGATCGGGTCACCGATTTTTAAAATGATTTTAAATTTGTGAATCTATGGCTATTTTAAAAAACTACAAATGTTCAATAAATCCTATTTCAAAGAATGGTTTGATCGGTATAAATATGCTGAAATCGCTGCAACATCGGCAGCATTAGCTAGTTCGCAATTCAGCCGAATCTTTGATGGATTGACGACGGCTTATTTCATCACTTTTGCCGAGTATTTTGCCTTTTATGGGGTTATTTTATTTATGGTGTATAAGAAATTAGCAGCGACAAATCGGTTATTAGATAAAAAAACACCTTTAAAAGAAATCCTTTTCCTGATTCGAAATCTACTTTTAGAATTTGGTTATCCAGCCATTCTTGACCTTTTCTTTATCCGTCCGTTTTTCATGTATTGGATGCCTATCCTGACCGGAAATTATTTTATGGGAATTCTCTCTGGAAAAATCACTGCCGATTCCATTTTCTATGGCCTTGCCATTGTGAATTATGAATTGATTAAGAGGAAACAGTAAGATGTTGCTTTTTTACTTTGATTATTACCCAATAAAGAACAACTTTTCAAAAATATTTCCCAATTTGAATTTATAAAACCATCCAATCCCTTATTTTTGCGCTATGGCTAAGAAAAATACAGACAAGATCGTTTTTGATCATATAAAAGTCCTTGATGCAGGTGCAAAAGGCGTTTCGGTGGCAAAAGCCCCTGATGGAAAAGTAATTTTTATTCCCAATGTTGTTCCTGGTGATGTGGTAGATGTGCAAACTTTCAAGAAGCGTAAGGCGTATTACGAAGGGAAAGCGGTACGATTTCACGAATTCTCAGAACATCGAATTGAACCCGTTTGCGAACATTTTGGTGTTTGTGGCGGTTGCAAATGGCAGAATATGAACTACAGCCAGCAATTGTATTACAAACAAAACGAGGTTTTCAATCATTTGCAACGCATTGGAAAAATAGACCTTCCTGAATTCGAACCAATTTTGGGTTCCGAAAAACAATTTTTCTATAGAAACAAAATGGAATTTTCGTTTTCGAACAGCCGTTGGTTGACCGAAAAAGAAATTGGCAGCACCGAAGACTTGGGCAACCGAAATGCTCTAGGGTTCCATATTCCGAAAATGTGGGACAAAATTTTAGATATCAATAAATGTCATTTACAGGAAGATCCATCGAATGCGATTCGGAATGAAATCAGGGCTTTCGCCAATGAAAATAACCTCACTTTTTTCAATCCAAGAAATCACGAAGGTTTGCTTAGAACCTTGATGATGCGAACCGCTTCGACCGGAGAAATAATGGTTTTGATCCAGTTTTTCGAAAATGACAAAACCGGAAGAGAATTGATTCTCGATCACATCTACAAAAAATTCCCTCAGATTACTTCGCTGCAATATGTGGTAAATAACAAAGCTAACGACACTTTATACGATCAAAATATTAAGCTTTACAAAGGTAGAGATTACATTTTGGAAGAAATGGAAGGTTTGAAATTTAGCATTAATGCCAAATCATTTTACCAAACCAATTCCGACCAAGCTTATGAATTATACAAAATTACCCGAGATTTTGCTGGATTAACTGGCAATGAAATCGTATATGATTTGTACACCGGAACCGGAACAATTGCCCAATTTGTATCAAAAAATGCCAAAAAAGTCATTGGTGTCGAAAGCGTTCCCGAAGCGATTATTGATGCCAAAGCCAATGCGGAGCGCAACAATATTTCGAATTGCGAATTCTATGTGGGCGACATGAAAGTGGTTTTCAACGAAAGTTTTATTGCGCAACACGGCAAACCTGACGTCATTATCACCGATCCACCCAGAGACGGAATGCACAAAGACGTAATTGAACAAATCATGAAAATCGAACCTTCAAAAATTGTGTATGTTAGTTGTAACTCGGCGACACAAGCTCGGGATTTGGCTTTGATGGACGAAAAATACAAAGTGACCCGCGTGCGACCTGTAGATATGTTTCCGCAGACGCACCACGTGGAAAATGTTGTGCTTTTGGAGAGGAGATAATTTTAGATTGCAGTTTATAATTGATTTTTGCCATTGTTATTACCATTGCCATTTACTTGATATTTATAATTTATGAAAAAAATACTTTCGCTTATATTGATTGTAACATTTTCTTTCTCCAGTTGTGAGAAGGATGATATTTGCGATGCCAATACGCCTACAACCCCCCGTTTAGTGATTGAATTTTATGACTTTAACAACTCGTCCGTTTTAAAAAATGTGACAAATCTAAAAGTTATTGGCGACGGAATGAAAGAAGGCATTGTTTTTAATGCCAATGCCACAGGCGAATCAAAATATTTAACCAATGGAAATAAAATTTTCATTCCTTTGAAAACAGACGCAGACGCAACAAAGTTTCGTTTTATCCTCAATTCGGGTAACCCAAATCCAACGTTTATAGACATTGATGAAGTCACTTTCAATTATGCTAAAAATGATGTTTTTGTGTCAAGAGCCTGTGGTTTCAAAACGCTTTTTACTTTAGCCTCTCTAAATCCCTACACGCAAACCACAATTCCTGCAACCAAATCAAAATGGATGCAATTTATTTCTGTCGAAAAAAGTAATATAGCTAACGAAAATGAAACACACATTAAAGTATTTTTTTAGTATTGGGTTTCTAATGTCTTTGTTATTATCGCAAGCGCAAGACACAATTCCTAACAATACTTCGCTCGAAAGAACAAAAAAAGTAGGCGAAATTCCTGAAGTACCAAAGTTAGTAACAAAGAAAACGGCAACAGTCGCAAAAACGGACACTATTGTTCCCGTAAAAAAGGATCGTTACGGACTCCGTGTGGGTGTCGATTTGTACAAGTTGACGCGTGGGCTATACGATGAAAATTATAAAGGAATCGAACTAGTCGGTGATTATCGCTTGACCAAAAAATATTATGCAGCAGCCGAAATCGGAAGTGAAAATAAAACTACCATTGACGATCGATTGAATACCACCACAAAAGGTTCTTATCTAAAAGTGGGTTTTGATTATAACGCCTACGAAAACTGGTTGGACATGGAAAACATAATCTCGATAGGTTTACGAGGTGGTTTTAGTACTTTTAGCCAAGAATTGAACAGCTACAAAGTCTATAATCCTTATGCTTATTGGGGCGAAATTCCTTGGAAAACTTCTGGCGAAAAATTCAATGGCTTAACAGCCAGTTGGCTTGAAGTCGTGGCAGGAGTAAAAGTAAAAGTCATCAATAATGTATTTGTGGGGTTCAGTCTTCGCATGAACATGTTGATTACCGACAAAAAACCAAGCGACAACTTCGAAAACCTTTATATTCCTGGCTTCAACAGAACGTATGCCGGGAATTTCGGTGCTGGGTTCAACTATACCCTAACTTATTTTGTTCCCTTATATAAAAAGACGGTTAAGCCGAAGAAGAAATAATTACGAATTTTGAATTATGAATTACGCTGAATGGAGATATAATAAATAATGACTTTTATGAAAGAAAACATTATTCAAATCAAAAGCTATGCATTTGCAGTTCGAATTGTAAAAGTTTATAAATACTTGTGCGAAGAAAAAAAGGAATATGTTTTAAGCAAACAGCTTCTTAGGTCAGGCACATCAATAGGAGCTAATATTGAGGAAGCAATTGGAGGGCAAACCGATAAAGATTTTTTCGCAAAACTCACAATTGCATACAAAGAAGCCCGAGAAACTCATTATTGGATTCGATTATTAACCGATACCGATTATATTTCAAAAAAAGAAAACGAAAGTTTACTACTTGACGTAAACGAATTATTAAAAATCATTGGTTCGATTCAGAAAACCTTACGTTCTAAAAATCAATAAAATTTAATACTTCCATTTTTCAATTCGTAATTCGTAATTTAAAATTCGTAATTAACCTCTATCCTATTTCCTTAATACCTTTTAGGAACAACCAAGACATGAATAATTTCTCGCCATCTTTGGTTTTGGAGGCTTGAAATTTCGGGGACAAAATGGTTCCTATAACAAAAGCGGTAAACGAAATCCATAAACCATCCAAATTGGTGTATTTTCCAATCAAATATCGGAACGAAATAAATAATATCGCAAAACAACCTAATTGATATAGAAAAGCTCGTACTTGTAATTTAGTCATATTTTTGGTATTTAGTTGTAGTTTAAAGTATAGGTTTCCTGAAATCGGCTAAGTGCCTTCTGAAATTTGACCCGAGCCTTCAAGGCGAACTGGCGAAGCAAATTTCGTTCTCTTACTTCCTTCATACATTTCGTATTTCACTAATCTCGCTTCGATGCTGGCGTTGAAAAGTTTTATTTTTCGAGAAGGTTTTAGTCCCACATATTTCAAAGCTTCCAGATTTCCTGTGATAAACCAAGCGTTGGTTCCTGGATAATTTTTCTTCAAAGTATCACCAATATTTTTGTAGAACTCTTCCATATGAATGTCCAATCGCTCATCGTAAGGAGGATTAAACACAATATGCAATTTCCCTTGCGAAGCTTTCTCCGTGTCAAAAAAGTTTTGTTCCTCAATGCTGATGTATTCGTCCAAATTAGCATTTTTGATATTTTCTTTGGCTTTTTGAACAGCAGATGGTGCCTTGTCGTAGCCTTTTATGGTGTAATGAAATTCCCGAATTTTTTTCATCAGGGAATCCATTATTTGGTCAAACAACTCATTGTCCCAATCATTCCATTTTTCGAAAGCAAATTCCTTACGGTTGATGTTTGCTGGAATATTGCAGGCAATCATTGCGGCTTCTGCCAAGAAAGTTCCAGAACCACACATGGGGTCCAAGAAATCGCCTTGACCGTCCCAACCCGAAAGCAATAGTATTCCCGCTGCCAAAACTTCGTTGATTGGAGCAATATTTGTGGCTGTCCTGTATCCTCGTTGGTGCAACGAATTGCCGGATGTGTCTAATGCTACAGAAACTTGGTCTTTGTCAATGTGGATGTTGATTCTCAAATCGGGATGAATTTTCTCGATGCTTGGCCGTTGTCCGGTTCTTTCTCTAAACTGGTCGACGATGGCATCTTTGCATTTTTGGGAAACAAATTCCGAATGGTTAAAATACTCCGAATGCACGGTCGCATCAATCACAAAAGTCTGGTTGGCACTGAGGAATTTAGACCAGTTTACGCCCGAAATACCTTTGTAAAGTGCATTTTCGTCTCTTGCTTTGAAGAAATAAATAGGTTTCAAGATTTTTAAAGCGGTTCTCAACGACAAGTTTGCCTTGTACATAAAACCCTTGTCTCCCCTAAAACTGACCATTCTCACTCCTTGCTCCACGTCTTGTGCGCCCAGCATTTTCAATTCATTTGCCAATATTTCTTCAAAACCAAAAAAGGTTTTGGCAATCATTCGATAATTATTTTCCATTGTAAAATCAAGTATTCGGTGCAAAAATACACTAATTTTATATGACTTGAATTAATAGAAAAAGAATAAATGCCGGATTCCCAAAAAGCTGAACCCAAAATCCATATTTGGTTCTCCCAAAACAAAAACTTTTTGATTCTCATTAAAAAGTAAATCTGATTCCGACACAACTTACTCGTAAATAACTGACAATCAAAAATAAAAATAAATTTTTAACTGCACTTTATGAGCTTTTATAAGTAATTTTAATTAAATTAGTAATGCTTTTAAAATCTAAAAAATGGATCACTGATAAAATCCAAAGCAAACTTTTATACTGTTACTTTTAATCAAAAAAACAAACATTATGAGCAATCTTCTATACACAATCGCGGTAATTTTAATCATCTTTTGGGCAATAGGCCTCTTTGCTTATAGTGCGGGTTCAATTATTCACATCCTTCTAGTAATAGCTATTATAGCAATATTACTAAGATTAATACAAGGAAGGAAAATATAAAAACAATTTTATTTAGCTTGTAATTCAATATATAAATGCAACCTGTTTTGTTCAAAAATAGACTAAATTTGCATTTTAATTGAAATTCAAAATAGTAAATGTCAGATTTAAAAAATCCCAAAAACCACAACTGGTTCGCCTCTTGGTTTGACACTCCTTATTATCACATCCTTTACAAAGAAAGAAATTACAGGGAAGCCCAAATTTTTATGGACAATTTGACGCATTACCTCAACCTTCCCGATAAGGCTAAAGTATTGGATTTAGCTTGTGGAAAAGGGCGACATTCCATTTATTTGAACCAATTGGGCTATGAAGTCGTGGGTGCTGATTTGTCCGAAAACAGCATTGCGGAGGCCAATAAAAACGAAAATGAAACACTTCATTTTCAAGTGCATGACATGCGCGAAACTTTCGAAGACAAGTTTGACGCCATATTCAATTTGTTTACCAGTTTTGGCTATTTCGAAAATGACGAAGACAACCTGACCACTTTGAAGGCCATGAAAGAAAGCTTGACCAAGCATGGTTTCGCCGTAATCGACTTCATGAACGTGAACCAAGTAGTCAACAATCTGGTTCCCGAAGAATTAAAAACGGTCGATGGAATCGATTTTCACATCAAGCGATACCTGAGCGAAGGCCATATTTACAAGGAAATCGACTTTGAAGATCAAGGCCAGATATTCCATTTTACCGAAAAAGTAAAAGCATTGACGCTCCAAGATTTTGAAGAATTAATGGAAGAAGCAGGAATATATTTGTTGGACATTTTTGGAGATTATAAATTGAAAAAATTCCACAGAACCGAAAGCGAACGATTGATTATGATATTTAAATAGGTTATTTAATAGTTTAAAGTTGTTTAAGATGGTTTAAATTGTTTAATTGCATTCAATCAACAGTAACCTTTTGCACAACAGGAAACATTTAAACGATTTAAACTTTTAAACAACTTTAAACCTTTAAACAAATAAATGAACTACCTTTTACCCTTACTCTCTGTCCTTATAGGTTATAGTATTGCCTTATTTTTGAAACCCAAAAACAAAACCAACCTTAAACTTTTGTTGGCGTTTAGCGGTTCGTTTTTACTGTCATTAACTGTGATGCACTTGTTGCCGGACGTTTACGAAAGTCCCAATAACAACATTGGACTTTTCATAATGGCTGGGATTTTATTCCAAATCATTTTGGAATTTTTCTCCAAAGGTGCTGAGCACGGTCACGTTCATGGTCATGATACAATCTACCATATTCCATGGTTGCTCTTCATCAGCCTTTGTATTCACGCTTTTTTAGAAGGATTTCCCGTGAACCATCATCACAATTTAGCCATCGGAATTGCCATTCACCATTTTCCGATAGCCATCATTCTGACCACCTTTTTCATCAACTCCAGACTGGACAAAAAAGCCATTTTTGCCTTTATGATTACTTTTGCAATTATGACCCCTTTAGGAACGGTTATTTCAGATTATTTACCCGTCTTAAACGAGTATTACTACGAAATTACCGCCATTGTCATCGGAATATTATTCCATATTTCGTCCACTATTATTTTCGAAAGAAGCGAAGGACACAAGTTCAATATCGCCAAGGTATCGATGATTATTTTTGGGATTGTGTTAGCGTATTTTATATAAATTTAAAAAATTTGTTTATGAAAATTAATTTTCTAATACTGATTTCGATACTAATTCTTTCACCCAAAATCATTTCGGCTCAAAAGAAAAATATTGCTTTTAATAATCCAAAAATTCAGTATGAAGGAAGAATCGCTTTTAGTGATAGCACTGCTTCATTGAATTGGTCAGGTTCCTCTATTAGTTTGAATTTTAAAGGGGCTGAAATTTCGGCAATTCTAAAAGATGCGGATACCGCTAATTACTATAATGTTATTTTAGACGGCAAAGTAATTTCGAAAATTCAATTAGATACGGTTAAGCGAAACTACATTCTTGCTTCGGGTTTGGCCAAAGGAAAACACAAAATCCAACTTTACAAACGCACCGAATGGGGAAAAGGTCAAACTTTTTTTTATGGATTTGAAATCAATGAAATGGATAAAATTTTACCTAAATCGAAACCTAAAAAAAAGAAAATGGAGTTTTATGGTGATTCCATTACTTGTGGTTATGGAAATGAGGATATCACCGGAAAAGATTCTAGAACAGGACATTTCGAAAACCACTACCTGACTTTTGGTGCTACGACTGCCCGACATTTTGATGCTCAATTTTCTTGCATAGCTACCAGCGGTATTGGAATTATGGTGAGTTGGTTTCCGAGCACAATGCCTGACATTTATGATTTAACCAATCCTTATGATAAAAACACGAAATGGGATTTTAATAATTACACTCCTGATATCGTCGTTATTAACCTATTTCAAAATGACTCTTGGATTGTAAACCTTCCTAAAAATGAGGAGTTTATTAAAAAATTTGGAGGTCAAAAACCCAACGAGGATTTTATCGTAAAATCATATCAAAATTTTGTGAAATCAATTAGAGAAAAATACCCAAACACCTCGATTATTTGTGTTTTAGGCAGTATGGATGCCACCAAAGAAGGTTCAAAATGGCCTGATTATGTCCGAAGAGCGGTTACGAATCTTCAAGACAAAAAAATATACACTCATTTCTTTCCATACAAAAACACTCCCGGTCATCCAAAAGTAAGCGAGCAGAAAGCAATGGCAGATAGTTTGATTGCTTTCATAAACCAAAATATTAAATGGTAATAACGTTTCAAACCCAAAAAAAATCTAGTTATGACCTTCACTAAAACCACCGAACAATCCTCGAAATACGAACATTTAGAAAAAATGTCCGTTGCCGAATTATTGTCCAATATCAATCAGGAAGACAAAACCGTGCCTTTTGCCGTAGAAAAAGCATTGCCCCAAATCGAAATATTGGTTACGGAAATCGTTGCCAAAATGAAACTCGGCGGACGATTATTCTACATCGGAGCAGGAACTTCCGGACGGTTAGGCGTTGTTGATGCTTCGGAATGTCCACCAACATTTGGTGTTCCTTTCGATTTAGTCAACGGCATAATTGCCGGTGGCGACAAAGCCATTCGCCGTGCCGTAGAAAATGCCGAAGACGATGCCAACCAAGCTTGGATTGATTTACAAGAACAAAATATCACCGAAAATGATGTTGTTATAGGAATTGCCGCTTCGGGAACAACGCCTTATGTCATTGGTGGTTTAACAGCTTGCAACGAAAATAATATAATTACGGGAAGTGTTTCTTGCAACGCCGAAAGTCCGCTTTCGCAAACGGCAAAATTCCCGATAGATGTTGTTGTAGGACCTGAATTTGTTACGGGAAGTTCCAGAATGAAAGCCGGAACAGCACAAAAATTAGTCTTGAATATGATTTCGACAGCCACCATGATTCAACTTGGGAAAGTGAAGGGCAACAAAATGGTCGATATGCAATTGAGCAACAGCAAACTCGTGGATCGCGGCGTAAAAATGATTATGGGGGAAATTCCTGTTTCTTATGATACAGCCGCTGAATTATTAGCAAAATACGGTAGTGTTCGAAAAGCGGTTGATAATTTTCAAGTATAAATCTCAAATATAAAAATTCCAAATTCCAAAAATTGAAATCACAAATGGCAACAAATAAAGAAATACTCACCAAAGGAATTAAATATTTAGTTTGGGCTTTGCCTATACTTTTTATCGGTCCATCATTGATTTATAATGCGTTTATGAACAAACAAAATGTCTGGCATTACTTGGTTTTAGGAATTGGAATTGCGGCTTGTATTGGCGCTGTTTATTTGATGTTTTTGGGTTTAAAAACAATGATACGAAGTTTATTTAATGATTAATGGAAAACCTCATACACACCCATAAAACCTTCGAAAAAGTCTCTTTTATTGACAAAAAAGTCAACAATAGGGAGTTTGAAGATTGCATTTTCAAGAATTGTGATTTTTCGAACAGTGATTTCTCCAACAACATTTTTATGGATTGCGAATTCATTGATTGCAATCTGTCGATGACCCAATTGTCCGGAACAAGCTTAAAAACAGTGCATTTTAAAGATTGTAAATTACTGGGAATTCAATTCCATTTGTGTACAGATTTCTTATTCAGCGTGAGTTTTCAGGATTGTGTTTTGGATTATTCGTCTTTTGCCAACAAGAAAATGCCGAAAACAATATTTAATACTTGTTCGATAAAAGAGGTTTCCTTTATTGGATCGAATCTCACGAATTCGAGTTTTGAAAATTGTAATTTAGATAACGCCATTTTCAATGATACGCAATTGGCTGGAGCCGATTTTAGAACTGCCTACAATTTTAAAATTGACCCCGAATTCAACCCGATGCGAAAAGCAAAGTTTTCTATCCAAGGAATTGTGGGGCTTTTGGATAAATATGATATTAAAATTGAATAAAGTTTAACCACAAAGTGTAAAAAAGTTAGCGCAATGCAAACAAACTTGAATACCCAATTTGAAGCCAAAAGAAATTTGAAAAGTAATAGGAAAACGATGATTACTTTGTGTGTTCGCCTTTTAGGCTCAAGTCACGAAAACCAAATTTCAAATAAAATTATGAGTAAAAAAATAATCTTCCTAATTCCACTGTTACTTTTATTGTCATGCTACAATACTGAACGCAACTGCAAGGATTTCAAAACCGGGAAATTCAAGTTTGAATATGAAGTGGATGGCGTAAAAAAAACTACGATTTTTGAACGCAAAGACGGCATCGAAATTGAAACTTTTGAAGGTAAAACCGATACTTCGAGCATTCGATGGGTGAGCGATTGTGAATATATTTTGCAAAAAATTCATCCAAAGAATATGGCGGAAGAAAAAGCAATTACAATGAAAATTTTGACCACAACCAAGAATTCCTATATCTTTGAATTTGGAATTGTGGGAAGTGACCAAAAGCAACGTGGAACTGTTTTAAAGATAACTGATTAAATTACAAGTTTCAGATTTCTTGGATTTACAACTCACAACTTATAACCTATAAATCATAACAAAAAAAAATGGAAGTATTTTTAAATCCAGATGCTTGGATAGCCTTGTTAACATTGACCTTTCTGGAAATTATACTGGGAATTGACAACATCATTTTTATATCAATTGTAACTGGAAAATTGCCTCCAGAAAAACGAAAAAGAGCCACAAAAATCGGAATGTTTCTGGCCATGTTCATGAGAATTGCGCTATTGTTTGGCATCAATTTTTTGATTCAAATGAAGAAACCTTGGTTTTATATTGATTTTAGTTGGTTTTCCGCTGGAGTTACGGGGCAAAGTCTCATTTTATTGGTGGGAGGTTTATTCTTGATTTATAAAAGTACCAAAGAAATTCACGAAAAAGTGGATGAAAAAGGGGAGGAAGAAAAAGAAATCGGCAAGGCAGCTTCAAAATCCTTTCAAGGGGTACTTTTACAAATCATCATGATTGATTTAGTGTTCTCTTTTGACAGTATCTTGACGGCCGTTGGTATGACTAATGGAGTGGAAGGAGCTCTTTATATCATGATCACGGCAGTAGTTATTTCTGTTTTGATAATGATGCAATTTGCGGTTCCTGTAGGTAGTTTTGTCAACAGACATCCTTCTATCCAAATTCTGGGATTATCTTTTTTGATTTTAATTGGATTTATGTTAATTACTGAAAGTGCCCATTTATCGAATGCATTAATTTTTGGCGGACACGTCACGCCCGTACAAAAAGGATATTTGTATTTTGCGATTTCCTTCTCGTTGTTTGTGGAGTTTTTGAATATGAAAGTCGATAAGAAAAAGAAATAAAAGTACAATCAAAGTTTAAAAAAAAGCAAAAGGACTCGAAGTTATTGTTCTACTTTTAGCCCTTTTGCTTTAAACCTTTGTGGTCATTAAAACAAAGTAATTTGTCCGCCTTCGTCGAGCTGAATGTCTTCGATATCGTCATCAACCTTTTGGACTTGGGTTTCTCCTTCGACCTCCAGTTCTTCAGGAACCACTTCTTCAGGTTCTTCGTAGGGCAATGGTTCGAGTAAATTAACCTGCTTCAATTTATCCGTCGTCAATTGATTTCCTAATGCCTTGAAACCTTTAACGGAAATGAAATTCTCAATATCAACCGTTTGATTTTCTTTTTGAACCCCTTTCACTTTCGTGAAAACCATTTCGGCCATCGGACGATAATCGGTGGAAACGATTTCCAGTTGTGATTTGGGATGTTCCGTGATAAAACTTTCTTCTTTTCCCTCGGTTTCCACCAAGAAACGTTTTATATAATAGCGCTCTTTTTCACCATCATAATAAATGGCGGAAATGGGTTTCTTGGGATGCCATTTTTCCAAAACTACCATATCTTCATCAAAATGCGTGGATAATTCCGGCGTGATGACTTTTAATTTTCCGGTTTGTGAAATTACCAAAATCTTGTCATTGGGTCTAAATTCACCAAGCAATTCTCCTCTTGCATCAACATTTAGTCGTTGCACCGTATCGTCAAACCAAATCTTTCGGGGCTTTAATGTCGAAATTCCTTTTTCCTTGATTTCGATTTTCTTGATGGGATATTTGGTAACCAAATTTCCTTTGGAAGCGCGCCCTTTTATGGCAATATCTGCAAAATCAATATCCCATTTCAGTTTTTTGATGGTGCCTATTTGACGCAATAAAACCGTAATGACTTCGGCTTCACCATTCGGATTACAGGTGAAATAGAGTATTTGAGAACCTTTAGTCTCATTGGTCAAATCGTAAAATTTATCTCTCGTAACTCCGGAAACATTAAATCTTTTGATGTATGACGGTCCCGATTTTCCATCGCGATAAATCATATTATAAATGGTTCGTTTGTCACTTTTGTCAAAAATTGCCACGTGGATAATATCTTTTCCGACGAATTTTTTTTCATCAACCTTGCAAATCATCATTTTTCCATCGCGGAGAAAAACAATTACATCATCGATATCAGAACAATCTGTAACATATTCATCTTTCTTTAATCCGGTTCCAATGAAACCTTCTTCTCTATTCACATACAATTTCGTATTTCGCAAAGCTACTTTCGTGGCTTCAATATTGTCAAAGCTACGCAGCTCGGTTTGGCGTTCCCTGCCTTTTCCGTATTTTTCTTTTAACTTGGTAAAATAGGCAATGGCAAAATCGATTAGGTGTTCCAAATCATATTTCACTTGTTCGATATCGCCTTCTAAAGCTTCAATTTTGTCTTGTGCTTTGTTGCTGTCAAATTTCGAAATACGCATAATTCGAATGTCTAACAAACGAAGAATATCTTCTTCAGTAACGGCACGTTTTAATTTTTTAGTAAATGGTTTTAATCCGTCATCAACCGCTTTTATTACATCTTCACGAGTTGTTTTATCCTCAATGTCACGATAGATTTTGTTTTCGATAAAAATTCGTTCCAATGAAAGGAAATGCCATTGCTCCTCAAGTTCTGACAACTGAATTTCTAATTCGCTTTTCAGCAATTGCACTGTTCTCTCTGTCGAAATTTTCAACATATGAGAAACCCCAACAAACAAAGGTTTATTGTCTTCAATCACGCATCCCAATGGTGCAACCGAAGTTTCACAACCGGTAAAAGCAAACAAAGCATCGATGGTTTTATCTGGAGAAACGCCCGGGAAAAGATGGATTAATATCTCTACATCGGCAGCGGTATTGTCCTCGATTTTCTTGATTTTGATTTTCCCCTTTTCATTGGCTTTCAAAATACTGTCTATCAAAGTGGTTGTATTGGTCGAAAACGGAATCTGGGTAATCACCAAAGTATTTTTGTCCAGTTGGGCAATTTTGGCACGAACCCGAACACGTCCGCCACGCATTCCGTCATTATAATTGGACACATCCGCAATTCCTGCTGTTTGAAAATCAGGAAAAAGTGTAAAGGATTTTCCCTTCAATATTTTTATGGAAGCATCAATCAATTCATTGAAATTGTGTGGCAATACTTTCGTGGAAAGCCCAACGGCAATACCTTCGGCTCCTTGAGCTAAAAGCAATGGGAATTTTACGGGAAGATTATTAGGTTCGGCACGACGACCGTCATAGGAAACACCCCAATCGGTAATTTTTGGAGAATACAAAACTTCCAACGCGAATTTCGATAGACGCGCTTCAATGTAACGAGAAGCCGCAGCACTATCTCCCGTGAGGATATTTCCCCAGTTTCCCTGACAATCAATCAACAATTCTTTCTGGCCAATTTGCACCATCGCATCACCAATACTCTGATCTCCGTGCGGATGATATTGCATCGTGTGACCAACGACATTCGCTACCTTGTTGTAACGACCGTCATCTAACTCTTTAAGCGAATGCATAATTCTCCGCTGAACGGGCTTAAAACCGTCCTCGATTGCAGGAACGGCGCGTTCCAAAATCACATACGAAGCATAATCCAAAAACCAGTCTTTGTACATTCCTGTAACTTTGGTAATGGTATCGCTGCCATCGTCGTTATTTTCGTAAAAATGCTGCATCCCAGCTGAAGTTTTTATATCTTCAAAACTTTCTTCGCTCGCAGACTCGTTTAACTCTTCGTTAATTTCATCTTCGTTTGGGATGTTATTCTCTTCGTCTTCTTCGTCTTTCATTTATTTTGATTCCGAAATTAATTTTATTAGCTCTTCCTTGCTTGGAAGAACAGTTTTGTATTTACTGGCAAATATTTGCTCGTTGTTTTCAGGCAATGTATATTCTACAACCAAATCACTTTTGTTTTGGCAAAGCACAATTCCTATAGTTTTGTTCTCGTCTTCCAACCGCATTTCTCTATCATAATAGTTGACGTACATCTGCATTTGACCCAAATCCTGATGTTTCAGTTCTCCTATTTTCAAGTCAATCAAAACAAAAGATTTTAAAACTCGGTTATAAAAAACCAAATCAATTCGAAAATGTTTATCGTCGAAAGTTATTCTTTGTTGACGCGCCACAAACGTAAAACCGTGACCCAATTCTAAAAGAAAATGCTCCAGTTTATTGATGATTTCTTCTTCTAATTCCGATTCAGAATATTGATGCAATTCCGGCAAACCAAGAAATTCTAAAATATAAGGATCTTTAATAACGTCCTTCGGTTTTTCAATAATCTGACCTTGTTCTGAAAGTTTTAAAATGCCTTCTTTGTCTCGGCTTAAAGCCAATCTTGTGTATAGTGCCGAATCGTATTGACGCTTTAATTCTCTTAAACTCCATCTATATTTAATTGACTCTATTTCATAAAATTTTCTTTCTCTAGCATCCTCGATATTCATTAAAAAAATATAATGAGACCAAGTCAAGATGAAATTTAAAGTGACTTTAGGTAATTCAGTTACACCTTCATTTTTGAAAATACTAGACACTGTCTCGGATTTTATATTTACATCTTCAGAAATACTAGACAGTGTCTCGTAATTTGAATACGTCAAATACAAATTCCTCATATTCTGCAAATTATCTACAGAAAACCCTTTTCCAAACTCATTGGTCAACTGTTGAGAAAGCCCTTTTAAAACTTGCTTTCCATATTCAGCTCGGTCTTTTCCGCTTTGTTCTTCTTCAACAATCATTCTTCCTATTTCGAAATACGTGCAAACCATTGTTGAGTTTACAGTACGTAAAACCTGTTGCCGAGCATTTTGCAATAACTCGGCTACTTGCTGGAATAGAATTTTATTGTGAAGATCTTTTGACAAATTTTATGTTTTTAAACTATTTCTAATTCGCTTCCATCGTATCTAATTCCACCTTCAAATTCTTGATGATAAATTCTTGTCGGTCCGGCGTATTTTTTCCCATATAGAAAGACAATAATTGCTCTACAGAGGTATTTTTATCCATCATAATCGGATCCAACCGAATGGTTTCTCCAATAAAATTCTTGAATTCGTCTGGCGATATTTCTCCCAAACCTTTAAATCGGGTGATTTCCGGTTTTGGTTTTAATTTTTCTATGGCTGCTTTTCGTTCCTCGTCCGAATAGCAATAGATGGTTTCTTTCTTGTTTCGAACCCTGAAAAGCGGCGTTTGCAAGATATATAAATGGCCTTCCTTGATTAATTCCGGGAAAAATTGAAGAAAGAACGTAATCAATAATAATCGAATGTGCATTCCGTCGACATCGGCATCGGTGGCGATTACGATGTTGTTGTAACGCAGGTTTTCCATATCGTCTTCAATGTCTAAAGCCGCTTGCAACAAGTTGAATTCTTCGTTTTCATACACAATTTTCTTGCTCATTCCATAAGAATTCAATGGCTTTCCTCGCAAACTGAAAACCGCTTGGGTGTTCACGTCACGCGATTTGGTGATGGAACCCGAAGCCGAATCTCCCTCGGTGATAAAAAGCGTACTTTCGAGATTTCTTGGATTTTTTGTATCGGTCAAATGCGCACGACAATCTCGCAATTTCTTGTTGTGCAGATTTGCTTTTTTGGCTCGGTCTTTGGCCAATTTTCGAATACCTGAAAGCTCTTTACGTTCCCTTTCGGCTTGCATAATTTTGCGTAAAAGCGCATCGGCAGTTGCGGGATTTTTATGCAAATAACTGTCTAATTTATTTTTCACAAAATCATTGACGAATGTTCGAACCGATAGCATTCCTGGTTCTGAGCCCATATCTGTCGAACCCAATTTGGTTTTGGTTTGCGATTCAAAAACCGGTTCCATAACCTTGATGCTTATGGCAGTTACAATGGATTTTCGAACATCCGAAGCCTCAAATGGTTTGTTGTAATATTCCCGAATGGTTTTCACGATGGCTTCACGATAGGCCGCCAAATGTGTTCCGCCTTGTGTGGTATTTTGTCCGTTGACAAAGGAGTGGTATTCCTCGCTGTATTGGGTTTTGCTGTGTGTCAAAGCGATTTCGATGTCTTCGCCTTTCAAGTGAATAATGGGATATTCTAAATCCTCAACGCTAATGGTTTCCTCCAATAAATCTTTCAATCCATTTTCGGAAAAATATTTTTCGCCGTTGAATAATATGGTCAAACCGTTGTTTAAGTAACAATAGTTTTTAAGCATTTTGATTACATATTCATAACGGAATTTGTAATTTTTAAAAATGGACTCGTCGGGTATAAAAGTTACTTTGGTTCCTTTTCGTTTGGTAGTTTCGATAATGTCTTCTTCGAGAACCAAGTTTCCTGCCGAGAATTCAGCGGCCTTTTGTTTGTCATCACGAACGGATTCCACGCGAAAATAATTAGACAACGCATTCACGGCTTTGGTTCCAACACCATTTAAACCCACCGATTTCTTGAAAGCCATGGAATCGTATTTTCCTCCGGTATTCATTTTGGAAACCACATCAATCACTTTTCCCAAAGGAATTCCACGTCCATAATCACGAACGGAAACCGTTTTATCTTTGATGGTTACCTCGATGGTTTTTCCTGCACCCATAACGAACTCGTCGATACAGTTGTCCAGAATTTCTTTTAAAAGAATGTAAATACCATCGTCTGGAGAAGAACCGTCACCGAGTTTTCCGATATACATTCCTGGACGCATTCTGATGTGCTCTTTCCAGTCTAGTGACCGAATATTGTCTTCGGTATATTGATTTTGATTGGACATTTTAAATTTTATCGAATTTAACTGTGTTCTATTTGGTCTCTGCTTTGCACATCGACCTCGTGTGTGCTAATATAGGTAATGTCAACCCATTTTAAAAGAGGAAATCATCAAAGTTATTAAGAATGTTTTTGACAGTGTATTTTGATTTATGATTTTGGATTTCAGAGTTATGAATTTGGTTTTTTGGGGAAATTTCGCAACGTTTTTTACAACCTAGTTTTAGGGTAAAAATATAGATTTTAATTTTAGAAAGCTTCATTTTCGAATGGCTTCACTTTTTTTTTGAATCTGATGCATTACTATTAAAAACCACTCGAAGTGACGGCTAGAAGTCTTAATAAAATAGCATTGCACCAAAGCCAGAAGTAACATAGTAAGCAAATATCTTAGTACAGTTTAAAAAGGCATCCTTCGCTTTTGGTCTTGGATAAAAGTATAGCAGGATACGAGTGTAGCAATCTGAGGAGTAAAGGACATCCAAAAATAAATTTGCTTTCGAGACTATAATAAGTTTTAAATAATTAATTTTGCAACTTCTTAAAAATTAGATTTTGAAGTTATGGTAAAAGATTTATTCGAAAGAATTCAAAACAATAAAGGACCATTGGGAAAATGGGCTTCACAGGCTGAAGGTTATTTTGTTTTTCCAAAGTTAGAAGGTGAACTGGGTCCAAGAATGCAATTTCAAGGAAAAGACATTTTGAATTGGAGCTTGAACGACTATTTGGGTCTGGCCAATCATCCAGAAGTGCGTAAAGCCGATGCTGAAGCTGCCGTTCAATATGGCGCAGCTTACCCAATGGGCGCCAGAATGATGTCTGGTCACACCAAATATCACGAACAATTAGAACAGGAATTGGCCGCTTTTGTAATGAAAGAATCGGCTTATTTATTGAATTTTGGGTATCAAGGAATTATGTCAACCATTGATGCTTTGGTCACCAGAAATGATGTGATTGTCTATGATGTGGATGCACATGCTTGTATTATTGACGGGGTTCGTTTGCATAGCGGAAAACGTTTTACCTACAAGCATAACGACATCGAAAGTATGGAGAAAAACCTGCAACGAGCCACGAAATTGGCTGCCGAACTTGGTGGTGGAATTCTTTTTATTACCGAGGGTGTTTTCGGGATGCGTGGTCAACAAGGTAAGCTGAAAGAAATTGTGGAAATGAAAAAGAAATACAATTTCCGTCTTTTGGTTGATGATGCCCACGGTTTTGGTACACTTGGAAAAACTGGGGCTGGAGCAGGCGAGGAGCAAGGTGTTCAGGATGAAATTGATATTTATTTTTCGACTTTTGCCAAATCGATGGCGAATATTGGCGCTTTTGTGGCTGCCGACAAGGAAATTATTGATTACTTGAAATACAACTTGCGCTCGCAAATGTTTGCCAAAGCTTTGCCAATGATTCAAACGATTGGTTCTTTGAAACGTTTGGAATTATTGCGCGAATCATCAGGGATTAAAGATAAACTTTGGGTAAATGTTAATGCTTTACAAAGCGGATTGAGAGAGAGAAATTTCAATATTGGAGACACAAATACATGTATTACGCCAGTTTATTTGGAAGGAAGCGTTCCTGAAGCGATGGTTATGGTAAATGATTTGAGAGAAAATTACGGAATTTTCCTTTCTATCGTGATCTATCCGGTTATCCCAAAAGGGATTATTTTGTTGAGAATGATTCCAACGGCTTCTCACACACTGGAAGATATTGACGAAACCCTTACGGCCTTTGAAGCTATCCGTGAAAAATTAGAAAACGGAACATACAAAGAAATTGCCAGTAGAACTACGGTTGATTTAGACGCCTAGTTTCGGTATTAGTTTAAGCGATAAACGACTTGTAAAAAGCCGTCTCAAATTATGTTTTGAGACGGCTTCTTTATAAAAATAGGGGCTTGTCACTATTAAATCCCCAAAAAATTACTTGGTGTGATTTGCATCAATTCGGCTTTTATTTCAGCTGAAACTTCTAAAGTGGCAATAAAATCATGAATGGCTTTTTTGTCAATGGCTTCATTCGTTCTGGTCAATCCTTTCAAGGCTTCATAGGGATTTGGAAAGGCCTCGCGACGCAAAATCGTTTGGATTGCTTCGGCAACAACCGCCCAGTTTTTCTCTAAATCTTCTTCGAATTTGGGTTCGTTCAAAAGCAATTTGTTGAGGCCTTTTAAAGTGGCTTCAAAAGCGATTAAGGTGTGTCCCATTGGAACTCCAATGTTTCTCAAAACGGTGCTGTCCGTCAAGTCACGTTGCAATCTTGACAAAGGTAATTTAGCCGAAAGGTGTTCAAAAATAGCATTCGCCATTCCTAAATTCCCTTCCGAATTTTCAAAATCAATCGGGTTTACTTTGTGTGGCATCGCCGATGAGCCAATTTCCCCAGCCTTGATTTTTTGTTTGAAATATTCCATCGAGACATAGGTCCAAATATCTCTGTCCAAATCAATAATGATGGTATTTATTCTTTTCAACGCATCAAAAAATGCAGCAAAGTGATCGTAATGTTCGATTTGTGTGGTAGGGAAGGAGTGGTGTAATCCAAGATTCTCTTCCACGAAAGCGCCACCAAATTTTCTCCAGTCAATTTGCGGATAAGCTACGTGATGGGCGTTGTAATTTCCTGTCGCACCGCCAAATTTAGCAGCAAAAGGAATGTTGAACAACAAACGCATTTGCTCTTCCAAACGTTCCACAAAAACACCAATTTCTTTGCCTAAACGGGTTGGTGAAGCCGGTTGCCCGTGGGTTCTGGCCAGCATTGGAACATCGCGCCATTCAACACTCAAATCTTTCAATTTTGAAGTCAAAGTAATCAAGGATGGCATATAAACTTTCTCGAAAGCCTCTTTCGTCGAAAGCGGAATAGCGGTATTGTTGATGTCTTGTGAAGTTAGTCCAAAATGGATGAACTCTTTGTGTTGGGACAATCCTAAGCTTTCGAATGCATCTTTGATGAAATATTCCACAGCTTTTACGTCGTGGTTGGTCACTTTTTCGGTTTCTTTAATCCAAAGTGCATCTTCGGTAGAGAAGTTTCTATAAATGTCGCGTAAACTTTCAAATATATTGGGGTTTACGTCTTTTAATTGTGGCAAAGGAATTTCGCAAAGCGCAATGAAATATTCAATTTCTACCAATACGCGGTATTTGATTAAAGCTTCTTCGGAGAAAAATTTTGAAAGGGAACTGGTTTTGCTTCTGTATCTTCCGTCTATTGGCGATACGGCGTTTAATTCGTTTAAAGTCGTCATTGTAGTCGTGTTGTTAGGAAGTGCAAAAATAGTTATAAGTTATAAGTTTTAAGTTATGTGTTGGATGTTTTTTTGTCATTGCGACGAAGTAGAAATCTCATTAGCCGCTATTTTTATTGGTTTTATCTTTCTTGTAAATGATAAATAAGCTTTTACTATTTTACTTTTGTTTACCTCTATAATAACTTTTTGCCATTGCCAATGCCATTTTGATTGCCATGTCTATTGAAATTTTTATTGTTATTGCAATTGTTATTGTTATTGAATTTGTTATTGTTATTGTAATTTTTCAAGTTCTTTTTGAACGATTTTAATCCCTTTTGTGCCAGTTGTGGCCAGCACTTTGATGTTGTTTGGCAAATTGTAAATTTCGGCTGGTTTTGGGTCTATATAAAAAACGGGAATCGTTGCCTTTGCAAAATTTATGAGGCTTGCAGCAGGATAAACTTGCAAAGATGTTCCAATGATAATAAGAATATCGGCATTTTCGACAATGCCTACGGCTTCTTCCAAAGCGGGAACTTCTTCGCCAAACCAAACAATGTGAGGACGCAATTGGTTTCCCTGATCGTCGAAATCGCCAAAATTTAAATCGGTTTCCCAGTCCAGAATGTAATTTGCATTTTTTGTGCTTCGGACTTTTAACAATTCGCCGTGAAGATGCAAAACATTCGAACTTCCTGATTTTTCGTGTAAATTGTCCACGTTTTGGGTGATGATGAAAACCTCGAAATCATTTTCCAATTCAGCCAAGATTTGGTGACCAAGATTGGGTTGTACTTCATGTAATTGTTGCCGTCTTTGATTGTAAAAATCCATCACCAATTTGGGGTTTTTATGCCAGCCTTCGGGAGTTGCGACATCCATGACGTTGTGACCTTCCCAAAGTCCTTCAGCATCGCGAAAAGTTTTGATTCCGCTTTCGGCACTGATTCCGGCTCCTGTTAAAGCGACTAGTTTCTTTTTCATATTTTTTTAATTTTGTCACAAAGGCACAAACGCCCAAAGATTATTTTGAAAATAAAAGTAATCTTTTTTACTATTTTTACCAAAAACAATCCCGCTAGATGATAGACCTCGATTACCTTCATTTTCTCGAAAACATCCTGACCGAAAATAGAAAAAACAAGTTCCTGAAAGTTTTAGAAAACAGGACCAATCATTTTACTGTCGTCGTGGAAGATATTTTCCAAATGCACAATGCCAGTGCGGTGATGCGCAGTTGTGAGGTTTTTGGCATTCAGGAATTGAACGTCATAGAGCAACGCTATGGCAAAAGCATCGACAAGGAAATTGCGATGGGAGCACAGAAATGGGTTGATATCAATACTTTTGACAGTATTTCGAATGGTGTGGAAACCATGAAAAAAAAAAGGCTACCAAATCATTGCCACGACACCGCACGAGAATGATTGCGAGCTGGATGATTTTGATATTTCGAAACCTAGCGCCTTGTTTTTTGGAACGGAACGAGACGGTTTGTCGGAGGAAATTTTGCAACGTGCCGATGGTTTTCTCAAAATTCCGATGGTGGGTTTTACCGAGAGTTTGAATATCTCGGTTTCGGCGGCAATTATCATTCAAAACTTGACGAATAGACTGCGAAATTCCGCTATCGATTGGCATTTATCCGAGGAAGAAATTTTGTTGAAGCGATTGGCCTGGGCCAAAAATTCCATAAAGGATATTAAAAGGATTGAAGAACGCTATTATGCTGCCTTATAATTCTGCTTTGAACTTGTTGAAAGATTCAATAGGGTTTCATTACTTCGTTCGTTCGCTACAGCTCAGGTGTTGGTGATGCGAACGCAACGAAGTCCAGCGGTTATAGGTAGTGTGTGTTTACATTTCGATTGAAATTTTCACCTTTCCGCCTAGCCCTTTTTCTACAATATCGAATAATGTTTTTAGAGTTAAATTACTTCCATTATTTTCGATTCGAGAGATATATTCTCTTTTTTTGTCTACAAGTTCAGCAAGTTCTAATTGTGTCAAATGTTTTTCTTCACGAGCTTTTTTAAGAAGTAAACCTATTTTAAAAGATTCAAAATCTCTTTCAAGTTCGTCCCTTCTCTCAGTTCCGATTTTTCCGTAAACATTGTCTTTTATATCTTTCCAATTTTTAGTTTCCATTTTCTTTTGATTTTTGTTCATAATATTCAGCCATAATTTTCAAAGCTTTTTCAATTTCATTTTTTGGGGTTTTCTGAGTTTTCTTTTGAAATCCGTTCATTAAAACAACTAATTTATTTCCATCAAAAAAGCAAAATACTCTCCAAATATTAGAAGCAAGTTGAATTCTCGCTTCATATAGTCCTTCGGTTCCTGTCAAATGTTTTAAATAATTGGACGGTACACGTTCAAGAGTTTCTATTGCTTCAATTATTTTATAGATTTTATCTTGGACTTTTTTGGGTTGTCCCAAAAGAAAATCCTCAAAATAATTTTTAAAAGATATAACTTCTCTTACTTTTATAAGGCAAAGGTAATTTAAAAGTTACATTTAGACAATTTTATTTTAAGTTATACCGATTATTTAATGCTTTGCCAGTTTGCCATTCCTCCGGTCAATATAGTTCAATAAAAATCGGACTATTTCATACTATATCGGTATTATTTCATTGTTCGTATTGCCCTCGCAACGAACTACGGCTTTTACAAGTAGTTATTCTTTCAGGAATTCGTACTAGTATATTTTTGGTTTTATTTTGTCGGCTAATAGGTTTAGTTTATTTCTTATCTCACTTATGAGTGCGGTGTATTTTTCGTCTGAACTTCTGGCGTTCATTCTGCCTTAGTCGTTTCTGCCTTGAAAATAGTCTCTTATGTCATACAAACTTGAGTTAAGCCCCCCAGCCCCCGAAGGGGGAGCTTGTCGCGGGATAATATTATGGTAATACTTCCATAATTCACGCCCGGCATCAAATACGGCTTTGGCTTCATCGGAAAATTTTAACCCAGTCAGGGTTTTAAAATCCTGACCGGTTATTTCGGCAAACAAATCTTTAGACCGTTACTGTTCTATAACCCCTTTTATAAATTGGGTGGCTTTGTGTGACAAGCATCAGTTTTTATTTTAACTCAAAAATATAAATAATTCTTTACAAATCATCAGAAAGACTTTTAAGCTACTGAATACTTTTTCAATTCAAGACGTAAAAAATCCCCGAATGTTTATAAAAATCAGGGATTATATTTGTTTTTATCGGCTTATTATTTTCTTTTCAAGATTTTATATTCTTCGTAGCAGGCGCTAATGGCATCGAGAATTTGCAGGTCATTGGCGGTTTTCACAAAAGATTCGGAGTAATTGCACCGCTCGAGAATTTCAGCAATTTCATTTTTGTCCACACCCAGAAGTACGGCAATGGTTTCTCGGTCGTACTTGGTTTCTAGCACATTTCGAACGGTATCGTCCTTCTTCATTTCCTTCAACCTTTTGAGTTCAGTGGGTTTTTTGCCAAAGAAATTATAAAGCGCATCAGCCGGATTGAAAATGGAGCCCATCACTTTGCCAAAAGCATTTGGAGAATATTCCCCGGCTTCATAACCTTCAGTCAGACCAGAAATGCTGTAACGATAGTTTTCTTTAGTGGGAATTAATTTGGAATCTACTTCCAGATAACCGGTCAAATTATATCTCCCCACAATTATTTCTTCGAGGGCATACGCTTTTTCGGTAAGTTTAATCGAAGTGGTTTTAGTTTTTACCCAGTCATTCGTGACTCTAATCCTTAGCGATTGAAATCCGATACAGCTAATATGCAAGGTGTCATTTACGGATACTGCCAATTCAAAATTACCTCTTTCGTCTGTAGTGGTGCCTCTCACTTTATTGATATTGATGATATTTACATTCGGTAAAGGGAATTTGGTGATGTCGTTAATAACTGTCCCGGTAACGGTTTGTGGGGGGTCAATAACTTGCGAAAAAGCTGTTGAGGAGAGTATTAAAAAAAAGAAAACTACAAAATATTTCATAAACTGGTTTAAAACTTTAAAAGTAATAAAACGGGATTAAATATTTTGTAGTTTCAATATAATTATAAGAAAATTAACAGTAGATATAAATTGCAAACTAGAAATCTAAAATCTGGAATCTAAAATCTTCTTTAACTTCTTCTTGGTCTTTTTTCTCTTGGAGCATCCCCAAAACTTTCAGAACGTCTTGCAGGTCTTTCTGAGGAACCGCCGTCACGTCTTGGAGCGTCTGATGATCTTGAAGATCTATCAGAGAAACCGCCTGTTCTTGGAGCTGATGCACTTCTGGATTCGCTTCTTCCGCCAAAACCACCTTCTCTTGGAGCTGCACTTCTGTCGCTTCTAAATCCGCCACCTGAACTTTCACGTCTTGGAGCAAAGTTTCCTTCTCTTCTAGGGGCAAAACCTCTATCACCGGAGCGGCCTCCGCCAAAACCACCGGAACTTCTTCCATTGTGATCGCGTCTTCCGCCACCGTCGTTTTTAGAAATCTCTACATTGATACGACGTCCTTCTAATTGTACGTTGTTCAATATTTCCATTACTCTATCCGTGTGTTCCGGTTCTGTGTTAAAAAAAGAAAAACCTTCTTTTACGTCCACTTTGAAAACGTCATCACGACCAAGGTCCAATGTTTCTTTCAAATAATCTTTCAAAGACATCCAATCGAAATTGTCTCTTGAACCAATGTTCACAAAGTATCTTGTTGCTCCGCCGTTGTTGTTTTCTCTTGGAGCGCTGTCTCTGTCGTCACGTCTTTCATAACCTGAAGATTGAGAAGAAATGTCTCTAGTTTTCTTGTAATAATTGATAAAACGGTTGAATTCTACCGAAACCATTTTCTTGATGAGTTCTTCTTTCGACAAGCCTTCCAAAACGCTGTTGATGGCGGGAAGATAGTTGTCAATTTCGTGATCTACTTCTGTATCCTTAATTTTTGTGGCCAAATGCAACAATTGAATTTCGCAGATTTCGATTCCGGATGGAATTGTTTTTTCTTCGAATTTCTGTTTGATGATTCTTTCTATAGCCGAAATCTTGCGGATTTCACTTTTGGTCACAATAACGATAGAAGTTCCCAATTTTCCTGCACGACCGGTACGGCCAGAACGGTGATTGTAAGTTTCTATCTCGTCAGGCAATTGATAATTTACTACGTGGGTAATGTTATCCACGTCAATTCCACGAGCAGCCACGTCAGTGGCAACAAGCATTTGGATTTGGCGACCTCTAAAAGATTTCATTACACCGTCACGTTGTGCTTGGGATAAATCTCCATGCAAAGCGGCAGCGCTGTACCCATCTTCAATCAATTTCTCGGCAACAGCTTGTGTGTCGCGTTTTGTTCTACAAAAAACTACTGAGAAAATGTCTGGGTTAGCATCGGCCAATCGTTTCAAGGCTTCGTAACGGTCACGGGCATTTACCAAATAAAATTCGTGAGAGACGGTAGCCGAACCAGAGTTTTTGGTTCCTACTGTAATTTCTAGTGGGTTACGCATGAATTGTTTTGCAATTCGTGCTACTTCTTGAGGCATTGTAGCCGAGAATAACCATGTGTTTTTTTCGTCAGGTGTGGTCGAAAGGATGTTTACGATGTCTTCGTAGAAACCCATGTTCAACATTTCGTCTGCTTCGTCAAGAATACAGTAATTAATCTGGGAAATGTTTACCAATCCTCTGTTAATCATGTCTTGCATTCTACCTGGAGTGGCCACAATAATTTGTGCGCCTCTTTTGATGTCCCTAGCTTGGTCAGTAATACTTGCACCACCATAAACAGCCACTACATTAATACCTTTTTCGTATTTGGAGTAGTTTTTAATCTCGTTTGTAATCTGCAAACATAGTTCGCGGGTAGGTGATAAAATTAACGCCTGTGTATTTCTGTTGTTGGCATCAATTTTTTGGATAACTGGAAAACCGAAAGCTGCCGTTTTCCCTGTCCCTGTCTGAGCCAACGCAACTAAATCAATGTCTTGTTCCAATAATAGGGGAATCGCTTTCTCCTGTACTTCGGTCGGATTCTCAAATCCTAGATCGATAATCGCACGTTGTAGCGATTCACTCAATCCTAATTGTTCAAATTTATTCATATGTATTTTTAAAATTTGGTGCAAAAGTACTGCTAAAAAACGAGATAATCTAATGGAAAATCCAGATTTAATATTTTATTGTCTTTTGAAAATCAATCAGTTAGTTTTTTAGGAAGGCTATAAGTTGTTCCGTAGCCTTACCACGATGGCTGATTGTGCCTTTTTCTTCGAGCGAAAGTTGGGCAAAAGTGGTAGTATAACCTTCAGGTTGAAAGATTGGGTCGTAGCCAAAACCCTGATTTCCTGTTTTTTTCAAAGTGATTTTACCGCGAGCAATTCCCGTGAAAAGATGTTGTTCGCCGTTTAGGTTTAACGCGATTACGGTTTTGAATTGGGCATTTCTATTCATCTCATTGGCCAACGCTTCCAATAATTTATTCATATTGTCTTCGGAATTGCGTTGTTCTCCAGCATATCGCGCTGAAAAAACGCCAGGTTCTCCGTTTAAAACTTCAACCTCCAGACCTGTGTCGTCGGCAAAACAATCATAACCGTAGTTGCGGGTAACATAATTGGCTTTCATAACTGCATTTTCTTCTATGGTGTCAGCTGTTTCCGGAATTTCTTCTAAACAGCCAATGCTTTCCAAACTGATGATTTCGATTGTGGAAGGAAGTAGTTGCTGGACTTCAAGGATTTTATTTTTGTTGTTGGTGGCAAAAACGAGTTTCATTTTTTAGTTTAATTGGTATATGACAAAGATACACCGTTTTGAAAATGTATGGAGTTTTTCATTTTGATTATGTGTCATTGCAACCGTTTTTTTTTAATAATAATAAGTTTTAACTCATAATTTTTAAGTTGATTGTGTATATGAACTGACTTGCTTTTTGATTAGAAATTTTTTACTTATTTTTGTGCTAATAAATTAGAAAAACAATGAAAAAATCAATTATTTTATTTCTTTCGGCATTAACTTTAGCAACCGTTTTTACTTCTTGCACTAAAGATGATAGTGGTCCTGTAGATATGAATTTTATCGAAGGGAAATGGAATTTCAGCAGATCGACCGCAACTTCCGGTAGTTTTACTCTACCTTATTCAACGGATTATTTTAAAAACGAGGATGGGTGCAATAAAGACTATATAGAGATTATGTCTGGAGGTATAGTGAAATACACTGATTATTCATTAAATTGTGTATTAATACAAAAAACGGGTACTTGGTCACAAAGCGGAAATACGATAACAATTGCTGTTACTGGAACTAGTTTTAACGGAACTTTTGATGTTGCAAGTCTTTCGGCAACCGATTTACTATTGAAAATTGACGGGACCTATGCTGGAAATTCAGGTACACTTAACTTATATTTCACTAAATGATAACTTTCTAAAAGAATCATTTTTTATAAAACATCCTTCAATTGTATCCATTTTAATAGTAGATATTCAAAAAATGATACTCTTTTTCAGGAAGAAAATATAGTTTTATAAAATGTTGTTAAAGTGCTTAAAAAGAGTGTTTCGAGGGATAATTAATCGTACATTTGATTGTGGTTTTGATTAATTACTTGAGAATGCCTATTTTATATTGGAATATGTCAACTCATAATCGGACATATCAGTAACGGTATGAGCCAATAATGGTAAATCAAAATCTACAATTGGAGGTCTTTAAAAAGACCTCCTTTTTTTATGGCTAAAAACAAGATACAATATCTCGTGCCACTATTTTTATTGTTAAAATTCGAAAACAGGCTGGTTTTGGAGCGAATTCACAAACGAAACAAAGACAAGTTAATAGATTGTTAAACAATTGATTTTCAGTGTTTTAATATTAATTTTTTTGTAAATTTAAGTGTTGTTTTTTTAAAAATTTCTTAATTTAAAACTTAGTATTATGAAAAAGATTAGTATTTTGTTTCTGTCTTTATTGGCTTTTGCTTTTTCATCATGCAGCGATGATGGAGATTCTTCTGTACCAGCGACCATTGATGGAAAATGGAATTTTAACAAGATGAGCGTAACGGTTAACAATGTAACTTCCCCTGAACTCGATTACGAAGGTAACGAACCCGGATGTATGAAAGATTATATTGAATTTGCTGCAGGTGGAGTCTTAAAAGATGGTGACTATTCCGGTTCTAATTGTGAGCTTACGATCAGTAATGGCAATTGGTCTAAAAACGGTAACATTATTACCATTACATCTGAAGGAATTACAATACCCCTTGAGATAGTTAGTCTAACAAGTACTGCATTGGCGGTAAAATATTCTGAAACCGAAGAAGGATTGACGATCATTGTAAATATGACATTTACTAAAACATGATTTTCGAAAATGTATTTCCTAAAAGCCGACATTAATGTTGGTTTTTTTTATTTTTTTTATTTTTTTTTTATTTTTTTTCAACTAATATTTTATTAAAAGAGCAACTAAGAATCAGAAACACTTCTAATTTTTTAAAGGTCAAAAGCAATTCGTTAATAAGGGGTTAAAGTTTTGATATAAATATGTTTATGTTATAATTAATTGTAAATTTGAATGTGGTTTTGATTAATTACTTGAGTGTATCAATCTGCAAAAGATGGGTTATTCAATAGTCAGCTGCCGTAAGGTAACAAGTTGATAATGGTAAATCAAAATCTACAATTGGAGGTCTGTAAAAAGGCCTCCTTTTTTGTGGCTAGAATATGGATTTCGGAAATTTACCATATTTCCTCGCATTTCTTTTTCATATACAACGCTTTTAGCTTGAAAAGAAAGAAATTGGGTTTTCAGCAGATACCAATTAAACGGCTACATTAAATTGCTTGATTATCTCTTTCAATTGCGTATCTAATTCCTTATTGGAAATTTTTCCTTTTTCAACATCAAAATTATCGTTGAAACTGGGCAAGGAAAACGTTGCTTTTAGGATTGCACCATACCGTGGAAAGGCATTTTTTGCAATTTCAAGAACCGATGCTCCGCCTCTTGCTCCCGGCGAAGTAGCCATAAGCAACATTGGTTTATCTTGAAATACTTTTGCGCCAATTCTGGAACACCAGTCGAAAACATTTTTGAAAGCCGCGGAATAATTTCCATTGTTCTCAGCCATGGAAACGACTAGAACATCGGCAGTAGCAATTTTAGCCAAGAACGCTTTCGCCAAAGGATGTTGTCCAATTTCCATTTCGATGTCCACACTAAAAATAGGCATCTGGAAATCGTTTAAATCCAAAACTTCCACCTCGGCATTTTCGAAAAGAGAAGCGGCATAAGTGGCTAATTTTTTGTTGATGGAGTTTTTACTGGGGCTACCGCCAAAAGCTATGACTTTCATAATGAATATTTTTTTCTAAATGTTGTGTAAAAAATGGCAAAAGGACTTTTTCGGATTCTACTATTATTTGGTGATTTTTCTATATTCTAAATCACTTCCCAAGAGTTTTAAATTTAAAATTCGTTTAAATTCATTTCTTGAAGGTTTAATAATAAAAGAAGATGAATCCACGATTGTAGATTTGATTTTTGTCAATGAATCTATTCTTTTTAAATCTTCATCGGAATAAATGTACTTTATTTTTAGCCTATTTTTTTCTAAACGAATGGATTTTATTGTCCAATAAATCGAATCCTTGTAATTAAGTACCAATTGTCCATCGAAACGTTTGGCTTTGTTTCTATCAGAAAAGATAAAAAAAGTGTCAATTCTTTTGTTTGAAAATTCGATTGAATCTTCAAGGTATTTACATTCAAAAATATCTTTGTTGAGTTTTGAAACATATTTGTTTCCTACTTTATCAAAATCCGCTTTTATAGAATCGAAATCTTTTTTATGAAATCGAAACTTGTCATAATACTCCTTTAAAATTATATTTTCTTGAATATTAACATAAACCGAATCCGAATTCATAAACAATCCAAGAAATTTATTGGGGATTTTAGGCAATTCGGCATCATTTATAGGTTGGGTATTTTCGAAATAAAAATTGAATCCTGCTGGTTCTGCTTCCACTCTTTTACAAGAAAGAAAACCAAGTAATCCCACTATCAAAAAATATTTTTTCATTTCAATTTATTTAGTCTAAAAGTAATAAAATTTGGAATACAAATTTTAAAATAAAAAAACCTGCAAAATCACTCTTGCAGGTTTCCAATATCTTACTACTTGATACTTAAATCTTAATGCTCTTTAAACATTAAATCTAAAGTGCATCACGTCCCCATCTTTCACGATATATTCTTTTCCTTCCACCTTGAATTTTCCGGCTTCTTTACATTTGGCTTCCGAGCCATAATGGACGAAATCATCATAGGCAATCACTTCGGCACGGATGAAACCTTTTTCAAAATCAGTGTGGATAACTCCGGCCGCTTGTGGTGCAGTGGCTCCAATATTGATGGTCCAAGCACGAACTTCTTTGACGCCTGCCGTGAAATAAGTTTGTTGTTTCAATAATTTATAAGCGGCACGAATCAAAACGGAGGCTCCCGGCTCATGCAAACCCATGTCTTCCAAGAAAATCTGGCGTTCTTCATAGCTTTCCAATTCCGTGATATCGGCTT
>Ga0214162_1000030_pt1 | contig 30756 bp, 23 predicted proteins | sample LakMenepilimnion_3_FD_153000 | JGI IMG/M metagenome (GOLD analysis project Ga0214162, IMG submission 153000) | Freshwater microbial communities from Lake Mendota, WI - Practice 20APR2010 epilimnion v5 | ecosystem: Environmental > Aquatic > Freshwater > Lake > Epilimnion/Euphotic zone | place...
AATAATTAACTATATAAATTTTTACAATGAAATCGATTACAATTAAAGGATCAGAAAGAGAAAGCGTGGGCAAAGTTGCAACTAAAGCCTTACGTAATGCTGGAGCGGTTCCTTGCGTGCTATACGGAGGAAATCAACCAGTGCATTTTTCAGCAGATGAAAGAGCATTCAAAAACTTGGTTTACACTCCAAACGCACACACTGTTGTGATTGATCTTGGTGAAGGAAAATCATTCAATGCCATTTTACAAGACATTCAGGTTCACCCAGTGTCTGACAAGATTTTACACATTGACTTCTTTCAATTATTTGATGACAAAGAAATCACTATGGAAGTTCCCGTAAAAGTTGTTGGAGTATCTCCTGGAGTGCTTTTAGGTGGTGTACTACGTTTGAACACTCGTAGATTGAAAGTTAAAGCATTGCCAAAAAATCTTCCTGATTTTATTGATGCCGATATTTCTCCACTTGAAATGGGTAACAAATTGTATGTTACGAAACTAGTTTCTGACAAATACAAATTATTACACCCAGACAACACTGTTGTAGCTCAAGTAAGAATTTCTCGTGCAGCGATGAAAGCAGCTCAAGAAGCAGCAAAAGCAGCAAAAGCGCCTGCAAAAGGAAAGAAAAAATAATCTTTTTTCAATCATTCAAGAAAGCATCAGTTATAAAACTGGTGCTTTCTTTGTTTTAAGGAGCACCACGATTGGAAATCTCAGAAACTATGCTCCTGCTGTACGTTCTATCTTTTGTTCTGAACGCCAGAACAAAAGTATGCCACTGCCATCAGGGCTAAAAACAACCACTTCTTTTCGAAACAAGATCTCAAAAGCCTCCAGTATTCTAAAGGCTGGAAGCTATAAAAAAATCAAAAATTAAGTTTACTTTTGCAATATGCTAAAATGGTTCAACACACTGTTTTTAAAAAAAGCAGACAACACAGATTATATAAAACCGGAGGTTCACGAACACCAAAAAAACAATATAAAAAGCGTGAGTAATAAATTTTTAATCGTCGGACTGGGTAATATTGGTGCCGAATATGTTAACACCAGGCACAACATCGGTTTTAAAATCGTTGACTTCTTGGCAAAAAAAGAAGGCCTCCATTTCGAAACCGTGAAGCTGGGCGCGCTTGCCGAATGCAAATTTAAAGGCCGAACTTTTTTGCTCTTGAAACCCAATACCTACATGAATTTGAGTGGCAAAGCCGTAAAATATTGGGTGGAAAAAGAAAAAATCCCACTCGAAAACGTATTAATTATTACCGATGATTTGAATTTGTCTTTCGGAACCATTCGCATCAGGAAAAAAGGTAGCGATGGCGGACACAATGGACTAAAAAGTATACACGCCACTTTAAACACGACTGATTATGCCCGTTTCCGTTTTGGCATCAGCGACGAATTCAAAAAAGGAAAGCAGGTAGATTATGTTTTGGGCGAATGGGACGAGGCAGAAAAAGCAGCACTACCAGAGCGATTGGAATTGGCCACCGAAATCATAAAATCCTTTGGGACCGCAGGCATAGAAAATACAATGACCGCTTTTAACGGAAAATAATAAATAGGATTCTTTCCTTTTTTTACGTTATTTAGGTAAAAATCAAACCAATAGAAACCGACCAAATACTAAATTTTTCTGAATTTATAGTGCTAACTTGTTAAATTCCTTAACTTTGACAAAATTTTTTAATAAAATGAAAACAATTACCCCCATTTCTATCCAAAGATTTTTTGTAATTCTTTGTTTATTTGCCCTTGGCAATACATACGGTCAAGTTAAAAACCCATCGAACAAAATGCTATTTGGCAAAGCTTTCAACACAGAAAATGTAAATCCAAAAACAGGTATCATTCGATGTGCCACAGTAGAATATGAGCAATATCTACAACAAAAAAATCGAAATCGAATGACCAACGAGCAGTTCGAGAACTGGCTTGCACCCTTAGTGAAAAAAGAAGCTGCTTTGCGCAAAAATGCGAAAACAAAAGCAGCAGTAATTATCACAATTCCTGTTGTGGTTCACGTTATTCATAATGGTGAAGCTGTAGGTAAAGCCCCAAACATTTCGGATGCTCAAGTGCAATCCCAAATAACGGTTCTGAATCAAGATTTTAGGAAAATGTTAGGTACACCAGGTTTTAATTCAAATTCTGTAGGAGCTGATGTTGAAATAGAATTTGTGCTTGCCAAAGAAGATCCTGATGGAAATCCAACAAATGGAATAGACCGAGTGAACATGTGTGCTATTTCTTGGTCGGATACTGATATAGAAAACATTGTAAAACCAAATACTATTTGGAATCCTGAACAATACTTAAATATGTGGACTGTGAAATTCACTAGAAATGATCTTTTAGGCTATGCTCAATTTCCTAGTAATTCTACCTTAAGTGGGGTGTCTGACTACGCAGGAGCTGCCCTGACAGATGGTGTAGTTTCGGCATACGATAATTTTGGGAGCAGCGATTTAGGCACTGGATTTTTATTGGCAAAGCCTTATGACAAAGGAAGGACCATGACCCACGAAGTAGGTCATTATTTAGGGTTATTACATATTTGGGGCGATGGAGATGGCAGTGAAAACAGCCCTGATTGTACAGCCAGTGATTTCTGTGCAGATACACCACAAGCAGGATGGGAACACTATGATTGCAAAAACATATATGACACTTGCCCATTGGACGCAGGTAATGATATGACTGAAAATTATATGGATTATACCAATGATGCCTGTATGAACATATTTACTATCAATCAAAAGGATAGAATTATGGCTGTTATGAATAATTCTTTTCGAAGAAAAAACCTAAAAATTTCAACAAAAGACAATCCAATAAATTTGTTTGCCAATGATGCAGAAGTAAAAAACAGTAAGGATTTTTGTTCGGCTAAAACAACGATATGTTCTTCTTTACCGACTCCAATTAACAAAAAAATAACCTTGACCAATCGCGGAACTTCAACATTAAATTCCGCCAACTTGATATATTCCATAAATGGTGGCACACAACAATCTCAGACGTGGAATGGTTCTTTGGCACAAAATGAATCTGCAGAGGTCATTCTTTTGAATACTGGCACTTCAGGAATACTTACAACTACTATAAGTTCTGTCAACGGGACAACCGATCAAAGAACAACAAACAACACTAATATCATATCGTATGAACCCTTAAATTTCAATTACTCCAACTATGTCTTTAGGCTCCAGCAAGATTTGTGGGGAAGTGAAATCACTTGGAATCTCAAAGACGGATCAGGAACAATTATTTACAGTGGTGGCCCTTATAACGATGTTTCTGAAGGTTCCTCTGTTTTGCCAAAACTAATTACTAAAAATTGGACTTTAGCCAGTAACCAATGTTATACCTTTACTATCAATGACTCTCAGTCTGATGGTATATGTTGCGAAGGTGGAAATGGGTATTATGACATAAAGTCTTCAGATGGGTCTAAAACACTAAAATCTGGCGGATCATTTATAGATAATGAAATCACTTTTTTCACCACTAATATTCTAGGAATAAGTGAGAATGAGAAGTTATTAAATGAAATTTATCTTTATCCAAATCCTACCAAAGATATTCTTAACGTTTTTGTGCCAAATAATTTTGATTTGCCAAATAGCTTAACTATCAATAATAGTTTAGGTCAAATCATTAGTCGAAAAGAAGTTTCTACAGCAAGCGATTTGTCTTTAAACACTTCCTCGTTGAGTAAAGGTGTTTATTTTATAACAATTGCTAAAGATACCCAAACAAAAACACTACAATTCATCAAAGAGTAGTTTAAAAATAAAATCTTTTGAGAGGGTTGATTTGCTTCAATCCTCTTTTTTTATATGTTATTATTAGCATAAATTTGCAGCATTCTAAAAAACAATTACCTTGAAGATTTTTCATTCCATAAACGATTTCCGTTCGTCGAAAAAAACAATACTCACTTTAGGCACCTTTGATGGTGTGCATATTGGACACAGAAAAATCTTGGAAAGAATAACCCAAAATACAGAAAACGGAAAATATGAAAGCCTCGTACTTACCTTTTTTCCGCATCCACGAATAGTTTTACAGGGAGAATCTGAGGTAAAATTGCTCAATACCCTGTCAGAAAAAATAGATTTATTAGAAAAAATAGGCGTTCAAAATCTAGTTATTCATCCTTTTGACATAACATTTTCCAGATTAACCGCCGAAGAATTTGTTAAAACAGTTCTTATAAATCAATTCGATATTAAAAAAATAATTATTGGTTACGACCATCGTTTTGGAAGAAACCGAACGGCAAATATTGACGACTTGATTGCTTTTGGAAAACAACATGATTTTGAAGTAGAACAAATTTCCGTGCAGGAAATAGATGCTGTTTCGATAAGTTCCACCAAAATTAGAAAAGCCTTGATGGAAGGCAATATGACATTGGCCAACGAATATTTAGGTTACGAATATTTTTTGACGGGAACTATCGTAAGAGGAAAACAATTGGGAAGAACCATAGATTTTCCTACGGCAAACCTTCAAATGGAAGAAAACTACAAACTTATTCCTCGAAATGGGGTTTATGTGGTAAAAAGCACCATCAACCAAAAAACCGTTTTCGGAATGATGAATATTGGATTAAACCCCACTGTAGCCGGAGAAAATTTAGCTATCGAAATTCATTTTTTTGATTTCGATGAGGAGTTGTACGACCAAAAAATATCGGTTTCCCTACTGGAATACCTCCGTCCGGAACAAAAGTTCGAATCTGTTGCTTTCCTAAAACAACAATTGGAAAAAGACCGGAATACCTCTTTGGCTTACATTAACAAGCTTAACCATCTGATTTAATGTTACTTTACGCCAAGAACATTTTTAATGAAACTTTGGCAAAGCTGTTTTAAATTGACACGTTACACTCTAAAGCAAAATTTGTGGCAAAAAAATCCTGCTTTGCATATTACAAGACGGGGTTTGATTAAGTTTTTTGAATACTAATAAACGATTTTCTTGCTCACTCTTTGAGCGTTTTGCTCTGTTTGAAAGTAGATTGAAAAAATAATCAGAAAGATAAAAGGAATCTGGATGTCAAATCTCACGGTCAAATCTCAACATTTATTCGGTCAAATAACAGTTTGTTTATTACACTAGAATAAAAAATTATGCAGTTTGAAAGTTCGATTAAAAAAACGAAATTTGGATGCTGCATACCAAACATTTTCAACTAACAACCGCTCTAATGAAAGACGTTTTTTCTATAAAAGAAGCCATCCAAAAGATAGAATTTTTTTGTTCCTATCAAGAGCGCTGTCACGAGGAAGTGGTTGCAAAACTTCGCAGCATGAAAATGGATTTGCATGAAATTGACCCAATCATGGTGCATCTCATCGCCTCCAATTTTCTAAACGAAGAACGTTTTGCCTGCAGTTTTGCCAGAGGAAAACACCGCATCAAGCATTGGGGAAAAATCCGGATTACCGCCGAGTTGAAGCATAGAAATATATCACAAACACTCATCAATATTGCCCTTAAGGAAATCTCTCCCGAGGAATATTTAGCAACCTTTCACGCATTGGCCGAGCGAAATTGGGCATCTATCCGGGAAACGAATGTATTAAAAAAACGAAAAAAATATTGCGATTACATGCTGCGACGCGGTTTTGAGAGCAATTTGGTTTACGACAAAGTTAAGGAGATGGAAAACAGTGGTCAGTGATCAGTCAACTTTTTGAGTGTTCAGTTGCAATAAAACGCCAGATCATTACACAAAAAAGTCCCACTTATTATGCGGGACTTTTAATATAAAATCGGGATAATCTATCTAAAATTATAGCGAATTCCAAACAACAAATTGCCTTTTGGCATGGGAACAAAATTCGTTTCGGTATATTCGGTATTAAAAATATTGTTGGCAAACAATGAAAACTCAAAAGCTTTTAAAGTATAGGCCGCACCCATATCGACAACCGAATACGAATCGCCACTTGTGCGTTCCGAATAGCGATATAAAATCGAATGGGTAAAGTTTTTAAAGAGCTGCATGTAATAACTCCCCACCACTTGATGCTTCAATGAATTAACGGAATATTGCGAGAAAGTAAAGCTGCTTTGTTTTATTTTATCGTCTAAAAAGGAATAACCCAACTGTAACTTCTGGTCGAAGGAGTTCAAAGAAAACGTATAATTGAGTTGAGTTTCAAAACCTTTGGTAGTCACATCCTGAATATTCTGGGGTTGCCAAGGATCCGAGTTTTGCATTTTCACGTAATCAATCAATCGATTGGAGTCGCGATTAAATACCGCCACGGAAGCATTGAAACCTGCCATATTCCATTTTAAACCTATTTCTTGCGAAAAAGCTTTCTCCGGTTCCAAGCCGGGATTTCCTATCGTAGTTGGTGATTGATAATTCAAATCAGTAAAAGTTGGAACTCGATAGGTGTAACCCAAATTGCCATAAACCCTTAAATTATCCAGCACTTGATAGCCAATGTCGATACCCGGAAAAGCAAAAAACTTGAAGTCCGAAAAATAAGTTACCGCCACTCCCGGCGTGATATCCATCTTGTTGTCAAACAATTCGAAGCGATGTTCCAAAAACAAAGTGCTAAGAAAGCGGTTGTTATCCCCAAGGTTGTTACTCGAAAGATATACTTTGGCGGTTTCGATTCCAAAACCCGTAATCCCAATATTTGAAGTGTACGATCCATTTAATTCGGCAGCAATTTTATTTGAAATATGCAGATTTCGATAAATGGAAGGATTTTTTCTAACAAAAACATATTCGTCTTCATTTCGTCTCCAATAGACCCTTGGCTTCCAAGTAAAATTGCCCTTCTTAATCACTGTCGAAAAACCGATCAAGCTCGCCATCGTTTCCTCATATTGATTGGTGGCGGCTGGTGAAGCATAGAAACCGTTGGCTCCAAAATTTCTATCCGAAAGAGAAATCAACATCGCAATAGGCAAATTCTTCTTGTTGAAAGTACTCTTCAAAACAAAATTTTGATTGTCGAAATCGGTATTGAAGCGATAGCCTTCGGATGTATTTTTGGAATAATGTATAATATGACTACTGTCGTCCAAATTAATTCCCGCGGTAACGGCAGCATTAAATTGATTGTAAGATCCGCCCTGAACGTTTAAAGAAACATCCGCGTCAGGCACATCTTTTGTGATGATGTTGATGGCGCCATTGAAAGCGTTTTGGCCAAATATACGCGCGGCAGGACCCTTTATAATTTCGATCCTTTTAATGACTTCGATAGGCAAAGCGAGGTTCATCGTGTGATGTCCCGTTTGGGCATCATCTACTTTGATACCATCTACCAGCAATAAAGTTTGGTCAAAACTCCCGCCACGAATGTACAAATCAGCTTGCGTACCATTCGTCCCACGACGCCGAATATCTATGCCTGCAATTTGCTGTAAAGCATCAGCAACATTGGTAACTCCTGCTTTTTTCATATCTTCAGCAGTAATCAATTGGATCGTTCTGGAGTTTTTACTGAAAGGCAAATCAATCCTTGTGGAAGAGATAATGACTTCTTGCAACGAATCTATCTTTGGTTTGTTTTCCTGTGCGGTTACTATTAAAGAAGAGATAAAAAAGGAAAGTAAAAAGTATTTATTTTTCATAAGTTACGATATTGAATGATTTTAAAACGCCGCAAAAGTCGTAACTTTCCGGACTACTAAAATAGTCCAGTTTAAAAATGACAGATAGTCCGGTTAACGCATTGTTGAAAGAGCTCCTACACTTTGATAAATCAAGTAGCAGTTCGGTCTATATCCAAATTTCACAACAAATCATCAACGCCATTCAGCGCGGTTATTTGGCAGAAGGCACTTTGCTGCCGGGAACCAGAATCCTGAGTCAATTACTGCATGTCCACAGAAATACGGCCGTGGCAGTCTACGATGAATTGGCTTCTCAAGGTTGGGTTGAAATAATGGCCAACAAAGGCACTTTTATATTGGTTCCGGAACAAAAAACAGCTTCCATAAAAGCCGGTTCGAATAAAATAGGAGACCTAAATAGTTTTGCCGAAGCAACCGGATTTCCCTTTCAAACCTCTTTTAATTTATCATCGACACAAGAATTTTCAGAAGCAAAGTACGAACTAAATGATGGGCAACCTGACTTAAGGTTGCACCCCGTTAACGAGTTTTCGAAATGGTATGGCGCTTCCATGAAACGGAAATCACTGATTTCGAAATGGAATCACAATAAAAAAACAAGGTATTCGGTCTTTGAAAACCAATTGTGTAATTATTTGAATGCTACAAGGGGACTTCACATTAAACCCGAAAACGTCATCAGCACCAGAAGCACCGAAATGAGTTTGTACATCATATCGCAGCTTTTAATTCGTCGAAAAGATGTGGTTTTGGTTGGGGATTTGAGCAATTATGCCGCCAATATGATTTTTCAACAATCGGGTGCCGTTATTAAAACTATTCCTTTAGACGAACAAGGCTTAGATGTGGATTATATTAAAACCCATTATTCAAAAGGTGCCATTCGCTGTGTTTATCTTTGTGCCAATCGGGATTATCCCACCACTGTTTCCTTTAGTGTAGAACGTCGTTTGAAACTGTTGCAGCTTGCAAAGGAATACCAGTTTGCGATTATAGAAGATGATTTTGATTATGACTTTCAGTTTGAAGGCGTGGCGAGGCAACCTATGGCCAGTTCGGACTCTGATGGAATGGTCATCTATTTGGGAAAGCTGGGCCAATCTTTATTCCCGAGTTTTCAAACAGGCTTTGTAGTCGCTCCGGAAAATTTAATTTCAGAAGCCAAGAATTATTTGCAAATGCTGGATCGGCAGGGCGATTTAATTCGGGAACAAATGCTGTCCGAATTAATTTATGAAGGCGAAATTCATCGCTTACTCAAAAAAAACATCTTGGTCTACAAGCAAAGACGCGATTTTTTATGCCAATGTTTGGAAGAAACTTTTAAGGAAACTATCCGTTTTAAAAAACCAACAGGTGGTTTGGCACTATGGTTAGAGTTTACTACCGTAATTCCCTTGGTTCAACTTTCAGAACAAGCACTAAACCACGATTTGTTTTTGCCCAAAACCATTCTATATCAAGACAAAGACACCTGTGCCATCCGTTTGGGTTTTGGCCATTTGAATGAGGAAGAAATAGAAATTCTGGTAAAGAAATTGAGACAGGCGTATGATTTGGTGGCTAGTCCTAAATAATCAAAACAGATTATATCCCGGAGATATTATGGAGTTTGTGGTGGAATAAAAAAAACCTGTTTATATAGTGCTAAAAACCGTCCCGCCCTTCGGGCACCCCCTCAAAAGGAGGAGAATAAAAAAAGCCAAACATTTCTGCTTGGCTTTTAATTTTGATATTTAATTTATTAGTCGGCTAAAACAATCACTTTGTTGTCCTTCATTTCAATGGTTCCAGATTGAATAGCAATGGTATAATTCTGATCATTCACTTTGGTAAACAAATCCTCAGATTCTTTGCTGAACTTGAAACTTGGAGCCGTAATTTTTACGATTCCTTTTTGAAGCAAGGAAACTATTGGCGCGTGATTATTCAACATTTGGAAATGACCGTCAACTCCGGGAAGTGATACGGAAGTTATTTCGCCTGAAAATAATTTTGCTTCTGGTGATACTATTTCTAAAAACATACTTTAATTGATAATTGATAATTGATAATTGATAATTTTGAAATTGTCAATTGCTAATTATCCATTGTTAATTGTTAAGCTTCTGTCAACATTTTTTCTCCTGCTTCGATAGCGTCTTCAATGGTTCCTTTAAGGTTGAAAGCGGCTTCTGGCAAGTGGTCTAATTCGCCATCAATAATCATGTTGAATCCTTTGATGGTGTCTTTAATGTCAACCAAAACTCCTTTTAATCCTGTAAATTGTTCTGCTACGTGGAAAGGCTGAGACAAGAAACGTTGTACACGTCTGGCCCTTGAAACCGCCAATTTATCCTCTTCAGAAAGTTCTTCCATACCCAAAATCGCGATAATATCTTGCAATTGTTTGTATTTTTGAAGAATTTCTTTTACTCGTTGTGCGCAGTTGTAATGCTCATCTCCAATAATTTGTGGTGTCAGGATTCTAGAAGTTGAATCCAATGGATCCACTGCAGGATAAATTCCTAACTCGGCAATTTTACGAGACAATACTGTTGTTGCATCTAGGTGGGCAAACGTTGTTGCTGGTGCTGGATCGGTTAAATCATCCGCAGGAACGTAAACCGCTTGTACAGATGTAATTGAACCTTTGTTTGTTGATGTGATACGTTCTTGCATCGCTCCCATTTCAGTTGCCAATGTTGGTTGGTAACCCACCGCAGATGGCATACGACCCAAAAGTGCCGAAACCTCAGAACCTGCTTGTGTAAAACGGAAGATATTGTCAACGAAGAACAACACATCTTTTCCTTGGTCAGAACCTGCTCCATCACGGAAATATTCCGCAATTGACAATCCTGAAAGTGCCACACGTGCACGAGCTCCAGGAGGTTCGTTCATTTGACCGAAAACGAAAGTAGCTTTAGACTCTCTCATTCCTGGCATATCTACTTTAGACAAATCCCATCCTCCATTTTCCATAGAGTGCATGAATTCATCCCCATATTTTATAATTCCTGACTCTAACATCTCACGAAGCAAGTCATTTCCTTCACGTGTTCTTTCTCCTACTCCTGCGAATACGGAAAGTCCACCGTGACCTTTTGCTATATTGTTGATCAACTCTTGAATCAATACTGTTTTACCAACACCGGCACCACCGAACAATCCAATTTTTCCTCCTTTTGAATATGGCTCAATCAAATCGATTACTTTAATACCTGTGAATAAAACTTCAGATGAAGTTGATAAATCTTCAAATCTAGGCGCTTGTCTGTGAATAGACAATCCGTTTTCACCATCTTTTGGCAAGTTTCCAAGACCATCAATAGCATCCCCAATTACGTTAAACAAACGTCCGTAAACATCTGCTCCAATTGGCATTTTGATAGGATTTCCTGTTCCAACCACTTCATAACCTCTGCTCAAACCGTCTGTTGAATCCATTGAGATAGTACGAACGGTGTTTTCACCGATGTGTGATTGTACTTCAAGAACTAATAATGTTCCGTCTTTTTTTGTGATTTCTAATGAATCATAAATTTTTGGAAGTTCAACATCTTTTCCGTTGAAAACTACATCGACAACTGGTCCGATGATTTGGGCAACTTTTCCTATTACTTTTGACATTGCTTATGTATTTATTAAATAGCTATTCCGATTTATGAAGCACACCTAATGGAAACTAATCTACCGGATGCGTTTTCAGAGCGCAAAGGTAATTTTTTAAAATATAAAAATCAATACTTTTTTTATAAAAAATTAAGGAAGATTAAGATGAATGGTACTTGATTGAGTGAGTCAATAAAGATTATACTTTAAATCAAAAAGCCATCATGTTTTCGTGATGGCTTTTTGATCCTTATTTTAAGGAAGCGTTTCATAAATTAAAAATTTGATTCTCCGTGAATTATACCCTTTTTAATTGAATTCAAGATCACATATAAAGTATCTATAAAAATAAAACCAATACCTATTCAAATCGTCAGGAAAGAAATTATTGTTTGCTATACTCCACAAAACCAACATGATATTTTTGCTTTCATCTGTTTCAAAAACTATTGTCATAAGGTGTTTAAAAACAGAATTTAAATGTAAATTAGACTCCGGATAATGATGGTGTGAAACGCCCAATTCCTTTATTGGATATGGGCTAGGTAGATTTACTCCTAAAAATTCCGTTTCACATTGGGCTGCTTAAAGGCATTTACACCCGAATAGTATCGAAGCGCTCATAATCAAAGAAACAGAAACTAGCCTAAAGTTATACCTTCATAATTTCGGCTTCTTTATTGACAAGAAGTTCGTCTATTTTCTTGATAAAACTATTGGTTAAATTTTGAACTTCCTCTTCAGCACTTTTACAAATGTCTTCGGATGTTCCTTCTTTCTCTAATTTTTTAATGTCGGTATTAGCTTCTTTACGAGCGCTTCTGATTCCAACCTTGGCATCTTCAGCTTCTGATTTTGCTTGTTTGGCAAGTTCGCGTCTTCGTTCTTCGGTCAAAGGCGGAACACTTATTATGATAACATCACCATTATTCATTGGGTTGAAACCGATATTTGCCATCATTATGGCTTTTTCTATAGGGTGCAACATATTCTTTTCGAAAGGTTGCAACGTAATGGTTCTGGCATCGGGAACACTAATTTTTGCTATTTGCGAAAGCGGTGTCGCTGATCCATAATAATCCACAAAAACACTTCCCAGCATGGCAGGAGATGCTTTTCCGGCACGAATATTCAAGAATGATTTTTCTAAATGCGCAATTGAACCCGCCATTGATTCCTGGGTACTATCTAAAATAAATTCTATTTCTTCTGTCATATTTTTTTAATTAGTGTTCAGTATTCAATGTTCAGTGTTCAGTTTTTAGTGCAAACTGAATACTGAACACTGCTAACTATATGTTTACTTCTGTTCCTACGTTTTCACCTTTGCAAATTTTCAACAAATTACCTTGTTTATTCATGTCAAAAATTACGATAGGCAGTTTGTTTTCCTGACTCAACGTGAAAGCGGTTGTATCCATTACATTCAATCCTTTTTTCAACACATCGTCAAAGGAGATATAATTGAATTTTATGGCAGTAGCATCTTTTTCAGGATCAGCAGTATAAACACCGTCCACGCGAGTTCCTTTGAGGATAACGTCAGCATTAATTTCTACCCCACGCAAAACGGCAGCCGTATCGGTGGTAAAATAAGGATTTCCTGTTCCGGCACCAAAAATTACGATTCTCCCTTTTTCAAGATGACGATCCGCTCTCCTTTTTATATAAGGCTCAGCAATAGACTCCATTTTTAAGGCAGTTTGCAAACGGGTTTTCATCCCTTTATGTTCAAGTGCGCCTTGCAAGGCCATTCCATTTATGACAGTGGCTAACATCCCCATATAATCGCCTTGAACGCGATCCATCCCGTTACTTGCGCCCGCAACGCCTCTAAAAATATTTCCTCCACCTATCACGATGGCTATTTCTACACCTTGGTCATGCACTTTTTTGATTTCGTCGGCATATTCTTCTAATCTAGCAGGGTCAATGCCATACTGTCTGTTGCCCATTAATGCTTCACCACTTAATTTTAGTAGAATTCTTTTGTACTTCATTCCTTTTTTACATTTAAAATTTGGAGTCATGCTATCGCAAGCTCAAGTCATTACTTTATTTTAGTTGAATTGTGCAAATATAGTCATAATCTGTTTTTGAAATAATGTTTTTAAAAAAATACTATTTGGAATTTATTTGAAAGATTAGAAGAATGTGTTACTCTTTTTCGAATGTAATAAATGGTGCCGAATCTTGTGTGTTAAAGAAGTAATTTTTAGGCATATTAAAGATAGTATCATAAAAACTGAAGTCACCAAAGCATTCGTCAACAGTCTTCCTTATCTAGAATTCAGAAAGTTAATTTCCGACAAAATATTATTGAAAGAAAATCAACCGGCAAGGAGCTACCCAAAAACCGCGACTTCATTTTTCCACTTTGAATGAAACTCAAATGAGTCGTTTGGATAAAACCTTGAAAGTTACAGACGAAAATTCGGAGAAATTAAATTACCATAAAAACGTGCACATTAACTAGTCGTTGCCGAAGGCTAGTATACCGATAGAACCTAAATAATGACCCTTTTCAAGAAGATGGCAAATGAATATGGCAACATTGACTTGAAAGTTCTACTCGATTGTGAAAACGAGGATTTGCTGATTAGCGTCCAGCTCAATGATGCTAATACTATTCCAAAACTGATTGCTATTGATAAAGAAACTTGAGAAATTATGGTAATTGGGGACCAAGACCATAAGGAGCCTTCCATTTTATGAAAAAATATAAATAAAAACGCGTAATTATTGACGAAACAGCAAAAGCTGATTTGCAAACATAGCATTTATATTACAAGTAAAATTCCGCTCAAGGGGAATTGTATATCGTAATTCTTGATTTGTAAAAAATATAAAATATTGTTTTTCAATACATTATAAATAAATTATTTTTTATTTTAGTGCAACAAATAAAAAAACAAAAAATAAATCTTTAATAATAGTATAAAAAAAATTTAGGATTGTTTTTTTTAATAAAAAAATTGTAAATTAGTGATCTCAACCAAATCTACTATTTCGATTTACTTTTATACTGGTGTTTAAATATTGTTTAACAATTTAAAAACATCGCTATGAAAAATCTATTTGAAAGGTTTTATGATTACATTTCTACTTTGCTATTTGGAGGTAAAAAAACAAGTCATTATTAAACCATTGCTACTTGCATAATCAAGTTAACTACGAAAATATAGCGTAAATATGGGCTCTACTGGTTTTTTGTGGAAACACAAAACATTTAAATCATAGATTAACAACCATTTTAAACCATTAAGATGTAAGGAAATTAAGATTTAGAGTCTTTTTTAATGAATCCTATTATCTTAATGTTTAGGAAAAAGAATGTTCAGGCTATTTCCAAAAAAAACTTTAATTTTAGAAAGATTCACTTTTACCTAGATTCGCTTCCCCTTTTCGACCTTTGGTCCCGAATCAAAACTACTAGGTGCAAAAAGTATTTTCTATGAAGGCCATTTTTAACAATTTCTACTATGTATCTAGTCCGCAATGAGCTTTAAATTTATTTTCAAGTTTGTGGTCACGCAAAAGTTAGAAGAGCCAAAAATGGAATACGGAATTTAATTCTTTAAATCCTTGATTACTTTAAAAGCTACATCTACTTCGTCTTCACTCACTAAAATGGTAAATTCGTTTGAAGTAGAAATTACTTCATTGATAATGATCCCTTCCCAAGCCAAACGTTGGAAAATAAAATAATAAATTCCCGGAACTACGATGTTTTCTTTGGGTAATTTTACAGTAATCGAAGCCAGATTTTCTAGTTTTTGAATCAATTTTTCGTTTACAAAATGCTTGTCAACAAGATGATTAACACTGTTGCTTACGACAATATTGGTTTCATTAACCCCGCGGGACGAGGTGTAAAATATATCTGAAAAACTGTTGATGTCAGTAATTAAATCGGCTTGTTTGTTTAAAACAGTTTCTGAAGCGGCAAAGGTATAATCCGTTAATGCAGAGCGAACGGTAATCTCTCCAATGTTTTTTATTACTTTATTGATCTTGTGATTGAGCCTGAAATCCAATTCTTCGGTAAGTCTTTTTAGCGCCATGACTACGGCTCCTTGCTTGACTTCTTTGCCAAATTCACTCTCTAATTCGACCATTATATTTCTGGACAAGGAGGTCAAATTAATTATTCCTAACGACAATGCGTTTAATAGAAATGGCTTTGTTTTGATGTAATTTTCTACGATGGAGGAGACTGTTTTCATGCTTAAGTTGTATTAATTTTTAAGGAAATCACCGTTTTGTTTCGGAAGATTTTAAATATAAAATCCAAGATTCCATAGATTGTTGTTTGTAAACCTTTTGCAAATATATAAAAAAAACAATTTGTTACAAATGAAACATTAAATTAAAAATGATAAAATGCATCAACCAAGTGTTCCATCGCAAAAGATTTGCCTTCTTTATGAACGGCAATTATATCAAAACGAACTTCAACATCTAGATCATTGGTAATAACGTATTCATTTACGGCTTTTACCAAAAGTTGAATTTTCTTGGGCTTCACAAAATCTTGTGGTAAACCAAAGTCCAATGAAGAACGCGTTTTTACTTCGATAATGGCGAGCGTATTGTCTTTTTGGGCGATGATATCGACTTCGGCTTTTTGAAAGGTCCAATTAGTTTCCCGTATTGCATAGCCTGCCTTCCGAAGAAATTCAACAGCCATTTCTTCTCCCAGTTTTCCTAAATCGTTGTGATCGGCCATGTTGAGGTTAGAAGTTAGAGGTTAGAAGTTAGAGGTTAGAAGTGTGAAGTTAGGGGTTATTCAAAAGTGAGTTTTGAAGTTGTCGCATTCAATTCCAATGACACCTGTTTCCCAAAAATCAGCGCTCTGTTATCGTGAAAATGTCCCGCTGGAAAATTGTAAAGAATCGGGAAAGAATAGCCATTTGTGACATCTGTAATGATTTGGTTGGCATTTTTTCCCCAAGGGATGTCGTTGTCCTTCATTTTTGTCATAGTGCCAATGATTAAACCATTCAAGTCTTCAAAACAACCGCAGCGTTTCAGGCTCATCATCATTCGGTCGATGTGGTATAAATATTCGTCCAAGTCTTCGATGAAAAGAATTTTTCCTTTGCAATCAATTTGGGCATTCGACCCCATCAGGCTATATAAAATAGATAAATTTCCGCCTACGATTTCGCCTTTGGCAATTCCTAATTTATTGGATGTTTCAGATGGAATTTCATATTTCAGGCTTTCGCCAAAAATCGCTTGTCGTAAAGTTTCTACAGATTCTACACTGGCTTTTCCAACCGTTACAGGCATTGCACCATGTATTGTTGCGATTTTTAATTGGTTTACATAACTATGAATCACGGTAACATCGCTGAAGCCAATAATCCATTTTGGATTTTGTTTGAATTTTGTAAAATCCAACAAATCAATCATTCGAACCGTGCCATACCCACCGCGAACACACCATATTGCCTTGATATTTGGGTTGTCTAGTTGTTGCTGAAAATCTTCGGCACGTTGTGCATCTGTTCCTGCCAATTGATTGTCGTCCAAACCTATGGATTTCCCAATAGCGACTTCCAAATCCCAACTGTGCAGCAAATCTATAGCGGGTTGTAGGTTGTCATCTATATTTTTTCGGGCTGTTGCCACTATGGCTATTGTGTCTCCTTTTTGTAAACTGGGTGGTATTTTCATTGGTATTTGGGCTTGAATATTAGAAAATGATAGCACAAAAATAAGCATTAGAAGTTTACGAAAAACCATGTTCCTTGCAACAAATGAAAACCAATTAGTGTGCATATTTTTTATTCAATTAGAATTTTCTTAACTATGGTTTTGTCTGCTGTATTAATTTTGGCAAAATAAATTCCTGCTGGAAAATCGATGTTCAATTGGGTTTCACCGGTAAAATTTTCAAGAAGCACTTTTGCTCCAATTGTATTGTATATTTCGATAGTTGCTTTTTCATTCAAACCGGAAATCGTAATTGATTTATGAGCTGGATTGGGGTAGAGATTTATTCTTAAATCGGTGAAATCGTTAGTTGATAAATTGGAATACCAAACCTGACCCACTTTTGAACCCCAAATATAATTAGCCAAATCCGGATAATCAATAAAAGGATTTCTATTGACTTGCCAAGTGTAAATATAATTATTTCGGTTCATTTCAAAATCATCTGACGGGTCTAAAGTGTTCCAAGTTAACAGCGAGGCCAAATCGCCTAATTGTCCAACGATTGTGTCAGGAATATCACCATTTACAAGACTTAAGGCATTGTAGCGAACTGCCATATAAAATACGGAACGAGCTACATCGCCTTTCCACGAACTCTTTGTTCCACTTGGACCATTGTACCCCGTTAATCCGTAATCTCTATTACTTCGTGAACTGTTTTCGGCTGCGTCTTCGGCACGAAGATGATGTGCATCGGCGTGACCGGCAAGAATATCGTCAGCATTTGTAGTTAACCAAATATTTTTTCCGTCAGGAATACTCAAAGTTCCATCCGCATAACCACCGCGCGATTGCGGATAGATGTGTTCGCGATTCCATTTTCCAGTATTGATTCCGGTATCTTGAAATTCTAGTTTCGATCGGGATTGTTCGACATACATTAGCCAAACTTCGTTGCTGTTTTTAGGGTTTTGATCGGCCTTTTTTAGAATGTCAATTATATCGCCATAATTGTGGGCATGGACAACTGCAGGATTAGCAATAATATCTTGAATGGCTTGTTTTAAAGCAGGTCCTGATTTTCCTTCAAGCGAATCATAATATCCTACAGGAGCTGTGCTGGAAACAATACCATAAGTTGGATTTAATGGAGTACCAAATGGAGCGACGGTAAAATCATTGTCGATAACCTGGATTTCAATATTGTCATTCAGTCGTTTGTACTGTGAAGGAATGGAGCCAATTTTTATTTTCAAAGTTTCGTCTCCTTCGTCTAGAACATCATCCGTAAGCGAAATATTTGTCGTAAAAGTATTGGACCCCGAAGGAATAAGTACGTTGGTAATACCAGTAAAATCAGCAGTGTTGAATGAAGAATTATTTAAAGTAAAATTAAATATCAAATCATTGCTTACATTAGTTTGGGTTGTAAAAGTAATAGGAAAACTTCCTCCTTCGTTCTTGTTAGATGTATTGGCAGTTATTGTGATTCCGTTGAAAATGATACCTGTTCCATCATTGTTGGCACCAGGAGTTGGATTTTTGGTTTCGTAGGTTCCGTCATTTTTTCTTTGAACGGATTGCGTGGCTGGAAGACTGTTTTGTCCTTCGTTGTATTGCACACTAACTCCCAATAAATTCATCAAAGCTGTTGCATCGGCATCATTGGTGTCATACATTAGAGCGTGAATTAAATTTGTGGTCGTTGCCAATGTAAATTCAGGGAAATCAGATGGATTTCCCAAATAAAGTCCAACGCCATCGGCACCATTTTGGATAATGTTGTCGGGAAATAATTTGTCCGGAGCAGGAGAAATTAGAGAATTTCCAATTAGAATTATTCCATTAGCATCGGTTGTCAATCCGTTTAGACCAATAGTATAATAACTTTGATTTGCGGCTGTAGAAGTGGCATTTCCGTTGAAAAAAACCAATACATAACCGTCAAGCGAAAAATTTGGCGTAGTGGATTTTAATTCAATGAATTCTCTGTCATCAGTGCCTGGAGTGTCGCAATCCAGTTCGTTGATAACGACTTGTCCGTAGGTAACATAAGTAAAAAAGATAACGATCAGGGTACAGATATTTTTCATTTTAATTGTAGGTTAAGCATGCAAAGTTAGTCATTAAATGAGAATGTCATTGTTATATTTTGGTGATTTTTACACACAAGTTTCCTCAAGTTTACCAACAAAAAAGGCTTCCGATAGGAAGCCTTTTGTATGGATTTCAATAGAAATTAATTAATTACAATATCATCAATTTGAACAGTGGTCGTAACTGTAGCTGATCCGGTATATTCGAAAACAAAATATCCAGTTCCTGTTACTGTTGTTGGTATTGCATAGACTCCAGCTGAGGTTATAGTATTTTCTGATGCTCCTAATGCTGGGTAAGTAATATTAAAACTTGATGTAATGTTGATAAATTTCTTAATGTCAACTACACTTCCAGGCGCATAGTTTGCGCTAGTAACATAATATACTTTCAGCGCATTTCCAGCATTAAAACGCATAGCTTCTTTAAAAGTGAAAGTGTTTGCAGCAGAAAAATCTACCGGTACAAAGAAATATGTTTTTAAATTCAAACCAGGATTTCCACCACCATTAAATGCACTTTGTTCAATATAACTGTTTGACCCGAATGATTTTAGTTGCCAATATCTACTGCCAACAAAAGCGTCATTAATGTATTTTGGGAAGTTGGTTTGGTTGTTGCTGTAACCAATAAACGGTTCGTTTAAAATCGTAGAAAAAGCAGTTGCATTACCAACAATAGGAGGGTTTATATCCGCACGTGGGCTGGTCAATTTAATGTCGCTTTCATAACGAACAACAAACTGAAAATCGGTGCTGTATTTAGATAAAACGCCACGAATTTTACCACTTCCTGGGAGAACTTGCTTTCCGGTAAATGGCGCAAAACTACTGAATCGAATAATTCTTTGTGTTCCACCAGTTGTTGATGTTAGCAAATGATTTGTTGCTCCTCCACCTGAATCAACATCATAATAAGTTCTGTTAATTGATGCGTCTGCAAATTGAACTAAATCTAATTCTATTAGCGTATTTTGGTTTGCATCCGTATAAGCATCAGCTAGTGTTAATGTCCTAACAAATGAATCTTCGGCTACTTTGGTTGCTGATGGAAATAAATGATTCTTCCATACAAACTCTGAAATTCTGCCTATTGTTCCTTCATACAAGGAACCAATTTGTAAAGAACCAAATATTTTTCCAATGTGTAATCCTTTTAATTTGATAAATACTTTTCGCCCGGGTGTAAAGCCTTTACCATAAAGTGTAGTTGCATTAATTGGGACACTAAAACCTATTGGCGCAGTAGCATCAGTAGGTATTGTTTGAAATGAAATTGATTTGTAAAATGTTCCCGCTTCATCGTTCGAAGTCACATAAGCCTCGATAATATCGTTGGTAGTGTATTCAATAATAGGATTTGCTGTAGATGCCGCAAGGTTTGCTGCCGCGTTTACTGCTGCAACAGTCGTCGTTGTGGTTAACTCGTAAGTGGTTAACGTACTCTCTGGAGTTGAATAATCGTCGCTATTGACACAGCTTGATAAAGTCCCCAAAGAAACAGTTAGTATTAATAATGATTTTAAAAATATATTTTTCATATGTTGGTATTTATTGATTTTTATCGGTCATATGTAATTCGCATATTACCATTGGTGTCTGAATCCAATTTGTGATTATGCTCATTTCATAGTCAATGTAATTTATGATTTTGTGTAAATTCTAATGGCATCAACTTGGTAGGATCCATCTAAAGCGTTATTGGTTCCTGAACCTTTTACTTTAAATGCAATGTTGATATTTCCTTTATAGGCAGATAAATCTATTTCACCTGATTTTATAAATTCAAAATAAGGACTTGATGTTGTTGGCAAATTCGCGTTAACTGGTTCCCAATTAGCGGTAGCTAAATTATTACCCGTGTAATTTGTTGCTATTAGTACTTCTAAAGAATTAGCACTTGACGACACAAAACTTTGTGACGCTTGAAATTGCAATATTTCTCCTTCAAAAGCATCCATATTTATTACTGGAGACACTAACCATCCAATATTTACAACATCTCCTGATTGAAAAGAACTGAATTCAGCATAAGGGTTACCAGAATAAATTTGTGTTTTCCATTTGGCAGTTCCAACTTCGGCAATATTATTCCAGCCTTCTAAATTTAAGACAACATTATCAACGGCACCTTTTGAAAAATCTTCTGAAAAAACTAATGGGTTAAAATCAGGATTTTTTATATCGTCTTCAGGCGAACAAGATGTTGTTAAAAGAAAAATTATACAACCCAAAATGGTTAAAAAATGATTTGTTTTCATAATATATTTTTAAAAGTTCATGTATAAGTTTACGAAATAAGTCCTTCCATATCCATAGAAATATCTTGGCGCAAATGCCGGAGTTCCACTAGAAACATCTTGATTTACTTCTCTGAAATTTGCATTTCTTGCTTGTTCGAAACCACCAGTTTTATAAACCACATCAAATACATTGTTTATAGATGCAAAAAAACCAATGGTTGTAGTATTAACTCTCCAAGACTTTCCTCCTGTTAAATTGATTAAAGTAAAGTCGTCAAAACGTTTCTGTTTTAATAATTCTTTTGCACGAGCATCTGTTGCTTCAGGAAAAGGGAGGCTTAAACCATAAGGGTCTTGCGGGTTTTTAAAAAAGTTGTCAGTTCTTAAAAGCGCAGATACATCTAAATAGTTATTCGCTAGATAGTTGGCATTAGCACCAATCCACCAAAATTTTGGATCTCTGTATTCAATACCAATAGAAGTAGCTGTTTGAGGCCCGCCTGCTAGCCTGTATCCTTTTAATTTTGAAGTTCCAAAATCAAGGGTAGGATTAGTATTTGTTGGACTAGCTAAGTTGTCATTGTTTAATGAAGCGGATGGATTATTATTGTAGGTATATTCACCATAAGCAGCATTTGCTGTCAATTTAATGGTTGAGGTGATTTGGTATTCCATTCCTAATTCTGCACCAATATTTAATTTTTCTATGTTAGTGGTAGTTTCAGCAACAAATGCGTCGCCACCGTCGCCGCCATCATCATCAAAAATTCCTTCTCCAAAGAAAAATGATGTTTCAGTGGCATTCTTAATATTGGTATAATAAGCGGTGAATCTCGATTTGAATTTTGGAGTACGCACAATATAACTTGCATCCATACTTGTAATGCTCTCTCCCGCTAAGCCTTCGATAGAATTATTATTTAGACGAGCGTTTGGAAAAACATTTCTTAAAGTGGGTGCTTTTGTGAGGTAAGCAGCATTGTAAGTAAGGTATTGTTTTCCTGAAATTTTATAGGTTAATCCACCTTTAAATCCAAAGTTTTCAAAAATATATTTAGCGCTTTTCCCAAACGAATTCGTTGGATATAAACCATTTTTGTATAAACCTTCTCTTTGATATTCAGTTCTAACAAATGTTTGTGCCAAATAAAAATCAATTTTTTTATAGTTAAATTTGAATTGTGTAAAAGCATCAACGGTGTTGGCTAGTAAATTGTAGTTGTATCCAAAAGCTTCACCTTCTACAACTTTTCTTTGTGGATTATTTAAATCAGATTCTTGTTCTGATCCTACTTGAAAATTATCATAATCTTGATAATATTGACCCCCAAGCAAATCTAACATATTGGCAAAATTATGAGAAGTCAATTTTCTATAAGTTGCTCCTGCATTCATAATAATATGATCGGCTAATTGTGTGTTTAAAATCGAGTTTGCTGTCCAAACTTTATCATCTGTTCTATCCTCATACAATATATAAGCACTGTGTCCATCACCTGTTTTGTTTGCTTCGTACAATTGTAACCAGTCAATTTGTCTATTGTTCAAGAAATTATTTCTTGCGGCAATTCCATTGGCAATATTTTCGGGACTATTTCCTTGAAAATCAGTATAATCGTCTAGATTGTATTGTGAAGTATAATAACTTGGTAAATTTTGGTAATAAATGGGGTCAGGACTAGCGGCTCCTTGGTTGTCTATTCTGCTATTTCCTATTTTACCAAATTGATGTGTAATACTTGTATTTATATTTGTTTTATCAGATATTTTCCAAAAATGGTTTAGCATTAATATTGGTTCTTCAATATCTTTATCTCTTGAGTTTCTTTTTTTACCATCTTGATAACCCCAATACGAGTTGTATTTTTCACCAGCAAGTTGTGTTACTTCATCTGAATTAGCAGAACTTTTCCCTCTGCTGTTTTCTGCATAAATGGAGGTGAAGTTTAACGAATGGCGGTCATTAAATTTCTTTTCGATACTTGCAAAAAGAGAATTTGCACTGTAATCTGTTCCTTCAAAATAACCTTCTTGAGCCCATCTTCTTGATGCTGATATAACAAAAGCCCATCCGTCTTTATTCATTCCTGAAGCGTGAGTTGCCATAGTTCGCCAATTGTAATTGGTGTTGGTTCCAGAAAATGAAATTCTAGTCCCTGGTCTGTATATAGAGGCTCTAGTATTAATTTCTTGAGTTCCTAAAACCCCGCCAAAAGTATAATCTGAGGGAGCGGTTCCCATTGTAAATTCCTGATTTCTTGTGGCGTCATTCAATCCTCCCCAATTGCTCCATTGTGGTCTTCCGTCATAAATTTTATTCATCATAACGCCATTTATCATTGTAGTAGCGTTTTCATTGTCTAATCCACGAATTCTAAAACGTGCCTGACCCCAATTGAATGCTGCAGCTTGTTGAAAAACGTCTCTTGAGGCTTGCAAAAGTCCCGATGTGCTTTCTGAGCCGCTATTATCATCCCCTAAATCGCTTTCAGTGATTGTAATTAAACTCAGTTGCTGTTCTACGGTTTGATCTTCTTCTAAAGTTACTATGCCTAAATCTAGCACTTGTCCTTCCGTAATTTCTACTTGAAGTAATTGATCTTTGCAGCCATTACTTTTAAAAAGTACTAATTGGTTTCCAGGTTCCACTTTGTTAAAGCTGAACTTTCCATTTGAATCTGAAAGCTGCGTTAAATTGGTGTTTTGAATGGATACAATAACACTTTGCATTGGTTTTTGTGTTTTGGAATCGACAATTTTACCGGTAAATCCCGTATTTGTTTGTCCAAAAGCAAATAGTATCTGCAAAACAAATAATGCACTAAAAATAAAGTTTTTCATATAATTGATTTGATTAATTCACATCTTTAAGAAATAATAATTCTTAACGATTACAAAGCTACATTTATAATTTTTATTATCTACTTTTGTTCCTAAGTTTTTGTTAAATTTCACATTAAAATAATATCCCACCATGAGAATAAAAGAGGTAATTGCCATTTTGTTTGTACTATTTTTAGTTTTTGGAGCTAGTGCACAACAGAAGAAATATGTCGTACGCACCGTTGCATTTTATAATTTCGAAAATTTATTCGACACCATCAACAATCCAAACAATGACGAAGAATGGCTTCCAGAAGGGCTTCAACGATGGACTTCAGAAAAATACAAGAAAAAATTAGAAAACCTATCAACCGTTTTAATGCAAATTGGCAAGAATGACAAACAACAAGAAGCGCCTGCGTTAATAGGTGGTTGCGAGATCGAAAACCGAAACGTCCTAGAAGATCTAGTCAAACATCCCAATATCATTAAATATGATTACGGAATCGTTCATTTTGATTCCCCTGACAAAAGAGGAATTGATGTGGCATTGTTATATCAAAAAAAACATTTCAAACCCACGAGTTCTATTAACATTCCTTTGATAATTTATAGAGGTAATAGTAATGAGAAAGACAAAGAAACTGAAGAGGATAAAATTGATAAGGACAAAATTGAAATTGCTTATGATAACAGAGTTTACACCAGAGATATTCTTTTAGTAACCGGTTTTCTAGACGGTGAGGAAATCAATGTTTTGGTCAATCACTGGCCGTCACGTTCCGGTGGTGAGAAAAAAAGCAGCCCATTTCGTGAAGCCGCAGGAAGATTAGCTAAAAAAACGATGGATTCCATTTATAATAAAAATCCGAATGCTAAGATTATTTTGATGGGAGATTTAAACGACGGTTCTTATAACAAAAGTGTAAAAGTGGGAATAGGTGCCAAATTAAAAAAATCAGAAGTGCAACAATTTGGCATATTCAATCCTTTCGAACAAATGTTTAAAGACGGAAACTCTACACTTTTTTATAGAGACTCAGGAGATATTTTCGACCAAATTATGGTCTCTGAAGCCTTAGTCAAAGAGGATTTTTCTACATATCAATATTGGAAATCAGGAATTTACAACAAGCCATTTATGATTCAAAAGTTTGGGCGATATGCCGGTTACCCTTTACGACATTCTGAAAACGAGATAGGCTACAGCGACCACTTTCCGGTTTATATTTATTTAGTTAAAGAAGTTAAATAATTTAAAATTTACAAAATGAAAAATATACTATTCGTTTTCCTTGCAACATTTTCAATCCATTGTTTCTCACAAGACACCATTACAACTGCCAAAGTCAAGGATTATATGGACAAAGAAGTTTGTGTGATTGGTAAAGTAGTATCATTCAAACTTGCCGCCGAAGGCAAAAACACCAATTACATCAACATCGACAAACCCTATCCCGAAAGTGTTTTTACGGTAGTAATATCAAATTATCACCTCGAAAAATTGAACATCAAAATCGAAGATTTAAAAGATAAAAGCATTTACATAAAAGGGAAAATTACCACTTATAAAAACGACCCAAAACAAATCCCACAAATTTTCAATCCGAGCAGTATTGAAATCAAGAAAGACTGATTTTCCATTGAAATCATTGGCGATAAGAGGCTGTTTTTTATTTCATCACTATTCGTAAAATCCGACTTTTATGCTATATTTGTAATTAATACAACAATTTCAACTAAAAAAGTTACAATGATAACAATAGCAGAACAATTCGGAATGAAAGAAGCCCTAAAACAATTGGGTATCGAAGCCCTAAACGAAGGAACTTCAACCGGAGAAAACCATTTTGCCAACGGAAAAATCATAGAAAGCTATTCGCCCGCCGATGGTGCTTTGATAGCAAAAGTAAAAACTTCGACCAAAGAAGATTATGAAAGCGCCATGCAAAAAGCCTCTGATGCTTTCTTGGAATGGCGTTTGGTTCCCGCGCCAAGAAGAGGTGACATCGTACGCCAAATGGGAGATGAACTGCGAAAATTCAAAGAACCGTTAGGGAAATTGGTTTCTTACGAAATGGGGAAAAGTCTTCAGGAAGGCTATGGCGAAGTTCAGGAAATGATTGATATTTGTGATTTTGCAGTAGGATTATCACGGCAATTGTATGGATTAACGATGCACTCAGAACGTCCAATGCACAGAATGTATGAGCAATACCATCCCATAGGAACTGTTGGAATCATTTCAGCATTTAATTTTCCAGTTGCCGTCTGGAGTTGGAACGCAATGATAGCCTTTGTTTGTGGCGATGTTGCGATTTGGAAACCAAGTTCAAAAGTACCATTATGCGGAATAGCTTGTCAAAATATCATCAAAACAGTTCTCAAAAAAAACAATGTTCCTGAAGGTGTAAGTTGTTTGGTAACCGGAAACGAATCCGGTGATCTAATCAATAATGACCACAGAATTTCTTTGGTTTCTTTTACAGGATCAACAAGAATTGGGCGTCACGTATCCAAAACCGTTGCAGAACGTTTTGGAAACACGATTCTCGAATTGGGTGGAAATAATGCCATCATAGTTTCGGAACACGCTGACATCAATATGGTATTGGTTGGAGCTGTTTTTGGAGCCGTTGGAACTGCCGGACAACGCTGTACTTCGACGCGCCGTTTGATCATTCACGAAAGTGTGTATGACAAAACCATCAGCGTTTTGAAAAATGCGTATAGCCAATTGAAAATCGGAAATCCATTGGACGAAAACAACCACGTTGGACCACTTATCGACAAAGGAGCCGTTCAGGAATATTTGACTGCTATTGAAAAAGCCAAACTTGAAGGTGCTACTATAATTGTTGAAGGCGGAGTAGTTGAAGGCACAGGATTTGAAAGCGGTTGTTATGTAAAACCGTGTATCATTGAAGCCGAAAATCATTTTGAAATCGTTCAAACGGAAACATTCGCACCCATTTTATATGTAATGAAATACGCCACAATCGAAGAAGCCATTGCTATGCAAAACGGAGTTCCGCAAGGACTTTCCTCTTCCATCTTCACGAACAATATGCGAGAAATGGAATTATTCCTTTCCCAATCGGGTTCGGACTGCGGCATTGCCAATGTAAACATTGGAACCTCGGGAGCGGAAATTGGTGGTGCTTTTGGTGGTGAAAAAGAAACAGGAGGCGGACGCGAATCCGGTTCTGATGCATGGAAAGCCTATATGCGAAGACAAACGAACACCATTAATTATGGAACGCAATTGCCATTGGCACAGGGAATAAAATTTGATTTGTAAGACCAATTATGTATTGCTTTACCTGCCCTTCGGTATTGTTTTTAGGGAAATAAAAGACTAAAATAAAACAAAATGACAGTACTTTTGATTACATCTTTTTAAAATAAGCAGCATGCAAATTCAAGGACAAATTGTAGACATCCAAAATAAGCGTATTTATACTGGCGAAATCACTGTCGAAAATGGAAAAATCATTTCGATAATCGAAAAAAATCACGCGCTGAAAAATTATATTATACCCGGATTTATCGATGCACACATTCATATCGAAAGTTCGATGCTTGTACCTTCCGAATTTGCAAAAATTGCCGTACTCCACGGCACGGTGGCCACAATTTCCGACCCACACGAAATTGCCAATGTGCTGGGCAAAGCCGGCGTTTACTATATGATTGAAAACAGTAAAAAAGTGCCCTTAAAATTCCATTTTGGCGCCCCTTCTTGTGTTCCTGCCACCTCTTTCGAAAGTGCCGGAGCTATTATCGATTCAGAGGGAATCAAGGAATTAATGGGCTCGCCTGATATTTATTATTTAGCGGAAATGATGAATTATCCCGGAGTTTTATTCGACGATGCCGAAGTTTTAAAGAAAATTCAATGGGCCAAACATTTTAACAAACCTGTTGATGGTCATGCGCCAGGATTAAGAGGCGAACCCATAAAAAAATATATTTCGGCAGGAATTACGACAGATCACGAATGCTTCACTTTTGAAGAGGCCGAAGAAAAACTGGCATTGGGAATGAAAGTGCTCATTCGCGAAGGAAGTGCCGCCAAAAACTTTGAAGCGCTCATCGATTTACTGCCGGAAAATTACTCCAATATGATGTTTTGTTCAGACGACAAACATCCCGATGATTTGATTGTGGGGCACATTAATTTGCTTTGTGCCCGTGCTGTCGCTAAAGGAATTGACGTATTCAAAGTCTTGCAAGCGGCTTGTATCAATCCTGTGAATCATTACAAAATGAATGTCGGCTTATTGAAAGTAAATGATGCCGCTGACTTTATCGTGGTCGAAGATTTAGTTGATTTTAAAGTACGAAAAACCTTTGTCAATGGAGAATTGGTTGCTGAAAACGGCAAATCATTTGTAAAACACGTTGCCTTTGAAACACCCAATAGTTTTAACATCACTTCTAAAGCAATCAGCGATTTTGCCACGCCAGTTCGCTATGGCTCGGGTAAAGTTTCGGGTTCAGGTTCAAAAATCCGTGTTATCGAAGCCTTGGAAGGACAATTGATTACCAACGAAATTCACCACAAGCCACTTATTGTTGACGGGCAACTAGTTTCAGACACCGAAAATGACATCCTGAAAATGGCTGTTGTCAATCGCTATCAAAACACAACCCGAGGCGAAGCCGAACTGAGCGAAGCTAAACCAGCAATCGCTTTCATCAAGAATTTTGGCTTGAAAAAAGGTGCTATTGCCAGTTCTGTGGCACACGATTGCCATAATATTGTTGTCGTGGGAACTTCCGACATTGAAATTTGTAATGCCGTGAATCTTATCATCGAAAACAAAGGTGGTGTTTGTGCCGTGAATGGTTCCGAAAACAAAATATTGTCTTTGCCTGTTGCTGGGATCATGAGCGACAAAAACGCTTGGGAAACAGGAAAATTATATCAAGAAATTGATGCAATGGCAAAGGAATTAGGCAGTCCTTTAAAGGCCCCTTTTATGACGCTTTCGTTTATGGCTTTGCTCGTTATTCCCGATTTGAAATTATCCGATAAAGGATTGTTTAGTGGAAATACTTTTTCGTTCGTGGATTTGGAGGTGGAATAACAATAGTTCTTACTCCAAAACTTATATGAGCTTACGGCAAACCGAATAATTAAGATTGCATCAGCTCGTTGTGTGAAACCACAAGACTTATTCATACTTCGGGGAGCAATACAATAGCGTTTATAAAAAATTGGCCGTTACAAAAATTGGTAACGGCTGATTTTGATTTATGACAACAAGAACTCTTCATAATTTTCGGGCGATACTATTTTTGAGGTAACATTTTCATAGTTTGCCGAAAATGTCACCGGAATTTTATATTTTGATTTAGCGTTCCATTTAATTTCACAGGCTAAAATTTGGTCTGTGCTTTTTTCAATATAATCTATTTCTTGTTGCTGAGTAGTTCTCCAAAAATAGGAACTTGCTTCACTTTGCTCGATATTTAGGAGTTTGATGCGTTCGCTTATGATATAATTTTCCCATAAACTGCCAATGTCGGTTCTTTGTGCCAAAGGATTGAAATTTCCTGTAACTGCATTGATGATTCCGTTATCATAAAAATAGATTTTTCTGCCTTTTTTAATTTCGTTTCGAACATTGTTCGACAAAGCGGGAAGCTTAAAAATCACGAATGCTTTTTCAAGTAGGTCGATGTATTTTTCAATCGTCTTATTATCTACTTGCAGTAGTTTCGAAAGTTCGTTTGTATTTACCTCGCTGCCCACTTGCAATGCCAATGCTTTTACGATTTTTTGAAGCAAAACAGGCTTGCTGACTTGGTCTAAAATAAATAAATCTTTGTACAAATAACTGTTGGCAATTAATTTTATGTGTTCTTTGGCATCTATCGAATTGGTGATTATTTCAGGATAACTGCCGTAGATAAGTCGATTTTCCAAAGCTCTTTTTTCTTCCAACAAACCGTTGTGGGCGACCATTTCAGCAAAAGACAATGGATATAAAAACATCTCATATTTTCGTCCCGTCAATGGTTCGTTGAGTTTGTTTGCCAATTCAAAACTAGAGGAACCTGTGGCAATCACTTGCACCGATTTAATTTGATCAACAATGATTTTTAGTACAATACCAATGTTGGCAATGCGTTGCGCTTCATCAATAACGAGAATTTCATTGTCGCCAATGATGGATTTTAGTTTCGTGACGTTTGGATTTTCGAACAAAACCAGCACATCCGATTCGTCACCATTCAGCGAAAGTGTTTTTTTGTTAAGATCAGCGATTAAGTTTTGGACAAAAGTAGTTTTACCCACTTGTCTTGGTCCAAAAACCAGCAGTGCTTTTCCTTTGAATAAGCGTGATTTGGCATAATCTATTTGACTTCTCGAAACCATAATCTTAGTTTTTGAACACTGCAAAACTACGATTTTTATTCATAATTCCAAAATTATTATGTTTTTTTTGGATTTGATTCCAAAATAATTATGTTTTTTTTGGATTTGATTCCAAAATAATTATGTTTTTTTTGTAATTGTATGATTCTAAATCGTGGGCAGGGAAAAAATTTTAACGCTGGCGTTTACGAGTGGATTTATTTATATTTGAGCGGAGGGAGGCTAAGAAGTATGGAGCTTCGCCATCATAAAATATATTTTGCTGTTAGGACTTATTCACACTTCAGGGTAAATAAAGAAGTTTTAATTCGCATTATAAT
>Ga0214162_1000031_pt1 | contig 29923 bp, 27 predicted proteins | sample LakMenepilimnion_3_FD_153000 | JGI IMG/M metagenome (GOLD analysis project Ga0214162, IMG submission 153000) | Freshwater microbial communities from Lake Mendota, WI - Practice 20APR2010 epilimnion v5 | ecosystem: Environmental > Aquatic > Freshwater > Lake > Epilimnion/Euphotic zone | place...
ACCATTTGAACGAAAGAATTGATATGTCAGAAGATGTCTCAACTACAAGCAGCGACACCGCGGAAATAGCACGCGAATCCATCATGTCAAAGATGGTGACTCCACAAAGAGGAATTGTGTTGCCAGATCTCAAGTCGCGTCGTCGCAAATACAAAGCAGCTGATGTTGAGCAAGCATTTCGCGATATTGCAGCCCAGGTCGATGATTATCAAACAACGGTCACCCAAGAGATCTTGCAGCTACTCGCTCTCCTAATCACTGAAGTTCATCGCGAGACGACAACACAACGACAAGTAGCAGAAGCAGAAATCTCCGAGTTGCGGGAAGAGATCAAGCGTGAAGGCGCATTGATTATCTCGAATGCTCAGCGAGAAGCAATGTCACTTGATCACAAAATGGAAGAAATCCGACGCCTTGCGGCCGAAGTGTCTAACGTCGCTAACAGCACTCCACCCGCGTAAATCGTCATACTGTGCGCGAAGGCGCGACACAAACAACCGACTGCGCACCAACCCCTACAAGCACTCGCGTTGCGGCCCGAAACGTGGCACCAGTTGTGACCACATCATCAATGATTAGAACATTGCGATGACGCCCCAATGGTCGCGCAACAAACTCTGGGGAAATCAATCGTTCATCACGATCTAAACCAGTTTGAGAAATCGTGTTGATGCGCCTCAATAGTCGTTTGACAGGTAAAGCCAGCAGAGCGCCAACATGACGAGCGATGAGTTCTGCATGATCCATGCCGCGCTCGTGCTGATGACTGATTGTTGTGGGTGCCCATGTCACCACATCAACACTGAAATCATTCCAATCAATCGAATTAACAACGATGTCAGCTAACGCACGCGCATTCACACGTTTCTTGCCATATTTGAGCCCCAGCACAAGTTCTCGTGTGTGGCCTTCATGAGGCTCTATGCCCAATATCTGTGTGGCAACTAATGCTCCCGTGTTTGATCGCACTGCTTCGGTACGGTGTAGTTCCATGACACAAGCTCCCCTTCGACCAATGCGTGAACAGTTCACTGAACGCTTAATCAGATGTGTGGCAGGGCTTGCTTGTTTTGGCACCGGAATCGCGTTCTTTGTGCGCTCAGAACTGGGTGTTCCGCCATGGGATGTGTTTCATCAGGGAATTTCAGAACTCACTGGCCTCGGACTTGGGACCGTGCTGATTATCGTCGCCTTCTTCGTGTTGTTGTTGTGGATTCCGCTTCGCCTTCGACCAGGCCTCGGAACACTGCTCAATGCAATTGAAATCGGGTTAGTAGAGAACGTTGCTCAGGACCTGATCCCTCAGACCGACAACATGGTTATTCGTATTGCGTACTTGGTGACAGGACTGTGCATTATTGCTGCTGGATCCGGCTTGTACATCGGCGCTGAGTTTGGGTCTGGTCCACGTGACGGATTGATGCTTGGACTCAACATGCGCTTCGGAGTCAGTGTTCGCGCTGCTCGCACCTTTGTCGAAATCACCGTGATGATTATCGGAATATTCCTTGGCGGACACATTGGTATCGGAACATTTGTGTTTGCACTCGGCATCGGCCCAATGGTGCAAATCACGCTTCGCCTTTTCAAGATGTCGCGAGGCTCAATTGAGGCCGCGGCTGCAGAGGCCTCCGAGCAATAAGGCAACAAAAAAGGCCTCGGGCGAAACACCCGAGGCCTTTTTCAATTCGTTCACTTAGTAACGGTAATTCTCTGGCTTGAATGGACCTGAAGGGTTCATATCCATGTATTCAGCTTGTCCGTCTGTGAGTTGAGTCAGTGTCACACCCAGTGCGTCAAGATGCGCGAACGCAACTTTTTCGTCAAGATGCTTTGGCAACACGTACACACCAAGTGGATATGCATCTAAGTTGGTGAACAACTCAATTTGAGCAAGAACCTGGTTAGTGAATGAGCAGCTCATTACGAACGAAGGGTGACCAGTTGCGCAACCGAGGTTGACAAGTCGACCTTCTGCCAACACGATTACTGCGTGACCGTCTGGGAATGTCCATAGGTCAGTTCCAGCCTTCAATTCATCACGGGTAGCACCGCTACGTGCAAGGCCAGCCATATCGATTTCATTGTCGAAGTGGCCGATGTTACACACGATTGCGTTGTGCTTCATCTTCGACATGTGCTCAGCAGTGATGATTGCTTCGTTTCCTGTTGCGGTTACAAAAATATCTGCTTCAGCCAAAGCTGATTCGGTGGTGTTGACTTCATAACCTTCCATCGCTGCCTGCAATGCGTTGATGGGGTCGATTTCGGTAACGATGACGCGAGCACCTTGGCCACGAAGGCTTTGTGCACAACCCTTACCAACATCGCCGTAGCCGCATACAACTGCGAGTTTTCCGGCAATCATGACGTCAGTTGCACGGTTGATTGCGTCAATGAGTGAGTGACGGCAACCGTACAGGTTGTCGAACTTGCTCTTTGTCACGCTGTCATTCACGTTGATCGCAGGAAACAGAAGTTCCTTTTTGTCGAACATCTTGTACAAACGCTTGACGCCTGTTGTGGTTTCTTCAGTAACACCCTTGATTGAGGCTGCCATTTGGGTCCACTTTTGAGGTTCGGTCTTCAATGTGCGCTGCAAGAGACCAAGAATCAATGCGAGTTCTGGGTTTGATGCTGATGTTGGATCTGGCACTGCGCCAGCCTTTTCGAATTCGACACCTTTATGGATAAGAAGTGTTGCGTCGCCGCCATCATCAAGAATCATGTTTGGCAGATTGCCATCTGGCCATGTCATCATCTGCTCGGTGCACCACCAATATTCCTCGAGGGTCTCACCCTTCCAAGCAAATACAGGTACACCCTGCGGGTCTTTTTCAGTTCCGTTTGGACCAACAGCAACTGCTGCAGCTGCATGATCTTGCGTGGAGAAAATATTGCAGCTTGCCCAACGCACTTCTGCACCAAGCTCAACAAGTGTCTCAATAAGAACTGCTGTCTGAATGGTCATGTGCAATGAACCAGAGATGCGTGCACCCTTCAACGGCTTTGACGGGCCGTACTGCTTGCGCATCCAACGAAGGCCTGGCATTTCGTGTTCGGCAAGATGGATTTCCTTGCGACCAAATGGCGCAAGGCTGAGGTCAGCGACGCGATAATCACGACGATCGGCGAGAGAGGACATAGAGGCTCCTTAAATGAGTTACATAATGAATCGAGGCTGGGGCCAACTGGCACCGCTCTGATCAGCCCGATTACGGGTTCAGTGTATCTAAATCAGCGAGTAAAGGTGGGCTTTATGCCCTCAGCAGCGATACGTGCCTCTAGGCGTGCGTGCTCACTATCTGACACCTGAGTGGATTCTTCAATCAGCATGACTGGGATGCCCTCAACAACTGCATACGAACGCTTGAGGCGTGGGTTAAACAGAATGTTCTCTGACTCGATGTAAAACAATGGCCCTTTATCTTCTGGGCAAGCGAGGATTTCCAGCAGGGTTTGGTCAAGAGTCATATATTCATTCTTTCATTGTCAGACAGAAGTCACAAGTGAGAGCACTTCAACCACATGATCATCACATTCTGCACGAGTTGCAGCCTCAAGGTTGAGGCGAAGCAATGGTTCAGTATTCGATGGGCGAAGGTTGAACCACCAGTCACCACAATCAACTGTGAGACCGTCAACCCAGTCTTGCGGATGAGCTTTGTACGCCTCAGCAACTGCAGTCATCACGACCTGTGCATCAGAAACACTTGTGTTGATTTCGCCACTTGCTTCGTAACGCTCGAAAGGTTGACGCAACTGCGACAACGGCATTTTCGCGCGTGAAAGCTCTTGGAGCATAAACATGGTGGCGATAATGCCAGAGTCTGCTCGATAGTTATCAAGGAAGTAATAGTGAGCTGAATGCTCACCACCAAAGACAGCACCGGTTTCTGCCATCACTTGTTTGATGTTGGAATGGCCCACTTGGGTACGCACAGGTACTCCACCACTCTCGCGAATAACTTCAGGAACTGAACGCGAGCAAATGAGGTTGTGTAGCACAGTGGCGCCAGGGTTATTACGCAAGACCGCTGCGGCAAGAATTGCAGTGGTTGTAGAGCCAGATAATCCCCTGCCTTTTTCATCGACTACGAACACTCGGTCTGCGTCACCATCGAAAGCAAGGCCGATATCAAAACCACCACTTGTTACACGTGCTTGAAGATCTCTCTGGTTTGCTGGCTGAATGGGGTCGGCCGGATGATTTGGGAAACTGCCGTCAAGTTCCGGATACATCACTTCGAGCTGCATCATGGGAAGACGTTCAAACACCACCGGAACAATGAGCCCACCCATGCCATTGGCCGTGTCCGCAACAACTTTCATTGGCACAAGCGCATTGACATCAATGAACGACACAACATGGTCGGCAAACTCATCCAGCATGTTGCGAGTGGAGACTGTTCCGCGAACTGCCACTGCGCCGGGACCGGAACCTACAAGAACAGATTTTGCGACATCACGAATTGTTGCAAGACCCGTGTCAATGCCAACAGGGCGGGCACCCGACAAACAGAATTTGATTCCGTTGTATTCAGCTGGATTATGTGAAGCCGTGAACATTGCACCAGGCGCATCAAGTTTGCCCGCTGCAAAATACACAAGGTCTGTGCTAGCTAATCCGAGATCAAGAACATTGATGCCCCGAGATGTAACCCCGCTAGCGAAAGAAGCAGCAAGAGACTCCCCCGTGACGCGCATGTCACGGGCAACAATTACCAAAGGCGCATTGACAAAGTCTGCAAATGCAACTCCGAGAGCAAACGCCACTTCGTCATTCATTTCATTCGGTGTAGTGCCGCGAATGTCGTATGCCTTGACGATGCGGTCAAGAACTGAAGGGTCTGTTTTCATTAATCAGTGAGACTATCGGCGGATGGTTCCCCGTTGGAGTCGGGTTCAAGTCCACTGTCATTACGGGCTGGCATCGCCACGCCGTAACGAAATCGTCTACGGAAGAGGAATACAGCCATGACAATTCCAAACAAGGTGACCGCATAGGAAGAACGATCAAGTCCCGACGGTTCGTAGGACAATGTCACGTTCTTCTCTGTCGGCACGACAACCATCATGTTCGGTGCTGCGCGGTACACGCTTGATGCACCCTTGACTTGCCAGTTCGGAAAGTAACTAACTTTCACCAGAACTGGAACACCAACGCGATCAACCGTGAAGGACACTGATTCTTGTTCGACTTTCACATCTGAAACCACAACCGGGTCTAGCGACACTGCAGCAATTTTGGAACCCTCAATAGGTGTCACGATGTCAACCTGACGGCCAGGTTCACCTTCCAAACCAACGCTGCGTGTTTCATCTGGGGACACATCAATTCGTTGCCATTCTTCAGGCCCGTGATCCACCGGTAATGCTGCCCACTCGTTCATGTGCTGGAAATACGAAGTACCAATCTCCAACCAACGTTCACGTCTGTCTCCCGGTCGTTCATTCACGACAACTGGCTGCACCGCCAACGGCTCAACAATCGTGGTGTCTGCAATTTCATATAGATGCCATGGTCCCGATGTTCCAACTTTGGTTAAGTCAGGTTGCTCGTCAGCCTTGGTTATCGCTTCTTGGGTATATGCCATGTAATAACGAATACCCATGAGGCGCATGTATGCAACACCTTTAACAGCATCATTGTTGTCGTACCGCAGTTCGCGGACTGGATTACTGCTCTGTTTTGACAACGCAGCGGCAGAAATGAAGTGATACGGAGTCGAACCAGCAGCTTCAAAGAACAGACCCTCCATGGAACCGATGCATCCGTCAGTCCAATACGGCAACAGCATCAGCGCCATCGTGGTTCCGTATTTGTTCAAGTCTCCGCTGTTTTCCCACAACGCACGACCGCAACCATGTGCAGGGTCCTCGCCAAGCTTCTTCATTGCTTGAACAACGCCGTTGTATTCACTGAAGGTGGTCTTGCCTTCATACCCTTCGAAATTCCAACGTGACCAGCCATCTGAGAAAGCACGATGAGCAGGAAATGACACCGGACCCCAACCATATGAAGTGCCAGTTGCGTTCGACTGCAAGGTGGCAAACGGCAGACTTTGATATCGCACGCCAAGCACCATGAGACAAAAGACAGCCACAAGCCACAGCAATGACGTTGACGTGTTCGTTGTTGGTGCTGAAGGCATCTGCAGTGGATTGCGTTGAATTGCGATTGTGCGACGAATGAAGAGACCAGCTTCATATACGCCGATTGCAGCCAACATGTAGCGCAACAAATACATAAAAGGCAAAATGCGCGGGTTCCATAGAAGCCCAATTACTGGCAAACCACCTTGTGCAACTTTGACACCAATCATCAACACGACGATGTAGACACCCATCCACATTCCAAGGAATCGACGACGATACACCGAACCGATGAAACCAATTATTGCAAGCGTCATCAGCATGATGTCCAGATTCGTGGCCAACGGAAAGTACATGTCCCACATGGTCTTGAAAGATCCGCCACCTGGTTCAGAGCCGTACTTCATGTCTGTCATGAATGCATGGCCACCAAGGAATGGAATAACCCAGAACGCTGAGAGGAATACAGCACAACTCAACGTTGTGATGCCAAATTTCAAACGTTGCCTATCAAGCCGCATGAGCAACATCAGTGCGGCTCCACCAAAAACGAACAGCAACACGATGCCGTGACTGAGTGCGGACAACGCAATGAACAACGCTGCCCAGCCGCGGTGCTTACCGTCATCAAGACCACGTGCGAAAAAACCTAATCCCAGGATGGCGAAAGCTAATGCGATTGAGTGCGAGAACTCCCCTGCCATTGTGGAAGGGATGTTGCCGCCATAGATGGTGAAGCTCTCGTCAAAGAGAAACATCGTTGCACCAATGACCATCAATTCAGGCAACGGATACAGCAGTTTGCTTACACGCCCCATGATGTATGCGCACACAGGAAAGGCAACAAGGCCGGAGGCAACAATGATCTTGAACGCAATTCCATACGGCAAGACAACATCTAACGCCACGATGGCTAGTGCAGGCACAACCATGTAGAAGCGATACACCGGCAACCCTGCGTACCAGTCCATGCTCCAACCAGTGAGTCGCCAATGAGGCAGCAATACATCACGTAGGTAGGCAGGACCCCACACGTGCGCACCCATGTCGCCACCAGTTGGTGTGTTGTTCCGCAGAATCAAATCCGGATGAAGAACTGACAACACGATCAATGTCGCACCGAGCAACACTGCAGTGGTGCTCATCGACTTCAGCGTCGCGGTCCACTCTTGTTTTCGAACGGAAGGCTCGGTTGATTCATCCTGAATTTCGGCGTTGTTGATTTCGGTATTCATAATTCTCTACAGAAGCACTACAAGCACGAGCCCTGTCGTGTTAAAGGCCATATGGGTGACAATGGACGTACCTATTGTGCCAGTTGAGTGACGTGCCCACCCCAGCACCAATGCGAAAACAAACAACCCTGGAAACTCGACTGGCTGCATGTGAATTGCAGCGAACAGTGCCGCGGTCACCAATATTCCCGCCGAACGGCCCCATGACGCCACCAAACCAGGCTGAACCACGCCGCGATACACAATTTCTTCCACGATGGGTGCTCCGACGATGACAACAAGTCCAAGCAGGATGATCCACCCCCCGCGTGCTTCATCGACCAGATCAGTAGCTCGCTTTGACACTTCATCGAAGGAAAAAGAATCTGGGAACAAGCGCGATAGCGGCCAGTTCACAGCGTTCACCAAAACAAGTTGACTAGCGATTCCCAGGGGAATGCCAACGACGACATCACGACGTGAGAACGTTGCACCAATAGTTGAACGAAAGTTTCGCCAAGTCACTTTCAAGAACTGTGTTGTAGCAAAGAGATACACAATCCACATTGCAGTGGCGCTAAGAGCTACATCAAGCGTCGATATGTCACCAGTTGAAGAGTCTCCATTGCCAGTGATTACGAGGACTACCAGTGATGCAAAATTTGCTGCAACAAACGCAACAAGCCAAAACAGCAGTACTTGGCTGGCTCGTGATTGACGCGATGCCATCTGATCCAAGATGATTACCCGGCGAGACGGCCAGGGCTGTACACATGAACGCGCTGACGGCGATCTTCTAGGTGCCATCCAGAGGGAGCTGTCAGTCGATTCGCATGCTGGTCACATAAGTCATAGGAATGCGGGTCGCGTTCTGGGCTGAGGTCATCAAGCCAGACCAATGATCGTGCATACTGATACGTCAGGGTCACTGTGGCGGAATGCACACAGCCTTGTCGGGTGCATTGCCTAGCCATAACAGAAACGGTAGTCACCGTGGGCCTCTAAATAGGCGATGCCGCTGGTACGGGGGCTCACGGCGCCCGTAGCATGAACATATGAGCGATATCCCACCGCCCCCTCCACCATCCCGCAACCCACAAGGTCGCAACCCTATGAAGGGCCTACGCAATGTCAAGCCCGGTGCAGACAGCAAGCCGCCCATGCCTAAATGGGCTATCTGGGCCATCGTGGCAGCTGTTGTAGTTCTCGCATTCGGTAGCCAATTGTTCGCAACTCCTACTGGCGACAAACTCACTTATACAGAGTTCCTCGTACAAGTGAGAAACGGCGATGTCAAACAAGTCGTCATCAACAACACCTCGAACATCATTTCGGGCACTCTTCAGTCGGGCACAAAGTTCACCACAACTGGCTCAGTGAACCTCAGCGATGCTGATGAACAACTGTTAAAGCAAATGGGAGTCGACTACTCGTTCAAGACCCCTCAAGCCAACTTCTTCACCAGTTTGTTGCCCATTATTCTTCCGTTTGCTTTGGTCATCGCATTTTTCGTGTGGATGCAGCGTCGCGCCATGGGACAAGCCGGCAGCATAATGTCTGTTGGCAAGAGCAAGGCCAAGGCGTACCAAGCTGACAAGCCTTCGACTACTTTTTCTGACATTGCCGGATACGACGGTGTCAAACTTGAAATCAAAGAAGTGGTCGACTTCTTGAAGAAGCCAGAACGGTTCAAAGAAATCGGTGCACGCGTTCCAAAGGGCATCTTGCTTGTTGGTCCTCCGGGAACAGGTAAGACCCTCTTTGCGCGCGCCGTTGCCGGTGAAGCAGGGGTCGGATTCCTTTCCGTCACAGGTTCTGACTTTATGGAGATGTTCGTGGGCGTGGGCGCAAGCCGCGTACGTGACCTTTTTGCACAGGCAAAGAAACTCGGTAAAGCAATCATCTTCATCGATGAAATCGATTCCATCGGACGTAAGCGTGGAGCAGGATTGGGTGGCGGTCACGACGAACGCGAACAAACACTGAACCAATTGCTGTCTGAGATGGACGGCTTTGAAGCCACTGAAGGCATCGTAATTCTTGCGGCAACTAACCGCCCCGATGTTCTTGATACTGCATTGCTGCGTCCAGGACGTTTTGACCGACAGATAATTGTTCCTCTTCCTGAGTTCGAAGAGCGTCTTGCAATTTTGAAGGTTCACTCACGCGATAAGCGCATGGGCACAGACGTCGACCTCGAGACAATGGCCCGTGCCACACCCGGAATGAGTGGCGCCGATCTTGCAAACCTCGTGAACGAAGCAGCCCTGTTTGCTGTTCGTCGCGAGTCGCTTGCTATCGAACGCCTCGACTTTGAAAATGCACGTGACCGTGTTGTCATGGGCGCACGCCGTGAATCACTGGTACTTAACCCTGAAGAAAAGCGCGCCACTGCGTATCACGAAGGTGGCCACGCAGTATTGGCAGTAGTGCTCCCCCATTCTGACCCATTACACAAAGTCACCATCCTTCCTCGCGGAATGGCACTTGGTGTCACGTGGACTTTGCCAGAAGAACGTCATACATACTCTCGCGAATTCTTTGAAGACCTAATCTGCAAAGCAATGGGTGGACGTGTTGCTGAGAAAATCATCTTTGGTCATCTCAACAGTGGTGCTGCAAATGACCTTGAACAAGCAACCGGAATTGCGCGCCGAATGGTGCGCGAATGGGGAATGTCAGACAAGATCGGCCCAATGGCGTGGACCGGAAATCAGCAAGTCTTCTTAGGTGAAGACCTCATGACTAGTGGTCGCGAATACAGCGACTCAACGGCCCAGCTTGTCGACAACGAAATTGCACGCATATTGCTCGAGCAAGAAACTCGCGCGCATGAGGTATTAACTCGCCATCGTCGTGGACTTGAACTTGTCGCTGAGGCTCTTCTTGTAGAGGAAACGATTGACGGGCCAACCGTTGGTCGTTTGGTGCAACAAGGACTTGATGCACCATCAACAAGCGAAGTACAGGCTTAGTTGCTGTGATTCTCACATGAGCCGGGCGAACTGCCTGGTTCACGGCATTCAGCAACGGCTGCCCATAAATCTTGCGCCTTGACCGGACCTAAGAACCCGGCCTTCACAACACCTGCTGCATCTGCGACAACAAGTGCCGGAACGGCTTCGATTTTGTAACGAGCATGCATTTCTGGGTGTGTCGTGTAGTCAATTCGAGCTACTGCAACTTCAGGCGATGATAGAACTTCTGCTTTGGTAGCGACATCATTGCACGTACCGCAAGTGGCCGACGTAAAGACCACAACAATCCAGGGCGCTTCAGGAAACACAAAGTCATTTCGATCAAGCTGTACTGGCAACTCAAAACCACCTTGAGTTGGAGCATCAATCTTGCGGCGGCGCAAAAACCATGACACCGCAAGGGCAACAATCATTGCGCCTGCAACCGTAAGAATTCGAACCATCACCGAGACCTTATGGGAAGTGCTCCCACTATTCCGAAACCAACCAACCCATGCCCTCGAGTAGTGCGTCGCTGCACGGCTACAGGAACTGTCGCAGTAATTGTCACTTCACCGTCTTTCACATCCGCGGGTACATCAATACTGATTACTGAAGCTGCGCCAAGAACTACATCAACAAGTAACGGTAATTCCACTTCTCCGCCGGGACCACTCGCCGACACTGTGAAGGTTCCTTCTACTCCAGTTGTGTTTACGACTGCCAGTGCATTTCGCGCACCGTTTAGAAGTCCACTTGGAATTCGCCATTTCTGGGACACCAGGCCACCAGGTATTCCATTAGTGATTGCAGTAAATGAACTTCCGCCAACACGTTGACTGAGTACGTGTTCCACAACCACCGGCACATTGTTTACAGCCGACACCACCATTGCGTGGTCGCCCTTTGGTAAGTCTGCAATCGAATCAGTGTTGATAGCAACTATTCCTCCGGCCGGAATATCGATTGCTGCTGATGGCGATGCGGCTGTGGAAGTTTGATCAACTTCAAGACCGTTAGTGATACCTGGGCCTAAGAAAGAAACATTCACCTGGGCTGGAGAATCCGATGGGTTAAACACCATCAGTAATTCAGACACCAATGCACCTGTACGACCTGATGTAAACCACCAGTCGCGCAAAGCCATCGGCGTACCCACAGTGGTTGAGTACCCGAGTCGTCCTGCGCCTAAATAATGCTGAATGCGTGACGCAATTATTTGGCCTGTAGAGGCCACTACTTCCACTGCTAACCGAGCTTCATTTTGAGCACCCGCATCGGCCAGCGAAATACTGCGCGCTGAACGAGCATTCAAGATGATCCCTTGTAACGACGCAGGAGTTCTTTGACCGTTCGTTGTCGTGTACGAGACGTTCACCACAGCGGTTTCAGGAAATGGATTTGTGAGCACTAATCGTTGCGTTGAACCTTCTGCAGTAAACCCATCAGCGAAATACCACGTGCTTGATGTTTGCGAAACACATTGAGATGTCACATCGCCAGCTGCATAAATGAGTTCTTGCTCGACTGAACCAATTGATCCAATTATTTCAACGACCGGAACAACAACTCCGACTGTTCGGCCCCGCAGGACATCAACATCTTTTCGAGAACGCGCGGGCACTGTGATTGTTTCTGCATCGGATGGCGAATCAGTGAAGAAATTCACTGTGGCTGTGATGTCGGCATCACCAGGGTTGACGACAACAATTGAAGCACTGCTGATTCCGTCCCCTGCCGCTGCACCGGGGCAAAACCACGATGTACTTATTCGAGTTCCGTCTGATGCTTGCGGGAAACCGGCGAATTGAACGATGGCAGATGACGCACCCACAGATTCTTTTCCGGAATGACGATCCACAATGACAACGACTGCACTAACTGCGGCAAGAAGAACAAAGGCAATCGCCCGGCGTAACAACTTCACAACGAGTCCTCGCTCACAAATCTCATGACTGGAGCATCGACAATTGATGACGTCGAAGAGTTCCGACGAGTGCGTCTACGTGGACGCACCAAAGCAAAGAAAGCCACAACACACCACGCAGCAAACTGAAGCAATACAGCAAAAGAGTGAAAGAAGCTCGACTCAAATCCCAATCGAATACGACCTGCACTTGCAATGTCGTATGCATTAGTCAAACCAAAAGCTGGGCGTGCCTCTATTGCGCTGCCATCCAATGTGAGCTTCCAGCGACTACTAAACGGAACTGCAAGGTGAACCGTGCCTGGCTCCACATCTGCCTCAATTGCGCCTTCAGGTCGAGTCTGTGCGGGAAGCGGCGTGGCACCAGAGATGTCTGTCGCAATCATTGAAGTCGCACCAGCAAGTTGACTGCTCGCAGACCCGGCCGCAGTCAACATTGACCGAACAGACACCCATGAGGCATTCTCGAAAATAACAAGGTCTGGCGAGGCGTAGAGACGGCGTAAATCAAGTTGACGCGACAACGAGTCAACGAGACCACGTGGCGCGACAATTGGGTCGCTACGTGTTGATTGGCCACCATCAATTATGGGGACAACAATGAATCGCACAGACAGCGGTGCAAGCAATCTTCCTGCGCGAGCTGTCTGGCCACGCACGATTCCGTACAAAGCTGCAACAGCATTGTCACGCGCACGTGTTGGTGGGTGCTCCCACAACTCTTCCATCGTCGGCTCTCTTCCATTGACAACCGAATACGAAATTCCCCAGCCAAAATTCAATGGTGCACCAGGCAATACGCGGGGGTCGCCAATAAACATCGTGCGATACTCCCCTGACGTTTGTGCATCAGGCAATTGAGCCAATAGCTGTGGAAGCGCGAGTGACGGCTGGCTCCAACCTCCATTCAAGGCATTGATCGAAACCGGTACAAGACCAATGGCAAAAGCGAGTGCCACAACCGCACTGATTGGTTGGCGCCAACCAAAACGAGCACGCCGCAAATCAACAACAAGGGTGGCGCCCATAGCGCCAGCACAAATTGCAATTCCAAAAGCAACAGGCACTAACAAAATTGCTGGCTCGGGAAGATGTACCGGCAACAACGCAGAATCATCAAGCATTGCTACTGCCAGACCGAAGGCAACAAGACTTGCGCCGCGCAATACCCATCCAGACCGGACCCCATGCACCAGCAACACAGCTCCGATAACAACTGCGTACAACGCAACGGTGACAGATGACAATACGAAGCCGCCAACATTGAACGTTGCCAAGCCAATGAGGCCAATGTTGCGACCAGACTCAACTGGTGCTCCGGTAATTGCTTCCCACCACCCAGAACGAATGTATGTTCCGGCCCACGGAAGATTGAGAACTACGCCTGACACAACAACTGCGGCGATAACAACAACCCAACGTGCCGCCCATTTCAACTGGGTGCCATGCACAACACTGACCACAGTAAAAATCAGCGCTACAAGGGGAACGATGAGAACCACTGACGGTTCAAACGCGATGACTGCCCCCATCAACAACACAAGACACGCGAACCATTTGCGCCACAACGCAGCTGGTGCGACTGCCATCAATTCTTCTGACAATTCCTCGTCAATATCTGCGTGACCCACCAACATGCGCGACAAGTGCACCATCCATGGCAATGTCGCATACATCAAAAGTGCACCCCATCGTCCAGACGAAATAGCTGCATATGGCAATGGCACCGCTGCATAAGCAGCCGTAGCCGCAATGCGCGCTGCACGCGTTCCGAGTACCGATGCAAAACGCCACACGCCTAGCCATCCAGCTAACGGCAAGATGGCAACAAGCAGAGTTTGCAGAAGTCCCATATTCCCCAGCGTGGTCATTGCGCTGGCGGCGAGCAACGCAACGCCCGTCGGCACCGCAGAAACTTGACCAAATCCTGCCCCCCACCAGCCAGAGGTATACGAACGCACGAGTTCGCTGGCAGAAGCTGTGATTGGTGCCATCTGGCCGACTGGCACAACACCACTTAAAAACAATGCACGAGAACCGACAAGGAAAATGGTTGCGAGTATGCCCCACAAAACATACGCACTTCGTGGAGTTGCTTCTCGAGATTTTCCGGCTGATTGTGCCTGGGCTTGACCCGCTTGAGCTGCGCGACGACGTAAGAAATTTGCGAGGTACGCATTTCCTGGCAGTTGCAGTGCTCGCACTTCAACACCAGACACCGCACGGTGAACAGATATTGCTTCGCGACGTTCACGAATTTCAACAACACCAAATGGCAAAAACAACAAAGCGCGCATTTCATCTATTGCACGGCGCACACGACCAGTTGCCATCAGTAAAAAGAAACGCGCAATGGTCAGAATTCCCATTTGCATAACCGTTGTCAGTAATTGTTGAGCTGACGTTAAAGAAGCAACTGTCCTAACTCGAACTATTTCATTTTCAAGGAAATGATCTGTGTCATCTGGATTATTGACTGACTGAGATGAATTCTCACGATGTCGGCCGACAGCGCTCGGCACCACCATTACTCGCGCAGCCGTTGCGTGCAATCGCCAACACAAATCCAAATCAGCACCGGCGCCTGGCAAGTCTGGATTGAATCCGTTAACGGTTGAAAAGAGGTCTGCGCGAACCATGATGCACGCGGACGAAACAATGAATACGTCTTGCACTGCATCGTGCTGTTCCTGATCGAGTTCACCATCATCAGCAATAGGCAAACTATTTCCGAAACGGTCAACAGCTATGCCGACACTTTGAATCATGCGAGGGTCATCCCAGTACACAAGCTTCGGGCCGACTGCGCCAGCATTTGATCTGTACAACTCTTCAACAAGACGGCTGATTGCATCAGGCGCAAGCGCTACGTCATCGTGGAGGAAACAAAACAGACCACTGTTGCCATCAACCAAATTGAGGACCGAGTTACATGCTGCCCCGAACCCTGGGTTTCCGCCAAGGAACCGCACCACCGCAGTCGGCAAATTAGTGCCAACCACGTCGAGAATTTCACGCGAGACGGGATCGTCTTCCAGCCCCGTGACCAACACCAGGCTCTGCAGGGCGTTGTAATTCTGGCCAGCAAGGCCCTGAAGGGACTCTGCTAGCCATTCGCCCCTCTCGTGTACGACCATGACGGCCACCACTGGGGGTAAGGAAGAAACAACCTGAGGCTCTGTCACGCCGTAGCGAGGCTAGTGGCACGGGTGCGAAGCCCATGGGCAGCAGGGTCTGGCCAGCCGATTCCCCAATGCCAACAATGCTTGCTCGATGCTTGCAAAAGTAAGCACTAGTGGGTACTCTTGACGCATGAGCAAATTCTCGTTCCCCCACATCACACTTCCGAACATCCAAATTCCTGGTCTTGATCGCCTTCCTAAAGTGGATCTGCCAAAGATCTCTCTTCCTTCGTTGCACTCAATAGATCTCACTGCAATCGACCTCTCCCGCCTGAACCCATCTGCAGTTCTTCAGAACCCAGTGGTGAAGCAAGCAACCGAGATTGGCTATACCGCTGTCGGATTCGCAGTTCTCGGATTCCAGAAGCTTCAAGTGCGCCGCGTTGAGTTGTTCGACGCTATTAAGGCGCGCAACAACACTGCTCAATAGAGCTTCATAACGCCATAGGGCGTACCACTGTCACTGCAACTAACCTTCAACCCGTGTCAGATGGCGAATCAATAGAGAAGACTTCTCGTATGCCATTGCCTGAAGGCACTGTCCCAGTAGGTATTGGTTTATTCGTTTCGGGCTTTACCTCGTACGCGTTTTTCAAAGTCGGCCAGCTTGCGCTTGGCAAAGAAGACTTCAAACCAATCGTTGCATTGTGGTTCACAACGTTTGCTTTGGTACCCGGGTTTTTCATGCCTGTGGAACAAGAACTTGGTCGCGCAATTGCTCATCGTCGCGCACTAGGTCAGGGCAGTCGCCCAGTTGTGCGCCGCATGTTGCCATTAACCATCGCTCTCGCAACGATTCTCATAGTTGCTATCGCCGCGGCATCGTCGTGGCTGACATCTGACATGTTCGACGGGTATTGGGTAGTCACCCTCTCACTTGTGTTGACAATTTGTTTTTATGCACCAATGCATATGGCCCGCGGTATTGCGTCTGGGTCTGGGCGATTCGCTGCCTACGGCACCGTGATGGCTGTTGACGGCCTCGTTCGTATCATCGCCAGCGTATTGCTGTGGCAATTCGGAGTAACGAGCGTTGGTGCGTATGCGCTTGCTGTAGCAATCTCACCAATCATTGCTGCTGGTGTTGTATTTGCACGCGGAGAAACGAAAACTGATGATGGGCCGCCTGCAACGTACGCAGAGATAACACCAAACCTTGGTTGGTTGTTGTTAGGAACCATCATGGCTGCGGCGTTGGTAAATGCTGGACCGCTAGGTGTTGATTTCCTTGCCAATGCAAGCGATGCAGAGAAAGTGACTGCGTTTGGAAACGGAGTGCTGCTATCTCGTGTTCCTCTGTTTTTGTTTCAAGCAGTACAGGCTGCACTACTGCCCCGACTTGCGCGACTAGCAGCCAAAGGCGACCTCGAGGAATTTCGCCACGGATTTTCGTTACTACTGAAAGTTGTTGCTGCAGTTGCCGTACTTGGCACCGTCGGTTCATTCCTGCTCGGACCGCCGATTCTTACAATGGTGTACGAGGGCGGACTTGATCGGCGGACCCTGACATTGCTTGCATTAGCAAGTGGTTTGTACATGCTTGCCTTGGCTGTGTCACAAGGTGTCATTGCTTTGCAGGGCCATAAATTTGTTGCCGCTGGTTGGCTGTCAGCCATGATTGGCTTTCTTGCAGTTACAACGTTTGCGTCTGATGACTTGTTCTTGCGCGTTGAACTAGGGCTTGTTGCCGGCTCAACTGTTGCGTTAGTGGTGTTCTCTTACGCGTTTCGAGCACGGATGAGTGCAGGTGCAATACCTGATGCCGAATCAATGATTGACGGCGTGCTTGATTACCCACTTGAGGGGTAAGACACTATTTCCGAAGACGAGCGGTTTCGATTTCCATATCGTTCTTCACCATCATCTTGACGAGTGAAGGGAAATCAACTTCTGGAATCCAGCCCAACTTGTCGCGCGTCTTAGTGGGGTCACCAATGAGCAAGTCAACTTCAGCTGGGCGGAAGAAACGCGGGTCTTGGCGCACGTAATTGTGCCAGTCGTCAAGGCCAACTTCTTCAAATGCCAACGTGAGGAACTCTTCAATTGAATGTGTCTCGCCAGTTGCAACTACATAATCATCTGGCTCTGGCTGCTGCAACATCATCCACATGGCACGCACGTAGTCACCTGCGTAACCCCAGTCACGTTTTGCATCAAGGTTTCCCATGACTAATTCTTTTTCAACACCTAATTTGATGCGAGCAGCAGTGTTTGAGATCTTTCGAGTAACGAATTCGAGTCCACGACGAGGGCCTTCGTGGTTGAACAGAATGCCCGAGCAGGCGTAGATGCCGTAACTCTCGCGGTAATTGACAGTGATGTCATGGCCAAACACCTTTGCGCAGCCATATGGCGAACGTGGGTGGAATGGCGTGAGTTCTGTTTGTGGCACTTCACGCACTTGACCGAACATCTCTGATGACGACGCCTGATAAAAGCGAATCTTGTTGTTCTGGGTGCCGCCCACCATACGGATTGCTTCAAGCATTCGCAGAACGCCAAGACCAGTGATATTTGACGTGTGTTCGGCTTGCCCAAATGAGATGGCAACGAATGAGATAGCACCGAGGTTGTACACCTCGTCTGGCTGCACGTATTCAAGAGCATTCACGAGGCTAGTGAGGTCCGCTAAGTCGCCTGGCACCAATTCGACGTATGGGAACTCGTCACGAATCTGTAGGGCGCGAGGGTTGTTTTGGCCCTTCAGCATGCCAAAGACTTGGTAGCCCTTTGAATGGAGAAACTCAGCTAAGTGCTGGCCATCTTGGCCGGTGATACCGGTGATAAATGCGCGGGGCATAACTGGACCTCGTTGATCGATAATCGGACTTGACAACGGTACCACCGCAGCCCTTTTGTTCAGGTGAACCCTCCTGCGAAACAAACCCCTACGCTTGTCTCATGATTATGGTGCTGGCTGGGGGCGTTGGTGCTGCCCGTTTCCTCTCAGGACTCATTCAGGTAGTGAACCCAGCAGATGTAGTGGCCGTCGTGAATACCGGCGATGACACCGAACTTCACGGCCTCTCCATCTCCCCCGACATCGACACCGTCATCTACACCTTGTCTGGATCTATTGATCAGGGTCGCGGTTGGGGACTTCACAATGAAACATGGCGCGCCATGGAAGCCCTCGAGCGTTTTGAGTCAGTTCGTCCCGCCGGGTCTAGCGCCGCCCCGCGTTGGTTCAACCTTGGCGATACAGATCTTGCGACACACTTCTACAGAACCGCACGCGTTCGCGAAGGCGCAACACTTCAACAAATCACTTCAGAACTTCGCACTGCATTCGGCCTAAGTGTCACCGTGGTACCAATGTCGAATGATTCAGTGCGCACAATTGTTCATCTTGCAGATGGCCCAGTTCCCTTTCAAGAATATTTCGTACGACTACAACACAATGTGCCGGTAACTAGCGTTGAATTCGTCGGAGCAGACTCAGCAGCTTTTATTGATCACTCACTTCTCACAGATGCAGACACAATTGTGATTGCGCCATCAAACCCCATCGTGTCCATCGCGCCTATTCGTGCATTGGCTGGCGTTGATGCAGCTCTTACTGCTCGACGTGACAGCGTTGTCGCAATCTCTCCAATAGTCGCAGGCGCAGCGCTGAAGGGCCCAGCAGACCGCATGCTGGTTGAACTAGGCCATGAACCAACTGTTGTAGGCGTCGCTCGCATCTATGCACCCATCTGCGGAACCCTGATTATCGATTCACAAGATGAACACCTTGCGTCTGCAGTTGAACGTGAAGGAATGCGCTGCATCACTACTGACACCATCATGTCGAAACCTGGTGTTGCAGCATCTCTCGCCCGCATTGCAATTGATGCACCTTCGAATAAAGGAGACCACTAATGGCACGACTCATGGCATGGAGCGTTGAAGGGATTGGTGAAATAGTTCCTGGGCAACAACTTGGCGACGTCATCGTTGAAGCCTGCTCTGCAGAACCAAATGGCCCATTGCGCGACAACGACGTACTGATCGTCACGCAAAAGATTGTCTCTAAAGCCGAAGGGCGCCTTGTGCCTATTGACGCAGATGATCCGCTCTCACACAAAGTGCTTGTTGAACAAGAAGCAGCTCGTATTGTTCGCAGGCGCGGTGACCTAATCATCACAGAAACCAAGCACGGCTTTGTGTGCGCAAACAGCGGCATTGACTTGTCCAATGTTGAACGCGGTTATGCAGCACTACTTCCACTTGACAGTGACCGTTCTGCGCGACGCATCAGAGACATTGTGCGAGCAAAACTAGGCGTCACAGTTGGCGTCATCGTGAGTGACACTTTTGGTCGCCCGTGGCGCAAGGGCCTCACCGATGTAGCTATCGGTGTTGCTGGCATTGCTGGCGTTGTTGACCTTCGCGGCACAGAAGATGCGCTTGGCAGAATGATGCAAGTGACAGAAGTGTGTGTTGCAGATGAACTAGCAAGCACAGGCGAATTAGTAATGGGCAAATCAAACGGCGTTCCCGTGGCGGTTATTCGCGGCGGCGACCCATCATGGTTCCGCGATTCCTCAATGGACGAAATTGTTCGGCCTCCGAGTGAAGACCTCTTTCGCTAACGCAACGTAGCGAGGCCGTCTTTCAACGACGTAAACGGCGACCAACCGAGCTGAATACGGGCACGCACTGGCGATAGTGACAGACGAGCTAAATCATTAGGGCGCGCCGCACTAGTGCGTGGCACTGGCGACGCGGCTCCTGCCATCACTGACCACAAATCAGAAATAGATGTTGCGACGCCTGTTCCGACATTCACTACTAAGCCACCAGCTCTGTCAGTCGCGCGGGCAATTGCATCAACAGTGTCATCGATATAAATGAAGTCACGCGTTTGTTTTCCATTGCCATGAACAATCGGTGCGCGGCCATTCGCCAATGCATCCACAAATGAAGCAACAACACCATCGGCTGCTCTTTGTCGAGGACCATAAACATTTCCTATAGCAAGAACCGTGAATTCGACGCCATGACGTTCGCGATACACCGAGTGAATGTCTGCTGCTGCGCGAGCTAACACTTCTTCGCTTGTGCGAGGGTCATTGATGTGTCCCTCTTTGATTGGCAAGTCGCGGGCTGCCACTTCGCCGTACAGAAGACCACTTGGCAAAGCCGTAATCACTTTTTCAACACCACCAAGGCGAGCAGCTTCAAGAATGGCAACCGACAATTGCAAACTAGACAATGCCCCATTCAGATGAGCATGTGCTGGTGAAAATGTGGCGAGATTGATGATGATCTGCGGCCTACGAAGTGAAACAAGTTCAGAAAACTCACGAGATTCAATGCCGATGTTTTGGAATTTAAATCGACCTGCTGCGTTTCGGGCATCTGCCAAATTAGTTAGAGAACCGCTCGACAGGTTGTCGACAACTTCAACTTCGTGGCCTTCTGCAATGAGGCGATCAACAAGATGAGAACCAACAAAACCGGCCCCGCCACACACCATGATCATCTTTGACGCCATTGCTATACAGCTGCTTCCGGATCAGGAACTTTGGCATTTGCCAGCTGGGAAAAAGGGGCTACGTGGGCATCAGCGCCAACAACACAATCAACTAGTGATGCCTCGGCACCAATACTGCCCATCACGAGTGAACGCTCGAGACGAACTCGAGCACCAATGTGTGCGCCAGGGAGAACTACTGAATCAATAATGACGCATCCCTCTTCCACTATCGCTGCTTCGCCAATGACACTATGTGTAACTGATGCCGATGAATGCACATGAGCCTGTGGCCCAACCGACGCCAAGATACGCGAACGTGTTCCATCAATCAGATCAAGGTTGGCGCGCAAGTAAGTGCTCGGAAGTCCTGTATCAATCCAGTAATCGTCTGTAGGCATTGCTGCAAGAGTTCCGTCAGCCACCATTGCCGGAAATACAACGCGTTCGATTGAAAGGCGTTGCCCTTCTGGAATTCGACTTATCACTGACGGCTCAAGAACGTAGGTTCCAGCATTCACTAGGTTGCTTGCAGTTTCACCTGGAGCTGGCTTTTCAACAAAACGCTTCACCCATCCCTTGTCATCAGTTTCGACAACGCCATATTGCGATGGGTCGGCTACCGGCGTGAGGTGCAACGTGCCTTCGGCACCCTGGCTCTTATGGAATGCAACCAACTTCGACAGATCAACGTCACACATGATGTCGCCGTTCATCACAATAAAAGTGTCGGATACGCCAGCGTGACGGGCCGCAAACGCAATAGCACCAGCGGTATCAAGGGGTTCTGGTTCAACTGCGTAATGCAGTGCAATTCCTGCACACACACCATCAGGAAAAGCCTCAAAGAAAGGTTCAGGCTTAAAGCCAATCGCTAGAACTACTTCAGTTACCCCAGCTGCACCGAGGGATGCAATGAGATGTTCTAGTTGACGCACATTCGCGATTGGCAACAAAGGCTTTGGAGTAGTCAGCGTGAGTGGTCTCAGCCGAGTTCCGAAACCCCCGACTAGTACAACAGCGTGCATCAGCCGCCAGTAGTTGTTGTGGTACCACCAGCAACAGTTGTTGTAGTGCCTCCACCAAATTCAGCTGCCACAATGTCAGACAACTTCGCAGCAGAGTCTGGCAACGGAATTTCTGTTCCAGGAGCAACATACGCAACGGCAATTGCCATTTCGTCGTTCAGAATTCTGACGTTTGAGAAATCTGTGATGTAACGCTTTGAGTTTGCACTGTCGCTGGCCTTTGGCCACGCAATGACTTGCACTTGTGCATCAACGAACTTGCCTGACTTGTCCTTGCACTGGTCTTTCTCAACCGCGTAGGACACGCCTTTGTTCTGCTCTGCAGGAAACGTAATGCCCTTTGTCGTGACTTCTACGCCATAGGTATCGAGATACAAACCAAGCTTGGCTTTCTTGCCAGCAGATGCGATTTGTGGGTACCAACGAATTACACCGTCTTCGCGACTGAAGACTCCATACTTAGAGAAATTCTCATCAGCAGTGTCAGCCTTTTGCTTGTCGATCAAGAGATTCGGAAGATATTCATCACAGTGGTAGATACCAAATGGAATATGCCAGCGATCTGATGTGGTGGGAGCGACGTCACTGGCAGCGGGGACCTGACGAGCATACGAAATCAGGCCAGTACCAACGATGACGATGACTGCCATGATGGTCGGGAAAAGAGTGCCGCCTTGAAAGCGCACCTTCTTGCCTTTGCCCTTCTGTGCGAGACGGGCGACCTTTTTTGCTGATGAACCACTAGCCACGAAGGATTGAGGCTACCTGCTAGACGCCCAGTGAGGCGATTACATCAAGGTAAGAATGTGCAACCCGTGCTGGTGACACGTGAGATTCGACCCACAATCGGCCACGAGCGCCTGCTTCGGTAGCCACAGAGCCCGAATTCACCATCGCACGAAGTGCATCAGTGAAGGCAACCGGGTCGTCAGGTGCCACCGAGACTCCGGCGCCGCTCTCAGCCAAAATACGCGTCACTTCAGTGCCTGCATCGATGGCTGCAACGACTGGTCGGCCGGCCGCCAAGATGCTGTACGTCTTTGACGGAACACTGACTGCCCCGAGCCCAGCCCGCAATGGCACCACGTGTATGTCGGCGGTGGCAAGTACCTCTGCTACTCGATCTGCAGGTTGATACCCAGAGAATCGAATATTAGAAAGCCCAGCCGCATCACGTTGCAGTTCTTCTCGCGCTGCACCATCTCCGTTGATTACAAACGTGACTTCAGGTAACTCACGTGCAGCATGCAACATCATGGTGAGCGACTGCGAATACCCAACGTTGCCCGCATACATAACAACTTGTTCTGTGCCTATTCGCAATTCGTCACGATACGAAGTCATTCGGTCACGAGGTGTGATTCGGTCGCTATCAACAAAGTTCGGAATCACATGTACTTTGTGCTGATGCTTTGATGAAATCTTTGCCAGAACATTTGCTCGCAGATCTTCTGACAGAACAACAACAGCATCAGACCTGTGATAACTGACTCTCTCTAACCATCGAGACACTGCAATGATGCGCGTATTGGTAATTGCGCCGGTTTCAACAGCCGCATCTGGAAACACGTCTTGAATATTGAACACTGAGGGACAACGGCGAACTCTGCTGGCAAGCCAGCCGGTGAGTCCAAGAGTCAATGGCGGCGACATTGAGATCACTGCAGCGGGACGACGATGAACTCCCCCCGAAAAAACTGTGCATACACCAGCAATTGCGCTGAACGCACCGAATCCGATTGCACGGCGTAGCAAGTTTGATTTGCTTTTCCCGGGAAATGGGTGAACCCGAATAATCGAACCCCACGCAGTCTTTTCGCGTCGAACCAAGCGACCTGTCCAGCCAGTTTCAATCGAATGGGTTCGGTACCACGGCAACGATGTCACCACATGCACTCTTTGACCTTTGGCCACGAACTCCTGCACAATGCGAGTGATCACGTCACCCGTTGGTGCAGTATCTGGTGCAAAGTGCGGACACAGAACAATGATTGGGCGGCTCATCGAATACCTCTCGCCGCTGCAAGTACTAAGTCATACTGTTCAACTAATTCCGTCGCAGATATCTCCGACGTAAAAGCCCTGGCACGATCTTTTCCAGTAGCCACAAGTTCGTCACGGCGCATTTTCACTGCTTCCAATGCGCGCACCCACGCTTCATTCTCAAGAGGACACACAAGACCCGCGTCCCCAACTACTTCAGGCAAGCTGCCCCTATCGCTGCACACGACAGGAGTGCCACACCGCATGGCTTCAATAACCGGCGCGCCAAATCCTTCGTATTCACTTGGGAAAACCATTGCTTCTGCCATTGCCAATAAACCGTTGCGGTCAGCATTTGATACTCGGCCAGACATCACTACGCGATTACCTAGACCAAGAGTGTCAATCAATTGCAGCACGTCATCATGGGCGGAACCTTGCGAACCCATGCAAATAAGACGCAGCGACGGGTCTGCCCAACGGCCTTCGCCACTTGCCATTAAGTGCATCAGGAAGGCGTGATTCTTGTGCGGGTGAGTAATAGCGGGATACACAAGAACTGGTCCGCTGCCAAGACCAAACTGTCGGCGCAAAGCATCGCTGCTGGTTGTTTCACCATCAAAAGCTGCTTCTAAACCGTGACGCACAACACTGATCTTCTTTGGCTCAATGCCGAATGCACGCACCAATGTGCCAGCCACAAACCGTGATGGCACTGCAATACGAACCGCGCGTTGTAACGACGATGGAACCATCTTGTTGAGATATTTCAATTTCACTGGCGCTACGTAATGCGGGTAATCAATCCACTGCACATCATGAATGGTGACCAGTGTGTGCTTGTTGCCAAAACGAGGAATTGAACCGCCACCATGGTGAACAACTTGATATTCCCGAGTACGCCATGCAAGCCACGTGTGTTCTAGAAAAATACGCTCTGCTCGACGCGTGCACGAACTCGGTGCCTCATACACAGTGAAAGCTGCAGCAATGCGTGGGTGTCGTTCACAAAATCCGCGTGGTGCAAAGACATCCACCTGGTAGTTGTGTGTGATTAAAGCAAGCCCATCAAGTTGACGCAACAAGTATTCCTCGCTACCACCAACACCTGGCACACACCACAGCAAGTTCATAGCCGCATATCGCGTAATCATGATGCAGTACCCAATACTTCTCTATATGCGTTCATGGTGGCTTCGGCTGTAGCCGACCATGTCACTTCAGCGGCACGCGCAATGCCACCAATCCGAAGTTCATCAACATTCATCAATGCCTCTGACAAGCCTGCTGCAATTGATTCAATACTGAGCGGATCAACAAGTACTGCTGCCCCACCGGCAACTTCTTCGGTTGATGTTCCGCGAGACGTAACCACAGCAGCACCATGGGCCATGGCCTCAATAACTGGCAATCCGTACCCTTCCAAAATCGAAGGAAATGCGAAAACTGAGCACGCCTCATACAAAGCAGGCAAATCATGTGCCGGCACAAAGCCCGTAAACCGAACATCGTGCGCGGTTGCTGGAGCCTCGTCTCCCCAGCCGGCCATTCCCACAACAACTAATGGTGGAGCATCACGAAGTGAACCGAGAGCTTCAATGAGGCGTGTCAGGTTCTTTCGTGGCTCAAGTGTTCCGACAAACAAAACAAACTGTTCGGGCAACTCGTATGTTGTACGAACTCGAGTGCGATCCGAATCGGTAATGGTCTGTGCCCTTACTCCAAGCGGAACATGTCGTAAACGGTCTGAGTCAAAACCTGCAGTCATACAATCATCAAGCGTTGCCTGCGACGAACACAACACCATGTCTGCTTTTTTGAGCATGATGTCAAGACTGCGACGAAACACTTTGTTGCCACGTTCAGTAAAGAAATCAGGATGACGCAAAAAAGCTAAGTCATGAATGGTGACTACTAAGGGCAATGACGTTGCTGGAGGAATGATGGTGGTGGAGTGAACAATGTCTGCATTGTCGACTACAGATTCAACTTTCGGCCATCCGAGGCGCAACCACGATTCAACAAGTAGCGGTCCACCAATCGGCAGTGAGTTCACTGCAATCGGAGGAGCAAACCCATCCGTTGGCGGGTGGCGGTGTCGCCCAGCCACGCCTATGACCTCAACGTCAGACCGCAAAGCCAGTTCTCGAGCCACTTCTATGGCTGCGATTCCGGTGCCCCCTGGCACTCGGCGCCAGCATTGTTCGAGGGTGTAGGCGATGAGCACCCCTCCATTGTGACCGTTCCAGTCGTACTATGGCATCCATGTCGGAATTTTGGTCGAATCGCTGGCTCGAATTATGAGCAAAATCCCCCCACGACGGTCGATACGTAGCACCATTTGCAAGGCTGCGCCGCGCTGATGTCGTTTCCCCCACCAATTCTCGAATATTGCACCAGGCACCCAGACACGGCAACTGGGCGTCATTGCACACGTTGTGGTCGCCCAGCATGTAACCAGTGCCTGACACAAGTTGATGTTGGTTCGCATTGCCTCGACTGCATCAAAAGTTCGCGACCAGCAGTTAGCGAGCGCATTCGTTTCTGGAACGCTGCACAACCGCTTCTAATCACACGAATCATTATTGCAGTGAACGTGTTTCTGTTTCTTTGGGTCACTATGGGCTCCACAGTTCTCACAAATGGTGGAGCAATCAATGGCCGTGAACTGGATATGGCGTTGTCGCAATCATTCATTGACAACGGTGAGTGGTACAGACTTGTTTCATCCGGTTTCCTTCATTACGGGTTAATCCATATCGGAATGAACATGTTCTTGTTGTGGCAACTTGGTCAACTGCTTGAACCAGCCCTTGATCGCGGACGTTTTGCATTGCTGTATTTCGCAGCAATGTTCGGAGGTTCTGTTGGGGCACTTGCTTTCAGTCCTAACGCGTTAACGGGCGGCGCCTCTGGTGCCGTATTCGGCCTTATGGCTGCTGCTGCTGTTGGTTTGCAACAACGTGGTGTCAACCCAATGAAGACCGGCATTGGCGCAACATTGATATTGAACTTGCTGATCACATTTACAATTCCCGGAATCTCAATTGGTGGTCATGTTGGTGGAGCACTCATGGGTGCCGTCGTTGGATATGCGATGCTCGAGCCACGTTGGAACCGCGCTGCTGCCTGGGTTGCATGGACTGCACCCGTCGCTGGCATGGTTGCATCGGTTGTTTTCATCGCTTTCTTTTTGTAGAGACACACCCGCCACATAACGTGCACTTCACATTCCCCCGTGATCCAACTCTCAACGGGAGACTCCATGCTCAACGCATCACTTGTCGACATTCCACGTCCTTTTATTGACTCCATCTCTTCTCTTGTCGAATCGCTCGGTGTTGCCTGTTTGGCACTCGAACATCCGTTACGCGCCAACACCTATGCGCTGATTACTGATCAGCAACATCGAGGCCTCGGACTAATTCGCGATAACCCCATCAATGAGAACACCATTCACAACATCGTTGGCCAATGCTCGCGCATACCGAATGCACACTCCATTGTTCTCGTGTCGGTACGAACAGTGTCGCCCATTCAATGTGGTGATGTCGAAATGCTTCACCATTGTGCAATGGTGACCAACAATGCCGGACTACAGCTACTCGACTGGGTCGTTATTGGTCGTGGCGGGCTTTACTGTCCAAGGTCCATTGCTGGCATGCCAGACCCGTGGCCAAGTGCATCAGCATTTTTATAAGCACGACGTTGGGCAGCAGACATTCGTAAGCCCGAACTCACCAAATGCGTCACCAGTTCCCTGCTGGTCACCACCTGTGCGCCAAGGTCAATTGCAATGGCGCGAATATGCATCGGCAAGTCGTAATGGTCACCATGAAATGCACGCGGTGGAATTTCCAGCGTGACAGCGAATAGATGTAGTTCTTCAAATGAATGGTTGCTCACCATGTGGCACCACTGATGATCCTTGAACCACCATCTGCTCTCATCTACAAAGATGGCCATGCGTTATGAGCAGCAGCCCCCGCCACAACAGCCACCTCCAGATGGTGCTGCTGGCATTGCCTGCGCTGAACCGCCACCAACGGAAGCGAACACGCTCAACATGCGTACTGCGTTGTCATGGCCTTGCGGGCATGTGGCAGGCGCATTGGCCTCTGCCATTGGGCGACGTTCATCGAATGTGGAATCACATGTGCGGCAACGAAACTCATACAAAGGCATGCGTTGAGTGTACGGCACCCTGTTCACCTGATTGACTGTTGGACATGGCAACCCCACTCAAAACTCGCCCCGTCGAGTCGCGACCAGAGACAGAGATGGTGCCAGAGACTGGCGAACCGATTGTGGCTCACATTGTGAAGACCGAGCCTGGCGAGAACGCTGCAGCAAAAGTTCTAGAAGCACGCATCAACGGAACCCCAATTGAAGCGTTGTGTGGTCATGTGTGGGTGCCGTCTCGCGACCCGAAGCAAGTGCCCATGTGCCAGAAGTGCAAAGACATCTATGAGACATACCGCATGTTCAATGACGGTCTCGGTGAAACACCAAACGAATAGTTCACTTAGCGAAAATCGCGACTCGGAATAGTTGCCGGCGCAAATAATGGCAGCAATTGTTCAGCAACGATATTGATAACACCTGTTGCTGATTCCACCCTGCCGCGCACTAACAATGCTGATGCATCACGCGCAACATTTCGATACCGCGCCCAACACCCTTTTGAACACACAACGTTGATCAGGCCTGTTTCGTCTTCCAAACTGATGAATGTGGCACCTCGTGCGCTCATCGGGCGCTGGCGATGCGTGACAATGCCTGCCACTAACACTCGATCTTTGTGAGGCACGGCTGGTAGTCCATCTGCAGTAACCACTCCCTTTGCTGCAAGTTGTTCGCGTAGAAAAATAGTGGGGTGACCATCAGGTGAAATACCCGTGGCCCACAAATCGGCAATGGCTTCTTCCACTGGTTCCATGCCAGGCAATGTGGGTCGTGAATTCAACCCCATGATTCCCTGCAAGTGAGCAACATCACCATGGCCATGCGCACCTGCTTCCCACAGGGCATGTCTGCGATCATCACCAAAACTGTCAGTGAATGCTCCGGCTGTAGCGAGCGCCTCAACTTGTTTGCGCGACAAAGCAGGTACACGTGTAACCAGTTCTTCAATTGATGTGTATGGCCGATGCGTTGCAATTTCGCGGGCAAGTTCAGACCCGATGCCACGCACAGAACCAACACCCAGCCGCACTGCAAGACCAGTTTCTGAATCACTACATACTTCAAGCGTTGCTTCGTGACCTGATGCGTTGATGTCAGGAGTGCGCACCACAACACCATGACGCCGTGCATCACGCACCAATGTGTGTGGCGACCAAAAGCCCATTGGTTGCGCATTCAGAAGCGCAGCACAAAAAACAGCCGGTTCATGCAGCTTGATGTACGACGACGAATACACAAGATACGCAAAACTCACCGAGTGGCTTTCCGGAAATCCGTAGTTCGCAAATGCAGCCATCTTCAGAAAAATCTCGTCAGCGATTGCATCAGTAATGCCGCGTTCCGCCATGCCCTGATACAGCCGAACCTTCAACCGCTCCATACGGGCCTGCGACCGCTTAGAGCCCATGGCTTGTCGTAATTGATCAGCTTCGCTTGCTGTAAAGCCAGCAACATCAATTGCCATTTGCATCAGTTGTTCTTGAAACAACGGAACACCCAATGTCTTGCCGAGAGAATTTTCTAACAACGGATGCAAATACGTAATGGGTTCAAGTCCATTACGCCTGCGAATGTACGGATGCACCGACCCACCTTGAATAGGTCCGGGGCGAATGAGAGCAATTTCTACAACCAAGTCATAAAAGCGACGTGGTTTCAAACGAGGCAATGTTGACATTTGTGCACGTGACTCCACTTGAAACACGCCCACCGTGTCTGCACGACACAACATGGAATACACATCATCTTCCTGTGGAATGGTTGCAAGGTCAAGTTCATACCCACGATGTTCTGAAATCAGCGACACCGCATTTGACAGTGCCGACAACATGCCAAGACCCAAGAGGTCAAACTTCACTAAACCTGCCGCAGCACAATCGTCTTTGTCCCACT
>Ga0214162_1000032_pt1 | contig 29902 bp, 33 predicted proteins | sample LakMenepilimnion_3_FD_153000 | JGI IMG/M metagenome (GOLD analysis project Ga0214162, IMG submission 153000) | Freshwater microbial communities from Lake Mendota, WI - Practice 20APR2010 epilimnion v5 | ecosystem: Environmental > Aquatic > Freshwater > Lake > Epilimnion/Euphotic zone | place...
TAACTAAAGAAATGTTTTTAAGTCGTCGTAATATAGGATTAAAATGTTGGAAAGAGTTTGAAGAATTAAGGGGGGATAACGCATGAAAAAGCAAACAGCCGTTGAGTGGTTACAAGAACCATTAGAACACATTTTAACACATGAGCAACAAATGCAGGTTATAGGTTTATTCCAACAAGCCAAAGCAATGGAAAAGGATCAGATACTTGAAGCTTATCGTGAAGGAAGAACAGACCAACAAAGCGGAATGGAAAAGTTCCACAATCGCAGTTCTGCTTCCTACTACAACCAAAACTATGGCTCATGATCCTGAGACCCTACCAAGAGCGATTTATCAACAACATCGCTGCGAAGCTGCGCACCCATCGTAAGGTGGTTGCTCAGCTCGCAACAGGCGGAGGCAAGACAGTATGCTTCGCTGCGATATGTGACCGCTACTGCGCGAAGTCCACGCAAGATGTCTTGATACTCGTTCACCGCGAAGAACTGCTAACACAAGCAGCGAAAGCCATCAACCTGCCAGTGCAAAAAGTTGTGGCCGGAATGAAGACCATCCCACATGCTCGCGTTTATGTCGCAATGGTTGAATCAGCTCACAAGCGGCTTGCGATGTTCAGCAACATCGGCTTGGTGATAGTTGACGAGTGCCACATCGGTAACTTTACCAAGGTGATTGAGCACTTCGAAGAGCCGTTCATCATCGGATTCACTGCCACTCCACTTGCCGCCAAGAAGACCAATCCACTGCGCAACTACTTCACCGACATCGTGTGCGGCATCGACATCCCAGAACTTATTGAGCAGGGATTCCTTTGCCAGGACATTACCTACTCCGCAAAAACTATTGTGCAGCGAGCTCAGCTAAAGATGAAAGCAGGCGAGTTTGATCAAGCGCAAATGGCTGCGATTTATAAAAACCCAAAGTACATCGACACAACTATAAACGCATACAAGCAGCACTCAATTGACCGCAAGACAATAATCTTTAATTGCAATGTAGAGCACTCGCAAGCAGTGAATGCCGCCTTCCTTGCACAAGGATTTAACTCGCGCCATCTTGATGCTGATTCAAGCGACAGAGCCGAAGTTCTCGAGTGGTTTGCTAAAACTCCAAATGCCATCCTTAACAACATCGGAATCGCAACAACAGGCTTCGATCAGCCTGACATCGAAACGGTAATCGTTAACAAGGCAACAGCATCGATGCCTTTATGGTTGCAGATGTGCGGCAGAGGTGCTCGTCCCCATCCAGTCAAGCTCGCATTCACCATCATCGACCTTGGTGGTAACTGCGAAGTGCACGGGCTTTGGAGGATGCAGCGCAAATGGGAGCAGATATTCCATAACCCAAAGAAGCCAGGTGAAGGGGTTGCTCCAGTTAAAGACTGCCCAATGTGCGAGGCCCGACATCATACTGCAAAGATGGTTTGTGATGCCATCCCTTATGGTCAACTATTCCCCTGCGGATATGAGTTTCCAAAAGTGGTGGTGCTCGATGAAGGCATTGAGGACTTTATCGAGATGGGCAATGCAATCGACATCAAGAAGCTAATCAAGATGAACGAGCATCACAAAGAATACCGGTCACTATTCGTATCAATTGAACACGTTGCTATGCTTGCGAAAAAGACCCTAAAAGAAATTAATGAAGAGAACTATATCGAAATAGAAAAAAAGAATCACGAAATTGCCAGGCTCTGGTGTAAGCAAAAAAACAGAAGATTCAATCACTTCCATCGTAAGCTTGCGGATGAGAAATTAAAAACAATGCTAAATCAATTATACAATGCTCATCTCTCACTATAAAAACTTCCACGACAAGCAAGATGTCGACATGGAAATTGATACCTTCCTCGAAGGAGTACAGCTTGGCAAGTGGCAAGACATCGCCCTTGAAGTACGCAATGCTCCCAACAAAGAAATCAAAGACCTAATAAAAAAGAAAGCTCCACTGGTAACACCAAGCGGATCATTCTCAGAGCGCAAAGTCGATGGACTCCGAAAGCACTCCAACTTCATAGCCATCGACATCGACAACCTCGATGATGCCGCAGAAACCAAGAAGCGCATAGGTGCTGACCCCTATATATATGCTGCATTCATCTCCATCAGCGGACAAGGGCTCTGCCTTTTTATCAAGATAGATGGCTCACGGCATCTCGATGCCTTCAACGCAATCGCTGCCTACCTTTACAACGAGTACCAACTTATTGTGGATCAGTCCGGCAAGGATGTATCTCGAGCTCGCTTTGTCTCATACGATCCATTCCTGCTTCTCAACACCAAGTCAGCAACATTCAAGAAGTATCTTCCCAAAAAGAAGGAGCCAAAGCATCCAAAGGTGATGGTAATAAAAACCGACTTTGATGCAATGATCAAGCAGATGGATGAGAAAGCCATCAACCTATGCGAAGACTATTCCGATTGGGTGAGCATCTGCTTCTCACTTGTTTCCGAGTTCCAAGAGCAGGGCCGCGAATACTTTCACACGCTATCATCGCACTCCTCCAAGTACAACTCACTCGACTGCGACAGCCAGTTCGATGCCTGCCTTAAGAATCACAGCGAGACAAAAGGCAAGAAGTCGACAATCGGCACGATTTACTTTCACGCTAAGCAAAACGGCATCGACATCTACTCAGAGCACACCAAGGCAATTGCGCGATTCACAACATCGCAAAAAGCGGCAGGGCTTTCAGCGGACAGCATTGTTAAGTCACTCGAGGTTTCTGGATACAGTCCTGAGGAGTCAAAAGAAATAGTTGAGCAGATAGTAAGCAAGGATATCAAATTTAAATCGGATAGCGTAAGCAGTGACATTGCTGCATTCGTTAACACCTACGACCTTCGCAGGAACTTAATCACTCGCAACATCGAGCTAAGCGGCAAGCCAATCGATGACAACGACATCAACTCCATCTTCCTTGATTCAAAAGCAGTTTTCAAAGAGTCAACAAAAGACCTAATAAGCTCTATACTTTTCTCCAATCGCATATCGAGCTTCAACCCATTGCATGAATTCTTTGAGCAGGATCTCTTCCAACCTACCAACTTTCAATATCCTAACCTTCAGCTGCTTCTTGCCAGTGTAATCTCAGACACGCCGAACTACGATATGTACATCACTCGATGGCTACTATCGGCTGTCGCTTCTGCTTACGGAATCCATTCTCCATTAGTGCTGATTTTATGCGGCGAGAAGCAAGGCACTGGAAAAACACATTGGTTCCGGTATCTCCTTCCAAAAGAACTGCGCTACCTATTTGCTGAGTCCAAGATGGATGCAGGAAAGGATGACGAAATACTGATGTGCAAGAAGTGGTTTATCCTTGATGACGAGTACGGCGGAAAATCCAAGAAGGAAGACAAGCGACTTAAGGAACTAACATCAAAAGAATTCATCAACGTGCGCGAGCCATACGGCAGAGTATCCAATGATCTTAGAAGGCTTGCGGTATTCTGCGGAACATCAAATGAAACGCAGCTGCTTAATGATCCGACAGGAAACCGCAGGCAGATACCTTTGCACGTACTTGACATTGACCACGAGCTTTACAATCAGTGCGACAAGGCTGCACTTTGGCGCGAGCTTTTCCACATGTTCCAAGCAGGATGCGAGTACACCATCCTCAAAGAAGATATCATGAAGCTAAACGAAGCAACAGAAATGTTCAAGCTATCTACACCTGAAGAGGATTTAATACACAAGAAGCTTCAACCAGGTGGATACACCACCTATGGAGAATGGATGTCGCTCACCGAAATCCAACAGTACTTAATGGTTGAAACCAAATTTAACTATCTCAGCATTCAGCGCATTGGATCCATTTTGACATCCCTTGGATATGAAAAGCAACGTAAAATGCTCAACCAATCTAAAGTCATGATGTACTTCGTTAGCCGCAATCCATTATAAATGGACAGCATTGGACAGCTTACTATTTTCAAAGCTGTCCATCGGAAACCAATGGCACTCTAAGTTCGCAGAGCATTTGGACAGGAGACACCCTACTTATCTATTAATAACTATATATATACACACACATGCACACACACACACACACACGCACACATTATGTCACCCTCCAAAGTGCGAAATGTCGGATGTCCATCATGTCCGCCTGTCCAAAATGAGCGAAGTTGCAACCCAAGCGAAAGCCTTCCAAAACCTTTGGAACGCACGCCCAGACTTAAGAGGACGCATATTTGCGATCAATAACAACTCCATCAACGGCATCAAGGGAGCAATGAATAAAGCGATGGGAGTCATTGCCGGTGTTGCTGACATGTGCTACCTCAAGCCAGAAGGCAAGACTTGTTGGATTGAGTGGAAGACAGACATCGGCAAACAGTCACCTCAGCAGATCACCTTTGAGAAGCTTTGCAGATCACTGGGCCACGAGTATCACATTGTAAGAAGTGAAGCGGAATTTTTAAACATCATCAACCATGACGACCGAGGAGAAGATAATTAAGACGATGAACGAATACTATCCCATCGAGGGAAAGATTGTCGATGGCTGCGTGACCTATCATTCAACACAGCGCACGCATGAAAGCTTCAGGTTGCACTTGATCAATTCCAATCCCGAGAGCATCGTGTACAGTTACTACTTAAGCAGATGCGCAAAGTGGATTAAGACTTTAAAATTGCATAATCAAAAGTTAATTCCTATCTTTGTGCCCAATGGAACAGAAGATTGAGAACAGAGGCGGCAAGAGAAAAGGAGCAGGCCCGAAGTTTATCTACGGCGAGGACACCTGCAACATCACATTGCGAGTGCCCAAGAGCAAGAAGGAAGAAATTAAGAAGATGATATACAGAATGCTTGACTCATACAAAACGATTAACGATGGCTGCTAACAGATGGAGAAGTGGATACATGAGGCTGCAAGATGACAGCTTCACTGGATACTTGACACCTATCGGATCAGTGCAAGACGTTGAGGTGACATTCAAGCTTAAGGTAATGCAGCAGATCATGGAGGCATCGGAAGATATCCAGATGGAAGTGCCGAACGAATATCTTATCGGATCACTTAAGCAGAATGATGAAGGATACTTCACTGCCGATGTTATTATCTACAATAAAGTTGTAAGATTGAAATTGACAGAGGACGAAATCAAGCGCAGCAAAACACTATCTTTGTAAAACTATGCCACTATTCCAAGGCGACTCGCCACAAGTGATTCAGATGAACATCAGAAAGCTAATCGATGAAGGCTATGCACCATTGCAAGCTGTGGCGATTGCGAATGCAGAAGCGGCTAAGTTTAAGAAGCGAAACTGAAACAGACAAAAAACAGACGTATGGCATTCCCACATGACGGCAAGAAGATGAAGAAGGGGGAGACGTTGAATCCTAACGGCAGACCTCGCAAGCTTCCAGAGCTGAGCAAGCTAATGGCAGACATCTTGGGCGATGAGAAGAACGGCCTAACAACTGCCGAGCGAATCCTCAAGGCAATTGAAGCCAAGGCATTAAAGGGCGACATCAAGGCGGCAGAGATGCTGCTTGATCGAGGCTACGGCAAACCGAAGCAAACGACCGACACCAACATCACAAGCACTGAGCCATTGGTGATACTATTGACTGAGCCAAAGGTTGAATGAGTTACCAGTTGTTCGAGTCTCAGACGGTTGCATTCAGGCAAGTGATCAGTGGCGAATACAGGGTGATTGTTTTCGGAGGCGCAATTCGTGGCGGCAAATCGGTTTGGTTGCTGCTTACACTTTCATACCTAGCACTTCATTTCGCAGGATCAAGATGGGTGATCATCCGCAAGTCACTGCCCGACCTTAAGCGTACCACCTTCCCGAGCTTTACTGCACTGCTCGGAGATGGGTTGAACGCACATGTCAAGAGTTGGAACAGAGACACCAATGTTGTGACGTTTAACAACGGCAGTGAGCTCATCTTCATGGCGGAAAGCTTTGACGATGACAAAGACCTCAACAGGTTTCGTGGATTGGAGATCAACGGCGCAGGGCTCGATGAGGTGAACGAGCTGCAAGAGGTTACGTTCTACAAGGTGCAGGAAAGGATTGGCAGTTGGAACAAGGCGCATGGCAAGCCGCCAATCGTTTGCCTTGCTACGTGCAACCCTGCAAACAATTGGGTGAAGTCCATCATCTACGATAGGTATCGAGACAACAGCCTTCCTGAGAAGTGGAGTTACATACCATCGAAGATCACCGACAACCCACACATTCCGCTTGAGTACCTTGAGAGCTTGAAGGAGTTGCCGCCTGTCCAGTACCAAAGATTCGTGGAGGGTGATTGGGACATCTTGGATGACGTTGCTAATCCGTTCCTTTACGAGTGGCAGGACGAGAAGCACATCGATGACAGCGTTGTGCTCAATCGCAACATACCGATATTCATCTCAGTCGATTTCAATATCAACCCACTCTGCGCATTGGTCATCCAACAGCTACCTCGTGGCTGCGTGGTGGTCGATGAGATTAAGATTGAGAAGGGGAGCGTTGATGCGTTCTGCGATCACATCGAGCGCATGGGGATACCAATGGGCTTGCTGCGCATCACAGGCGATGCAATGGGCAAAGGTGGCACAGTGCAACAACGAGACAATTCGAGTGCTTACACGCAGATCAAACGGCGGCTGCACCTCAGCGATTCGCAGATCATCATTCCTGCCAATCCAACCCACTACAACAGCCGCATCGATTGCAACGCAGCACTCCGCAAGCTTGACATCAGAGCCAACTCGGTGCGGTGCAAGGGCTTCGTGTTCGATGCTAAGCAAGTGCAGTGCGATGCGAACGGCAGCATCATCAAGAGCAACAGAAGAATCTTATCCGAGCGTGCTGACTTCTTGGATTGTTTTCGTTACTTTGTCAACGCAATCTTAAAGAGATACCTATGAGCGTATGTTCACCATGTTATGACGCAGGCAGTTATGTCAACGCTTGCCTGACAGAATTCACCTTTGGCATAGTTGAAGCAGATACAGAGTTCACTGTCTGGCTGCAACACAATGCCACGCAGAAGATAATGCAGTTCACTGCAACGAGTGATGCGGAAGGCTACATCACCATTGAAGGCATTCAACTCGATCCACTTCAAGGCTATACGATATGGGTAACAATAGACGGTGTAGAGCAAGACATCACAGTCGATGGCGATATCTACAAGTGCTTATCATTCTCGGCTGCTTCGGTTGGGCAAAGTCCTGTGGTAATTCCATGAGCAAGGTTAGCGCGATAATCAAAGGTTGGTGGTACATGCTACGAGGCAAGAACAACGAGCTTAGCAAACCACGCACTGCCATCTGTTCGCTGTGCCAACATAAGGACAAGCTGCTTAACTCATGCAATGCTTGCGGCTGCTTCCTTCCGGCTAAGACCAGAGTCGAAGATGCGGAGTGCCCTTTCGGATACTGGTGACATGGCAGGCTTCATCCTTGTGCGCACGAAGTTGATTCATTTCATGGATACTGATGACGAGCAGCTGCAAGAGTTGACAGCGGAAGAGATGGGATACACGGACATCATTGTCAATGTCAATGAGATTATGTACGTGTTTGATGACGGGCATAACACAATCATCAAGATGTCGAATGCCAATGAGTTACAAGTAAAAGAATCAATACATGAAGTACATCAAAGAATTAAAAGGACGACTGCGCTCTTTATTGGGCAGTAAGAAGACCACGCACAACCTCGTTGAGGTGTTCACGCACGAGGGTCACACATACTACCGCTTTCCGAAAGAAGTCAACCTACCACTGGAACGCTTCAGCATGAGCATGAGCCTGCTCGAGCGGTTGAGCTCTGGAGTGAGCGGCGCGGAGATGGAGCTGATACTTGGCGAGATGGAGAAGGCATTGGGGGCAGGGCTAAGCAATCCAAAGAACGCGGCACTAATTGGCGCATACATCCATGTTATTCGTGAGCGGCAGGACACGGTGATCCATCGCGACATCCTGCTTAATATTGCGGCTACTTGGTTGGTGCGCGATGACGAAGACCCGAACATTGTTAACAGCGACATTCACAATTATAAGCTCGAGTTATTCGAGCAGCTGAGCAAGGGAGGTGCGAAAGATTTTTTCTCAAGCTTGGGTATCGATCCGCTGATGCCCTTGTTAACTATGTCTCCCGAAGACTTTCAGATATTATGGGAATACAACCTCGTGCAGCAAAGAAATCTGAAAGACTCCTTGTTCCGTCTGAGTTCTCACCGAGAGTCAGGGCGCAGAAAGCAGGAGACTACATGAGGGAGCAAGTGATGATTCTAAGCGGTGGCAGCGTTGTGGAGTATAATGAGATGATGCGTGGTGATGTTGAGTATTATTTACGTAAATTTGAGGCCAACATCAAAGCTCAGAAGTAATGGCAACAGCTACTATTCAAGTTCAGTACGAGGCAGATACAACAACACTGAAGACAGTAATCAATGAGATTAACTTAATCAATGATGTTGTTGTTAAAGGTGCAACCGATTCGGCAAAAAAAGTCAAAGCAAGTTATACTGAAATATCAAAAGGATTTAGTGCTGCATTTGGATCTCAAGAAGTAAGCAAGGCATTAGGTAATCAAACAACGGCAATTGAAAACTTAGGCAAAAAAGGGTTAAGCTTATCTTCATCACTTAAAGGTCTTAAGCAACAAATATCAGAACTTGATTCTGCGGGTCAAGCAGGAACTGATACATTCAACAAATTAGTTTTAGCAGCTGCAAAGCTTGAAGACCAGATTGGTGATACAAGAGCGCGAGTAAAGATACTTGCATCGGATACATTTAAGTTCGATGCGGCGGTTCAAGCAGTTGGAGCCTTATCAAGTGTTTTTGCAACAGCACAAGGTGCTGCCGCATTGTTTGGTGAGAAAAGCAAAGACTTGGAAAAGGCGTTGCTTAAGGTACAAGCAGCAACGGCAATTGCAAATGGTGTTGCGCAAATTGCAAACTTAATAAAAGAAGAAAGTGCATTAAAGACGGCATTGCTTACTGGAGCACAAGAAGCGTACAACATCGCAGTTGGCAAATCAACGGGCCTATTAAAAGCATTTAGAATTGGATTAGCAGGAACAGGTATTGGTCTATTTGTTTTTGCAATTGTTGAATTGATAAGTTACTTTCAAGAGTTACAAGCGCAATCTGCAAATACACAAACTGTTTTTGATCGATTTAAGGATACATTCGCAAATGCTAAGATAGCCATCGAAGGCTATCGTGATTCAATCATCAATGCACAAGAGCGTATTGATGTTGCACTTGGAAAGACAACTAAGCTTCAAGCTGATGTGAATAGGCAACGGAGAGAAGATACCGCAAAGTTAGGCAAGGAACTTGCGCCATTGATTGTTGCACAGGAACAACTAAGGGCTGAATATGAAAAAGAATTAGCGATTGTCAATTCTCCTGCATTTAAAGTTTCATCAGATGATAGGATTCAAGCATTGCTGAAGTCTGAAAAAATAGGCAAAGAACTTGCTATTGTGGAGGCTGAAGTTAGTCGAGTTAGAACAGAAGGAAGAGCTGCAATAAACGCATCAACAAAAGCAATTGTTGAAGAGGAAAAAGCAACAAGAAAAGCCAAGGAGGAAAAGGAGAGTAATAATAAGAAGGTGAAGCAAACGTCACTTGAATATGTCAAGCTAAGCGAGACCCTGGACGAGTACACTAAAAAGCAGCGTGATTCAATTAAGATTGAGACTGAGCTTTCAGACCTCAACCTAAAGACTGCTGAGGAGTCATTTCAATCTAGGATATTCTTCTTGCAAGCGGAACAGGCGGCAGGAGATAAATCGCTTGAGACACGAATTAATATCATTAAGGCGGAAGGCGAGGCAAGAAAGGCAGCACTGGAATTGAATGAAGACTTTGCAAATCGTTCAAAGATTATTAATGCTGAGACTCAAGAGGCAATCACAAAGGAAATATCTGATGAAACTGACAAGCGTATTGAGTTAGCAATTAAGTATGCTAATGCAGTTGTTAGCGCATTTAATGCAATCAATGAACTTAATAAAGTTAATTCTGAGAACAGGATTGCGGAAATAACTGCTACCAGTGAGGCAGAATTAAATGGTATTAATGCAAGCTTAGACCTTGAGCGCGATAAGCAAAGGCAAAGACTAGCATTGGAAAAGAGAACAGCACAAGCAATTGCAAACGAAAAGACAAAGCAAGCGAGAGCTGATAAAGCACTTGCAATATTTGATATAGCACTTAATACAGCAGTTGCAATATCAAAAGCGATAGCTGCATCGCCTCTTACAGGAGGACTTCCATTTTCTGCAATTGTTGCTGCTTTAGGAGCGATTCAAATTGCAGCAGTAGCAGCCAAGCCATTGCCTAAGTTCGAGAAGGGCGGATTGATTGGCGGTAAGTTGCACAGCCAAGGCGGAACATTGATTGAAGCTGAGCAAGGCGAGTACATGGTAAACAGACGGCAGAGCGCAAAGCATCGCAGAGAACTGGATGCAATGAACACATCGACTGAAGCGTTCCGCAGAATGATTGATGAGAAGTATGTGCGCCCTGCGCTGATGGGTTACTCGGCAGGCAGAAGAGGCAAGGAGGGTGTAACGGTGAACGCATCGCTAAACAGCAAGAGCATGGAGAAGAAGCTTGACACCATCAACAAGAGCTTGAAGAATCGCAATGTTATTGTAAACATCAACCAACAAGATTCAAGATACCAATGGCAGTAGATATTAAGTTCCTAATCGATGGAGCTGACAGAGGACAGCCGACCAATGCAGAAGAGTTTGGTGTGAATATATCACTTGACTCAGCTATCAATGCGAGGATTGTTTCCTTCGACAATGACTTAACTTTTGTAGGCGGCACATACGAGTACATCTTTAACAACCTTGTTGATACTGGCGGCTGTTCGCTTATCGATGTTGAGGTTCAGTATCAGTGCGCAGGAGTTTGGAAGCGATTAGCAAACGGATACATCATTGTTAGTGAGTGTAATTTTGATTTGGATAAGTGCCAGGTGAAAACAAAGATTTATGATGATAGCTTTAGCACCAAGATAAACAACAACAAGAGCATTCCGTTCTACTCGAATTCAGACATCACAAAGAACTTGCAGACGGCAACGCCTCCAACAATTTACGATGTGTCATTCTTTAATGCTTCCAATGGAGACTTCGATGTTGTCAACCTTGTTGGCTGCATTAAGATTTATGATGCGCTAAAGTTTCTTGTTAGCTGTATGAGCGACAACTTCGTGGACTTTGAAAGCGACTACTTCCGCAATCAGATAAATGAATTCGGATACGGCAAAACTCTAATGATGACAAACGGCTTGGCAATCAGAACTCCAAACCAATCACCAACTCAGATGACATTTGACAAGTTGTATGAGGCACTAAATAAGAAGATAAGATTGGGAATGGTAATTCAGCGGCAAGCAAATGGACGGCCATTGCTTCGCATCGAGAACTATGACTACTTTCAACAGTTGGGTGAAAGCTGCAACTTATATGATCAGCCAAACATCAAGATGGCATTTGATAAGTCGCAACTTTATGCGGCTGTCAACTTTGGCTCAGACCCTTTCTTGTATCCTGCGGAGTGTGATGGTGGAAATGGTGGTTGTACCTTTCCGCAGATTGCCTTCAGAGGATTCAGAGATGAGACCTTTGGTATACTCGGAGAATGCAATACAGCCAACGTGATGAACTTAAAAAGCGGAGATGTTGTATTTGATACCAACATCATCGATGACTGCTTTAGATTCAATAATGACCAGTACGACTTGGGAATGGTGCTTGTTGATGCCAACTTCTTCGGGCCAAGCAATATGATATTTGCCGATGATCAAGATCCACTTGGATATGGTGGGCATGTTTATAACAGCGATTACATAAATGAGCAAGTATCACAGAACTGGCTTGGCGGTTTCCCGAATAGCTTGTTTCAGTATCTATCAGTAGGATTCAATCCATTCGATACTATTGTAATTGCTAACTCCAATTATACTGTTGGATCAGAACCTTTTTGGCAGATTGACTTTGGCAGTAACTTAAATTACAGCACTTACAATGGGACATATATTCCATTTGGTAATCAGTTCTATGACCCTAATAACTTATTCGATGGTCAGACTTATGATGTGCCATTCACTGGGCTTTACAATGTTAAAGGAAGCATAGCACTTCAGAAAATTTTATTAGGTGCTGCTAACACAACACCAAGAAACTTTCAAGTAATGGTTCGAAGATTTGACTCAAGTGCTGCATTGCTTCAAACAACATACAGCGCATTTTCTCAGGCAGTACTAGGTCGATTTGATATGTACTGCGACTTTGATGTTGAAGTTGCTTGCAATGCAACTGATTTAATTCGCATTGACATTGTCGGAAACTTTACTACAAATACGGCAGGGCTTCTTGGGCAAGGCTTGCTTAACACTGCAACTTACAACGGGCAAACAAGAGCAACAAACATCTACATCAAGGGCGAGCCATTCGAGCCAACTGCATTGGTGGATGTTGACCCTAACTCAGTTCGCCGCTTAGATTATTCCTTCGACCGACCTCTTCGCATGGAGGAGATTGAGGCGATACTCGACAACACATCAAGGCCGATAAAGTTCGGGCAGTTCGATGATCCGCTGCGAGTGATTGAGGGATACATCAACAAGGTAGACATTAAGAGCATCATCAAGCAGGATGCTTCCATACAACTTAAATCAAACAAGATACTTCGATGAGCTTTACTTCCATACCGAATCAGCCAATTATCTTCACAAGCAACACTGTTGTCGACTGCCCAGATTGCGGAGGAGATTACAAGCAGCTGCTTGACTTCAACGACCAGGTATTCTTCCAAGTGGAGTCAACACCTTGCGACTTGTCGGTGCTGTTTAAGTACGACACAGTTGAAGTTGCTTGGGGCGTTCCTGTAGATGGGAATGTGTGTTCTACCACTATTGATGTAGACGGCTTGTACTGCCAACTTTTGCGCACCAACTTCATCTATCAGCTATACCAGGTGACGTTTACCATCTTGACATTGGATGAGGGAAGCTTGTCAGTTACATTGAATGGCTCAAGCACTTACGTGCTGACATTGCCTGGCACTTACACGCTTTACTTCGCCAATCCAACGATGACCAATGACAGCGTGACTTTATGCTTTGGCAGTGATAGCTTTGTTGGATGCCTGAGCACAAAAGGCATCAAAGTGTACGGCCTTGCATCAGCTAATCAGATGAAGGTTGGCATCGTTGATGCGGTGACACTTGAGACGGTTGACATTGTTGCTCCGCTTTACACGGTAAAAGACAATAAGATTACAGCTGCATTCGACTTGACCGATGTTGCACTTGGAGAAGGCTGCTATCGACTTGCGATGACTGACTTCTGCACTAACACTTGTGGTCAGAGTTATGTTTACAATGGCATCTTTAGAGATTCAGGAGGAGTCTTAGGATGGACAACGGCAGGGACTGGATCAGTGGCATTAAGCGAAGGTCAATTAGATTTTAATTTTGACTCTGGCGAATTTGGTAGCATCACATCTAATATAGGAAATCCACTATGTGAGGGCTTATTTTATTATGTAAGCATCTTTATTGAATCGCGTGCAGGAATTAAAATATTTGCAACCGTTGGAAGCAACTCGGTTGAGTTTGTTGGCACTGGATATCAAACAGTTTTAATTCAAGCAGGAACTGGAGACACTCACCTTAAGATTGAAGCTTTTCAATTTGTTTCAGACCCAAGCTTTGCCGTCATCAAGCTTGTGGAGATTGGCATCGAGGATACAGACATCCAGTGGGATAAGTTCTCAGATGTGCTTGCCATCGGTGACTACAATGATGAGTGCAAATACTTTAAGATTGAAGGCTGCAACGCAGAGGACCAGTTTAACCTTGCATTTGGCGGTAGTAGCTTCTTGCCTGCCATCCGACTTGAGGGCCGCAAGTTCAGACCTCAGTATGTTACCGAGGTAAATAACTTCCGCTTTGCTTCCGGCAGATATGCAACGACCTATGTTGATCGCGAAAAGAAGTGGACATTCGCCTTTGGCAGATTGCCTGAGTATGTGCTTGACTTCTTAAGCACCATCTTCTACTATGACAACTGCTATGTGAATGGTGACTTGTACTATTCCATCGATGGCGAGTTTCCAGATATCGAGTACAATGATGCCGATGATTTAGGAGCATTGAATATCGACCTGGCACTTAAGTCATCCAAGGTGCGCAAGATCATTTGCAGCAACACGGATGCTGACTGCTTGCCATCGATTCTCGACAATGGTGATGAGCCGTTCTTGTTGTCGCAGGATGATCAGAGATTAACAACTGAAAATTCTGTCAACCTATATCAAGAAATTATTTTGTAACTTTGTAATTACATAGAGACCAAGTAGGTGTATTGCCGCGACCTATCCAACAGCGAAACAACAACACAAACTTCTACTACAAATGGCCTGTGTATCCTATTGCGACACATCCTTGCTGGAGCACGACTTGGTGATCTGCAACGAATATAAACTGGGCGGAGTTTCCGCTATCATTGTCGGTGCTTGTGGCACTGAACTTATTAATCCATCGAGTGATGTTGAGGTTGATGCGTTGCTTTTATCTGGCGAAGCCAGAATGATAAGCGACATCAGATTCGCTCTTCCTGCTGGTTCACCTATTACTGTTGATTCACCAATCGGTTGTGGTACTGCAATCCGTATCAACGAAGATCGTACTGCTACGCTTTACGATGCTAACGTGACTGATGGCAACAACACATTTTGGAACGATGTCAACAATCGCCGTATCTCTTGGATACTTGCGTACATGTGCGACAGCGGAAAGGTGATTTATATCACTGCTCCTGTTGGTATCACAACATCTGCAAACTTCATCTTGCCTGAGCAGAACAACGAGCTTCAGCGTTATGAGGTGACCTTCTCTTGGAGAAACAAAAACATTCCTGAACAATATGATGCTCCTGCCGGAGTATTTGCATAATGACTAAGGAATTGTCACAAACCACTCAGAGCATCACTCCATCAACTGGAGTGGTGCTTCTTGCATTCGGTAAGCCGCAATACTATTGGGCTGCTTATAACCTTGCTTTCAGCATCAGAAAGCACAGCCCGAATGTCAACATAACAGTGCTGTTTGATAATCCGATTAAGGGCATATCACATTGCCAAGATTTCATGCAGTACATCAACAACATTGGCAGCATCGATGCCGATGATATCTACACCAACAAGAAGCTTGACCCAGGCAAGGTGAAAGTAAATCTTTACAAGTACTTGCCATACGATTGCAACCTCTACCTTGATGTAGATGCGATTGCACTAAAAGACATTCAGCCGATGATTGACGAGCTTAGTCAGTCCGGCAAAAATTACATAAGCCATTGCGTTGGATATCACACCATCGACAAGGGGCGCGACTTTAAGGAGATGCAGTGGGCGTGGGCGGATAAGATGTGGGCGCACTTCAACTTGCTTGAGTCATACGTGATGCCTGCCATCAACAGCTCGATGCAGTGGATTGTAAAAGGCTCACAGGCAGAAGCAATCTATCGCACAGCAAAAGACTTGTACTTCAACAATCCCATTCCCATCAAGGAGCTTCGAATGAAGTGGGGCGGTGGGCAGCCAGATGAGCTTTACATGAATGTCGCGCTTGCGATTCACGGCATTGATCCTGCGCTAAAGACCTACTCAAGAAACGATGGCAGTGAAGGCGGCATGATTCACTTCTCAATGCAAAGAGGGTTGAGCTTTGAAAAGATTACAGAAAACTATTACTTGCAAAGCTACTACGGCGGAGCAGGCTTCACACCAATATTCTACATCAACTGGCTCGATAGGATGCTCAATGCGGACTTTAAGGCAATAGGCAAAAGACATATCTATTTAATTAGCAGGATTTCACAAAACAAATACGCAGATGGAAAACGATAAGGCAAAGAGAGGCAGACCAAAGAAAGAAATAGTAACCACTGAAACATTCAATGAGGTTGCAAGACATGACTGGAACTCAGAGGATGAGTGCGGTCTATTCATGGCAAACCTTATAAAGATGGCTCAGTACAAAACAGTTCTTGAGATAGGAGTCTTTGAAGGCGAGACAGCTAAGCATCTTATACAAGCCATTCCAAAAGGAGGGCAGTATGTCGGCATCGACATCAATGATTATCGAACACCTGCAACAATGCTATATATGGCAGAGGGTGGTAAGTCAATTGACTTTGTGCTTGGCAACTCACTTGAAGAGTTAACCAAGTTACCTAAAGCCCACTTTGATCTTATCTTCATTGATGCTGACCACAGCTTCGAGCATGTACTTCAAGAATTCAAGCTTGCTGAGAATCTTGTAAGCAAAGATGGTGTGATTATTTTACATGATACTATCCATCTTGAAGGCCCTAGAATGCTTGTTGAATACGCAACATACTATAAATATAAATCAGTCACGCTTAACACTACCGAAGGGCGAGGCATATCAATTCTAAAAAGATGAATAAAGAAATTGTAACTACTAAGACATTTAAAGAAATTCCAATGCCTTGGTGGACGAGTGAGATTGATGTTTATGATTTAATTTACACGCTAATTAAAATGACATGCGCTAAGAATGTGATGGAAATTGGTGTGTTTGAAGGTTACACATCTGTTAAGATGGTTGAAGCTTTGCCAAAAGATGGCAAGTTTACGGGCATTGATATAAACGATTATTTAAAAAACGATTTAAAATCAATAGGCCCAGAAATAGATTTTATACTTGGCGAATCTATTAAAGTGATGCAAGATATGAAACCAAAGCAATTTGATTTTATCTTTGTAGATGGAGATCATCATTGGGAATATATATTGCCTGAGTTCAAAGAGGTTGAAAAATTAATAAAGCCAGGTGGCATTATAGCCTATCATGATACAATAGGTATCCCAGATGTTACAAGGTTAATGGATTATGTTTCTAAAAATAAATATCATGTTTTAACTTTTAAAACTTCTGATAATCGCGGACTCTCTTTAATACAAAAAAAATGAAACCAAACTACTGTCGTACAAAAAATTGTGGTTCTAACATAATGGAGAGACCAAATGGCACTAAGCTCTGAGGACATTCAAAAGATTGTAAACCGATTCGCGGCGAAGCGAAAGGGTTGGGAGCAGATGACACAATCTACTCCGCTTAATCCTATCACTAAGCAGCGAGCATCGAGCCAGTATCCAGAATATTGGAGCGGTTACAATTATGCCGCCAAGATGTATGATAGCATCTTGCCGCATAGCCGCTCCGATGTTTACCCTGAGCACTTGCTTTCGGTGCGTGCTCCAAATCAAACGGATGCGCAGGCATTGTATATCAAAGCCAACTACAAGGCAACAACCTTGAGCGTGTTTGAGGATTTCAGATCTACCATTAGCAGAGCATTCGCAGATCAGAACTGGAGCATCAGATACTCGCCAGAGTTGGATGAGCGATTCGGTGAGGAGACTTTTCAGCGATACGTAAACAATGAGATTGAGAAGTTTGGAAGCTTGGAGATGTTTATCAAGAACATGCTTCCAACCTTGAAGCTTGTTGATGCCAATGGTATCATTGCCATCTATCCCGATGACATCGAGTACTTGGATGAAGAGGAGTTTGAGGAGCCAGTGATGGGCAACGAGCTGCTTCGACCAATGCCAACTTATTACAACTGCAAGAACATTGTGGGTCAGAAGTTTGGGGAGTACTACTTGGTGATAAGCGATGACCATAGCTACGTTAAAGTTGGCAGCAAGATGGAAGAGAGCGGAATCGTTCTTTACCTTTACGATCAGAATGCCATCTACAAGATTGAGCAGACAGGCAAGAAGAGTGATATGACATTCAGCGAGCCTGTGCTTTACTTTCAGCACAACTTGGGCTACGTACCTTGTATCAAGCTGATGGGCTCACCTCAACTTATCAATGACGAGATTGCATTCCAATCACCATTTATCACGGCAGTGCCATTGCTCGACCAGGTTGTACTCGATGAGTCCTACTTGCAGATGAGCAAGGCAACAAGTGCATTCCCATTTATGGTGGCACTTGGTGAGATATGCGAGTTTGTTGACCGCGAAGGTAATCGATGCAATGATGGACAGATATTCGACCCAATCAATGGAGGATATAGAACTTGCGGCAGCTGCTCAGGCAGCGGAGTAAAGAGCAGATTCTCTCCTACCGGTATGCTACTAATCAAGCCAAAGACATCGGTAAGCGATGGAGACAGCGGACTTAGCGGCGAGTACTTAAAGTTTGTAAGTCCTCCGATGGACACGCTAACATTCCTGCGCACAGAGATTGAGCAGCAGATGTCGAAATCAAGACGTATCCTGCATCTTCCATCATCAGATGAAAGTGGAACTATCGGCGAGGCATCGACTGCAACAGGAAGCCTTAATAAGCTTCGCAGCCTTTATGCTTTCATCAAGCCTATCAGCGATCAGCTATTTACCATCTATGAATTCTGTTTGGTGACAATTGGGAAGATGCGCTATGGTGATTTGTTTGGAGGAGTAAACTTGGTTTATCCAACAAGCTTCGACATTAGCACACCGAGTGATTATCTTGCGGTAATTAGCGAAGGCGTGAAAGCAGGAGTGCCGCCATCGATTACGTTCTCCAATGTTTACAACTACATCAGAGCAATACACTACACCGATGAAGAGACTAGTGCAGTGTACGACCTTATCATCAATGCCGATGAGTTGCTGCTTATGAGCAATGCAGATATCCTTGCAAGACTTGCAAGCGGCAGCGTTGAGAAGTGGCAAGATGTGTTGCATAACTCTGGGCCGCAGTTAATCATGGAGCTCATCAGAGACTTTATTCCAACAGAGGGCGCAGAAAGATTCCTTGACCTACCGATGTCTGAGCAGATTGCAGCACTTAGAGCAAAGGCGGCAGAGAAGATTGCAGTGACACTTGATCCAATCCAACAAGCACAACAAACACTATTGAATGGCATCGTTTGATGAACTCGTTAAACAGAAAATTAAACTGCTTGAGACCGTTCCCGAGGAGATTGCTACTGCGGCGGAGAGGACTCAACGCCAGGCATGGAGAAAACTTGCTCCACTGCTTTCCGAGATGGATGTTGATGCCCAAGGAAACATCACACAGACAGAAGACAATGTTCGAAGAATTGGACTGATTACTGAGGAGCTTAACAAGGTACTGGCAGGCGGCGAATACAGAGCCGCCGTGCAGTCCTTCCTTGCTTCCATCGATGAAGGTGTGCAGCTGACTGATGACATTGCACGAAAAATAGACAGCACCTTTGAGCCCGACAATGTGCAGCGGCAACTACTCGCCATCTCCAAGCAAAATGCAATCAATGCTTTCTTTGGCTCAGGACTCCGCGAGAATGTGACTCAGCCATTTCTTGAGCAGCTTACTGCAAATGTTGCGGCCCGTGCTCCACTGCGCGAAGCAGTGAAAGCATTGCAAGGTGTAATCGAGGGAACAGATGCAAACGATGGCAGGCTGCTTGCCAATGTGCGCACCACAGCCAACACTGCTCAAGCGATTGCAGACAGAAGCTATGCAGCGGCGGTCAACGAGGAACTCGGCATTGAGTACTTCCAATATCTGGGCGGAGAGATACCGACAACAAGGCCGTTCTGCGAACATCGCGAAGGGGCAGTCTTCCATCGCAAAGAGATTGAAGCATGGGGTAATGGAGAAAACAGCGCAGGCATCAACGACATTCGCAATGGCACATGGGCAGGGCGCATCGAGGGCACTGACTCACGCAGCATCTTCACCTTTGTTGGTGGTTGGAACTGCCGCCACTTTCTTGTGCCAGTGATCAAGCAGAGAGTTCCTGCAAGTGTTATTGCAAGAGCGAAGGCAGAGGGTTATGCTTAGGTAGCTTGAGAAGAAATTCGGGCCTTAGCAGTGTATCCTGTTTTCTTAAATCCTAAAATCCATATAAGCTCCTTTGTCCATCTTCCGTTTTCCTTTTTAGGTTGAAGCCGAAAATGCCCTCTTACATTAAAGCCATCAGATTTTACCAAGTCTGTAAACCATTTGCTATCTAAATAGGTTAACTGAAATTTAGTATCGTTAACATATTTGCAATCAATGTCTTTTACTTTTGAGTTTGGCTGTAATATTTTTGTTTCGACTTGAGCATAAGTCTTAAACATTCTAAGAATAACAATATCTCTAAGCTTAGTATAAATCCAATTTTGTATTTCATCTGGATTATTATTAATCGAAAAGCAAGAACTTATCCATCCGTTTTGAAATACTTTGTATTTAGAACTATCGTTAAACATAGCTAAAGGAATTCCAGCTTTATCAAACATGTATAAAAAAAGTTCATTGTCTTCGCTTCCTTTTTTAACTTCATAGCTTATCATAAAAACAAAATCGCCCATAATATAGCAGCCTTTAATACTAAAATCAGCACTATCATTTAGAACAATATCAGACCATAAATCAACTAAACTTTTTTCGGCCTTAACAGTTGCTTCATAAAATGGTTCGCTTATTACATTTACTTCTTGCATAAAATCTTTGCAATAAAATTTCCAATTATTTATAAAAGCTTTACCATAAATATCAAAGAAATTTTTATCTGTATGAAAAAGAGGCATGTTGCCTAAACTTCCTTTGTGTAGCTTTTCAAGTATTGGGTAATTGCTGTAACTTATTTTCATGCCGCAAATCTATAAACATATTTTGATTAAGCAATGCGCAATAGAATAATATTTTGCGCAATCAAAAGTTTACTATCTTTGCCTTATGACTTACTACATCATGAGCGATGGCACAATCAAGCGTGCCTCTGATGTACTCGCAGCTGAACTAATCAAGCGAGGTGCAAGGGAATTAAAACTAACACCAATAACAATAGACTATGGCAATCAAATCGGAGGAAGCACTGGAGCTGATGAAGTTCCTCAACCTCGAAGAAGCAGCGGATCTCGAAGCCGCAAAAGAAAAGTTCCAAGAAAATTGGATTAAGCAGGAAGAAGTAAGCGGCAAGATTGGCAAGCTCACAGGCACAATTGCCAACGTGACTCGCAAAGCATTTGAGCCGTTTGGCATCGTGCTTACTGATGAGGACTTCAAAGGGCAGAAGGTTGAAGAAGTAATTCGCAGCGCATCAGAGAAAGCAAAGAGCGCATTTGAAACACAGCGCGAAGAGTGGGAGAAGCGTGCATCTGGCAACGGCTCAGAGGCATTGCTGCAAGAGTGGGAGAAGAAGTATAAGTCTCTTGAGCGCAAGACAAATGAGCTTGACTCAGCTCGCCAAGATGTGATGCAACAGTTTGAATCCTACAAGGTGCAAGTGGCAACCGACATCAAGACTAGCAAGATAAACAGCTCATTTGAGAAAGAGCTTGGTGCATTGAAGCTTGATCCAAGTGTAAACGAGTATACCATTCGCGGCTTCAAGTCGGCAGTCACTGATAAGTATGCAATCGACCTTGAGGAAGATGGCGCATTTGTAGTGAAAGACAAGGCAACAGGCGAGCGACTTAAGAGCAAGGAGAAAGCAGGATCATTCCTAACTATGTCCGATATTTTAATTAAGGAAGCAACGGAGGCAGGCATCATCCAGAAGAATCCTCATGCAGGGGCAAAGATTCCAATGCGCAGCCCACTGATTCCGCAGATGGAAAGTGCAGGGGAGAAGAAGTTAAAAGGAATTAATCCGAGATTCTACACAAAATAATGTATCTTTGTAAAGGGTATTAATGTTTTTTTAGTTTTGAGCCGCACTTGCAAGAGTGCGGCTTTTTTTTTCTACCTTTGTGATTCTCTATGGTAGTCGGCAGGACTTTCAGCTGCAACAAGTAGGCATCAACGCAACAGCCTTCAGAATACGTTGCTAAAAATTCTACAATCAAAAACGACTATCATGTCTATTTCAAGAATACTTTCTGAATGCCCTAATGTGCAAATGTCATTGGGCGAATTATTTTTAGAGGTTGGTCAGCGCGAGCAACTTCCATTCCTTGAATTCTTATTGTCTCCAGAAAACGCGAAATTAATTCGCACAGAGGTATCACCTGGACAAGGTAAATTAAAAACAGTTCAAGCTCGTTGGATTCAGCGCTTGCCTGAGACAGAAGTTGAAGAAGGTGGCGAAATCCTTACTTGTACTTCTGCTAATACGTACGGAGATTCAACTACTACGTACACAGTTGAGACAACTGACACGTACACTGCATCTCAATTGATCAATGCTGGGGACATCGCTCGCCATTGCCAAGAGAACAGCCGCTATGTGCTTGAGTCAATCATGCGCTTAATGGATGTGCTTGATCGCAAGGTGGCATCTGCCGCAGCTGTTCAAGCTGTTGCTGCAATTGGTAACTGGGGAACTGAGGTTGAAGGATTCTACACAGTTACTTCTGACTGCTTAGTTGTACCTACAATGGTTGCGGCTAACGAGCCAAACGCATTCGCAATCGCTGACATTCAGCAAGCAACACGCATGGCTAACTACCCAGGTGCACCAATTGCATTCGGTGGAGCAGCAATGCAGCGTTATGCTAACGCTATGGCAGCAGGATGCTGCACTCAGTATGGTATCGACTTACTTGCAATCACTCAGCAGAACGGTTTCGGCTTTGCTTATGATTCACGTTTGGCAGCTGCTCAAGGTGCACAGACTAAGGCTTTGGTTACAACAGCAGGAGCAATCCAGTGGTTGTCATTCAACTTAGCTGAGTGGAACACAGGCATCACTCCAACAGCAGGAAGCAACTACTCTAAGACGTTGGTGTTCACACCGGCAGGAGTTCCAGTTGACTTGACTATGAAGGATGATTGCGGTAACTTATCAATTGTATTGACTACAACTGGTATCATCGCAACATTGCCGACTGACATCTACGAGGCATCAGACAAGTATGCAGGCGTTAACTACGTGAACTGCGTATCTATCGTAAACCCGTAACGAGCTCGCAGAATCTGCTGAGCGAAGGCTCGGATGATCTGTTGAGCGAGGGCAGCGATAATTTGCTGACACAATGAATTAAGGGAGAGGTGCAATGCCTCTCCTTTTTTATTTATCTTTGTGAAAAATAAGACAGCAATGTGCTACGAATCTCTTCTCGGTCTTCAAGGTTGCGACAGACCAGAGCCAACTACTGGGCTTTATATCGATGATCTCGGAATCAATCAAACTTTACTTGGGCAGCTAATCACTGACCAATATAACAGCGGAGTTGAATTGTTTGAAGCAAAGCGAGCATTCGCCTGGCGCAAGATGTCAACCGATATCTTAAGCAGGCTCACACCTATGATGAAGGCCGACACCGTTGTGGAGTCAAAGCGCATCGGTCAAGTGGTGAGCAACGCTGCTAACATCGACACAATGGTAGGTGCAGGAAAGTACACAGGCATCAGAGTCACAATCGACCCGAACACCGAAAGCTTTCTCAACTTCTACCTGTCGAATTTTAAGATTGACATCTACACAATGGCGGTGCCAGTGGAGATATTTGTCTACGACATGACCACCTTGAAGTTGATTGATTCATTTTTCTACCAATCGGAAGCGGTTGAGCAGTTCATCGGTAAGACCTTTAAGGCGAATCGCAGAAAGTTAGATTTGGCATTTGTCTATGAGTCGCTTTATGACACAACAAAGATGATTCCTAAAAAGGGGCACTGCTTCGATTGCTCTGGCAATGTAAGAGGTGCGCACATCTGCCCATTCGTGGATGCTGTTGGTATTGAATTAACGGTGAGCGGAGATGATGTGATAAGTTCCAAGTCGAAGAAGTACACGCAGGGGATGTCGTTGGTTTATAATGTCAACTGCGACAGAGAAGCTTGGCTGTGCTCGATTGGTGGATTGATGGCGATGCCGCTTGCTTATGCAACGGCGGTCGAGATTTATAACTACGGGCTAACAATAAGCCCTAACCAACGAGTGAATACTACAGTAAGCGTGAACACTGGCTTCGCAACATCAGACCCTAACGATGGTATGATTGCAGGGCGAGACATTGCTGCAACGAGATACAGCGAAGAACTCACAGCGATGTTGCAGAACATGCGACTACCAAGCGACAATACGTGCTTTGATTGCAGAAGAAATATGAAGTACGTCACAGCACTTCCATAATGGCTACACCAAAGGAGATAAGTGATCGCATTAATGCTCTGTTCTCTGATTGGAATAGTGGCTTTACTCCGCTATCTTTTGCAGTACAGGATATGCGCCGCGAGATGTACATCCGAATCTTCGGGATTGATACTGGCAGAGGAAGAAACCAAGCAGGGAACTTTCTGCCGACTAAGCCTTACACTCCGGCATACGCAAAAATCAAGGCAGCAAATGGCAAACCACCTTTGGAGCTCACAGGGTTTCTTAAGCGGTCATTTGCAACCGACCAAACAACAGTTGTGACTGAAGGATTTGATACTGCAATCTACACAGTTGCTGATGAAGCAGGCAAGGTAGAAGGATTGGAGAAACTTTACGGAACAATATTTAAACCAACAGCTGAGGAGCAATCGAGAATGTTGCAACTACATGCAGACTTGTTGGTTGAGCAAATCGCAAATCAGATAAGCAAACCATGAATCTACTTAAGACCATCATCGAGCGGCTCAATCAACGTGTTGAGGTAGCAAATATCTTCGACAAGCAGTTCGGACTTTGCGAGCTTAATGCAAACGGCAACGACAAAGCTTGGGTGCATTACATCGGCAATGGTCAAGCGGAGGTGGTTACCAACTTCGATGCTAAGCAAGGCACATTGTTCTGGGCTAAGCGTGGCAAGGTGACAGTTGTCAAGACTGATGCCTACAAGATGAGCGGCTGCAAGCAGTTGTACGTGACCTCTTTTCCCTTGACTGCTTATGCAGTTGTGCGCAAGAGCCATCTGCCATGCGATGGCGATGATGCTCAGGACTGGCTTGCTTCAAGAATCTACAAGCTGACGAGCGGCACTGATCCACTATTCAAGCAGAACCTTGGAGTGATTAACTACGAGGTAATTCCTAGCGGTTACATCAACGAGATTAAGACCTTAACAGCCAACTATGAATTTGCTTGTGTGACTGTCGACTTTGATGTGCAAGTTATTACTACCACTGAAGATGGATGCTATGACATCTGTGCAACGGGTGACATTCCACTCCCGGACTTGCAGCCATGTACTCCTTGCTTGACGGAGGTTGCTGTTGATGGAGTGACAATCATCGGAAATGGAACGGCTGAGGATCCATTGATTGCAATTGGTGGTGGCGGCGGTGGTGGTATAATGACAGCCATTGCATTTTCAACAGATCACTTAAGCGCAACTGGCAATCAGTATGTGATAGGCAATGTGGTGTGGTATCTTGGTAACATCTACCGATGCATTGCAAACAATGATTCACTGCTTCCAACCAACACTACCTATTGGACAAATCTTGGAGCAGGATTCCAAACTATTGAAAGGCCTGCCGATTGGACATCATCAAGCGGCAACAATCAGATATTAAACAAGCCGACAATTCCAGTGCTTCCTGCAACCATTGTGGAATCAGTTGGAGGCACAGCACCAATCGCATCAAGCGGCGGAGCAAATCCAGACATCAGCATCAGCCAAGCCGATGGCAGCACTGATGGCTACTTGAGCTCAGCGGATTGGAGTACCTTCAATGGCAAGTTCGATGTTCCAACAGGAACAAACACCGACTACCTTGATGGCTTAGGAACACCGACTCCATTCCCGACTATACCAACGGGCACTGTTACATCGGTCGACCTTACGATGCCTGTTGCATTCACTGTCACTGGCAACCCTGTGACATCGAGCGGAACATTGGCAGTTGCAGCGGCAGGGCTTGCAACTCAGTACATCAGAGGAGATGGGCAGCTTGCAACTCTACCAAGCAATGCAAGTGGTGGCTCTGCTGTTAGCTACTACCTGAACGGGGGTACTGCTGCATCGGTAGCCACATACTTTCAGATGAGCCAAATTGCGGTGGTAGGAATAGGAACTAACGCAGACTTCAATAAGGCAGGGAACGGGCTGATAAGCCAATGGCTTACAGATGTAGGTGACCCGAACCGATTAGAGATACCAGCAGGGAACTGGAATTTCGAGATATTCATGTCAGCTTCCTCTATTGGTGGTACACCAGCATTCTACGTTGAGTTGTTAAAATATGATGGTATAACATTCACTACAATCGCTAATAGTTCATTAGTACCTGAGGCGATAACAGGGGGCACAATCATTGACCTTTACTTGACTTCTCTTGCCATACCACAAACAACGCTACTTGTAACGGACAGGCTTGCATTAAGAGTGTACATTGTCAACTCAGTAGGAGGCAGGACAATAACCATGCACACGCAGGACAGCCATCTATGTCAAGTGATTACTAACTTCGCAGGAGGCATATCAGCATTGAACGGACTAACAGCCAACACGCAATACCTCGCAGTTGGAATGGGAGGCACTGACTTTGGAATATCATCGGCAACAGATACGCATACCTTTAACCTACCAACTGCATCAGCTGCAAACAGAGGTGCATTGAGTGCTGCAAATTGGTCAACATTCAACGGCAAGCAGGATGCACTGGTAAGCGGCACAAACATCAAGACTATTAACTCAACATCATTGCTTGGTAGTGGTAACATTGTGATACCAACAATATACAAGTCAACAACTGACACTGCTACAATCACGGGCATCACAAATCAGTTAGTAGCAAGTCAATTGATTCCGGCTAATACATTTGCAGTTGGTGACATCATTAAGATATTGGGAAGGTATCGTAAGTCAACGACACTTGTGAATATGACTACACGTATCTACGTTAACTCAGCTAACAACCTTACTGGAGCATTACTTCTTGGCACTTATAGCCTTGTTGGTTTATACTCTCAACTTGAGCGTAATCTATTTATCAAGTCTGCCACCAATACAGAGACATTTGGAAATACATCATCTTTCTATATTGATAGTGGAACTACAAATGCTGTATCAAGTACAAGTGTAGACTGGACAATTAACCAATACATTATCTTCGCAGGGCAGCAAGGTGTGGCTGGTGAAACAACATTAGTCTCTGGATTCTTAATCGAAAAACTATGATAGACATAACTCTTGAAGGTGGATATGTTACCTTCTATACATCGGTACTTGGAGCAATCGCATCCAATGTTGAACTCTGCGAAGTGGTTGATGAGAATTGTTTGCACTTGGGTACTAATGTCGGAGTGTTTCTAATCAATGTAAATCAATTCACATTTAACGGCATTAAGTTCACCGATTCAATCAAAGCAGTAAACTACATCTTAAACAACTAATATCATGGCAGGAGTAAAAATTACCGACCTAGTAACAATCACGGAAGCAGCAAGCAATGACTTGCTCTACATCGTTGACGTAAGCAACATATCTCAATCCCCTGAAGGCACATCTTCGCAGATTGAGGTGGGCAAAATGTTCAGCAGTGGCAGCTATTCTCCGACTATTAGCGGAGAAGTGAATGGCATTATCGTAAATGTTAACTCAGCAACATATATCCGAGTTGGAAACATTGCAACCGTTTCTGCTCAGTTAGATATTGCTATGGATAGTGGAGAAGATAATGGAGATTTTGAAATTGAACTACCAGTTGCATCTGTTTTTACAAGTGGTAAAAACTTGTTCGGATTAATGCAATATTCATTTCAAGGTACATTAGCAGAGATTGAACTCCTAACAATTGAAGGAGAAATAACGAACAACACTTGCTATGTTAGTCTTAAAACATTAACGCCTACAATATCAATGCAATACTGCACCATCCAATTCCAGTATGAAATCCTCTAGCAATGGCATCCGACTCATACAGGAGTTTGAAGGCTTGCGCCTCACCTCCTACCTATGTTCGGCAGGTGTTGCCACAATCGGATACGGCGTAACCTACTACCAAGACGGCAGCAAGGTGAAGCTCGGGCAGACAATCACCAATGCACAGGCAGCGCAGCTTCTTAAGGATCATCTTAAGGAGTTTGAGGGCAGCGTGCTTGGTCTGCTTAATACAACCAAGGTGAACCAGAACCAGTTCGATGCCCTTGTAAGTTTCTGCTTCAACCTAGGCGCAGGCAACCTTGCTAAGTCGCAGCTGTTGAGGTTTATCAAAGCCAACCCAAACGACCCGAAGATTGCAGCCGAGTTCCTTAAGTGGAACAGAGCAGGAGGCGAGGTTTCTACTGGGCTTGTAAGAAGGCGCAAGAAAGAGGCGCAACTATATTTCACTCCAATCGTTTAATCAGTTATGGCCGCAAGAAGAGTCAGTAAACCAAGGCAAGTGCTTGATATAATTGTTAAGTACTGGAGGCCAACAATTGGCTCCTTGGTGATACTCTCAAGCGTGTTTGCTCTTATCTTTAAGCAGATAGGAACAGAGACACTTGCGGCAATTGTTGCAGCTATGGTGGCGGCAGGATACATACCTAAAGCAAATGACAATGGATGAAGGCAGAGACTCAACGTATACTACAATCGATGAAGGTTGCGTGGTGGGTATTGGCTGCAAAGTCCATACGCATCATCACACAATTCACATCGAGCCGCAGATAGTCTACCAATCGATGGAGAAATTCACTATCTTTGGGCGCAACTATTGCACTAATCAATGGGGTCAGACTTACGAGCTGCCTGCCGAAGAGCCAATGCTAGAGCCACAACCGATGCAACAAACCTACGCAAGCGACACCATCACACCATCGTCATCTGCATTCTTGCTTGCTCCTAAGCCGGAAGCAAAGATTATCATCAAGCCTCGGACTGAGTTCACCGAGTATAAGCCGACAATGGATGGGCCAATCATGGGCATGCTGTTGACTTTTACAATTTACCTCACAGTGCAATGGGCATGGAGCTCGATGGGCGCATGGAATAACCTTTATAGCGAACTCTCTGCATGTCTTCGCTCTTCATCCTAGAACATTCAATCGACCTCTTCTATGTCGTAACCGATAGTGATGGGAAGATTTTCACCAACAACGAACTCTTCAAGAACTATGTAAGCCATATTAAGCCTACTAAGATTACCGACATCATAAGCATCGAAGGTGACAAGGATGATTTCATTGAAGCAATTGAAAGAGCTCGCAAGCATTCGCCTGAGCCATCAAGAGTCTATGCTCGCACACGACAGAAGAATACAAGCGACAGATATAATGTTTGGAATTGCTTTGCGATTGCTGACACTCTTCACTTTGTCGGCATCCAGATGGTGGATGTGACAAGCATCAGCTCGCATGACTACGAACGGCAAAGAGTGCTGCTTGAGGAGTTCCGCTTTATGCTGAGCCATGAACTTCGACAGCCATTAACCAACATCTCTGGTCTTGTTCAGATGCTTATGCAGCACCAAGGTGCAAGCGATGTAGACAGGAAGGATGTGCTGAGCATGATCCACACATCGGTCAACAAGCTTGATGATGCAATCAAGGCACTTGTTAAGAAAGCAGCTCGGGAGTTATGACAGATCAGCAAGCAGATGAAAGACTGGTTAAGGTTGCTGCTTGGTATGTGATGGAGCGTGGAATGCCGGTATGTGTGGCATTGCAGATACTGCAAGCAGAGCTCAAGGATAAAAGAGTATTTTGGGAAGCATCGAAGGAACTTATAAAACTCATTCAACATGGCATCTGTACGTACTGAAACGATTTATTTAATTGCAATCATTGTACTTGTATTTTTGCTACTTAAATCTTGCGGAGAAAACGTGTCTAACGATTACCGCCTTAAGCACACGATATATGAGGACAGCATACTTATAGCTTCGCAGAAGAAGATAATCGCACAGAGCTCATCGGATGCGGCAAAACAAGCGCAACAGATTGCGGAGTTGGAAGTTAAAGTCAAGAACGCAAGCGAGGTGGTGCGCATCGAGACCAGGACAATCATAAAAACGCAGATTAAGCTAGGCGATACGGTGATG
>Ga0214162_1000034_pt1 | contig 29783 bp, 23 predicted proteins | sample LakMenepilimnion_3_FD_153000 | JGI IMG/M metagenome (GOLD analysis project Ga0214162, IMG submission 153000) | Freshwater microbial communities from Lake Mendota, WI - Practice 20APR2010 epilimnion v5 | ecosystem: Environmental > Aquatic > Freshwater > Lake > Epilimnion/Euphotic zone | place...
GAGTGGTTCAGACAGTGTTGCTCGAGCAGTGTTCGCTTTCTCTTCGCCAAACAGCGCTAGACGTGTTGCAAGCAAACTGTCAGCGAGAGCTGGCGAGAATTCTGGGTGAACTTGAAGAGTCCACGCGCGATCGCCTATCAACATTCCGCCAACAGGGCAATACGGTGCGCGGGCCATGAGACGGGCTCCATCGGGAAGAGACTGCACTTGGTCTTGGTGGCTGGCTGCAAGCACGATGTCTGTTGTTGAATCCATCCAGGGTTGTGGTTCCACAATCTCGTAGTGCTTTGCGCCGATGCCCCAACCGAAGTCTGCTTTGGCAACTGTGGAGCCCATCGCTTGTGCCATAAGTTGATGACCGAAACAGATTCCAACGTATGGAGTTTCGTGTGCAACAAAGTCGCGGAGCAACTGTTCAACATCGCGCAACCATGCATGGTCGTCGTAGACACTGAGTCGACTTGGCGAACAGACCCAACCATCTTGTTCATTTACAGAATCAGGCATCTGTCCTTCGTCGCAGCGGTACGTAGTGAGTTCAATATCAAGTGGCGCAAGCAGAGCGTTGTATAGCTCGGGGTAATCGCCACCGACATGAAGACTTCCGGCATCAATGTGGCCGACTAAGAGAAGACCAATCTTTTTCATCGGAATGAAAACACCTTTGTTGGTCCGCCTTCAAGTGCTGGCAAATATCCGCGTTCACGCAAGATGGGCATAACGCCTTCGCCAAACCAATATGCCTCTTCAAGATGTGGGTAACCAGACATGATGAACGCTTCGATACCAAGGTTGTGATATTCAACGATGCGGTCTGCGACTTCTTCGTAACTTCCCACAAGTGCAGTGCCGACACCACCACGTACGAGACCAATACCTGCCCACACGTTTGGGTGAATTTCAAGTTTTGTCAGATCACCACCGTGCAATTCAAACTGTCGACGTTGGCCAACAGATTGGGTCTTCAAGAAGTCTTCACGCGCAGCCGCAATTGCATCAGGTGCCATTGAATTCAAAATGCCATCTGCAACTGCCCACGCCTCTTCGCTTGTTGGCCGTGCAATGGTGTGGAAGCGAATTCCAAAACGCATGGTGCGTCCTTGTGCTGCTGCAATGGCTGCGACACGGTCTTGGCGTTCCTTAATGGCATCGGGTGTCTCACCCCAGGATAGGTACAAGTCAACGTTTTCGCCGGCCACTTTCTCTGCAGACGCTGACGCGCCGCCGAAATAGATAGGAGGAATTGGATTTGGTACTTCACGTGTTGTTGCATCAGTTACTTCGAAATACTTTCCCTTGTAGCTGAAGGGTTCACCAGACCATGCACCACGCATAACTTCAATGAATTCACCTGTGCGTTCGTAACGAGTTTCTTTGTCTTCAGTTACTCCGAAACGGGCAAGTTCTGCTTGTTCGGCACCCGTCACAATGTTGACAAGGCAACGGCCATTTGACATGCGCTGGAACGTACTTGCCATTTGGGCCGCAAGTGTTGGCGTGAGAAGTGCTGGACGAAATGCCACAAGAAACTTGATGCGCGATGTGAGGGCGATAAGAGAAGACGTTGCAAGCCATGCATCTTCACATCCGGTTCCACATGGTGTGAGCAGTGCATCGAACCCTAGTTCTTCACATGCACGGGCAATTTGTGCGAGGTAAGCGTGGCTAGGTGCTCGGTTGATAGAGCTGTCATCTGGCAGCACATCACGTGAGTCGCCACCAGTTGGTAAAAACCAGTTCATTTCAATCATGGGAGTGTTCCTTACAAGTTGAGTGGGATAAGGCGGATAGTAATTACAGAGGTTGCGAGCACCAGTAGCCAAGAACAGAAACCAAGAATAATTGGACGTGAACCTAACAGGCGTAGTTTTTTGATGTTGACTGCGGCACCAAGGCCAACAAGGGCTAGGGCAAGAAGAATCTTCTCGAGGTTTTTGAGAGTCGTTAGCAGATCAGATGAAAGTGCACCAGTGGTGCGAATGCTGACTGCAACAAGAAACAACACAATAAACATTGGCAGAAGAGAAATTCGTTGTGAACCGGTGTGTGGGTGCTCGTGTGGTTCTTCGTGTTTTTGTGTTTGGCTGTGTCGGTAGCCATAGACGGCAACTAAGGGAGCAAGCAGAACGACTCGTGTGAGTTTTACAACTACTGCTGGTGCCAATGACAAATGTGAGTAAGTAGTTGCGCTTGCCACAACTTGTGCAACATCATGCACTGAAGAACCTGCCCACATACCGAAACGGACATTGCCCATATTCATAAGGTGTCCAAGTGCAGGAAGAGCAAAAATAGAAATGGTGCCAAACAGTGTGACTAATGCAATTGCATATGTTGCATCTTCTTCGTCGCCATCGACTGCTCCTGTCATGGCACTGATTGCAGAGACACCGCAGATTGAATAACCAGTAGCTGTGAGAAGACCAAGACCAGGAGAGACACCAAGAAGTCGAGCAATGTATTGCGTACCGAAAAAAGTAATGATGACAACTGCGATCACAGCTAGGAATCCGCGACCGCCAAGATGAGCCACTTCACTGAAGGACAATTGGAAGCCCAGCAGCACGATGCCGGCTCGCAAAATGTGTCGCGATGAAAACGTCAGTCCTGGTTCACACGCAGATGGGATGAGGCCGAGATTGCTAGCAAGAGCGCCTAGTAGTAAGGACACGGTGAGGGGGGAGAAACTTGTCCATTGCCAATTCACGACAAAGCTGCAAAACACTGCGATTCCTGCGACCACGAGACCAGGGGCAATGCGGCTGGCTTTCGTGAACATGTTAGAGACTCTAACAATTCTGGTAGGCACCCCCAACCGCGAACTTGTCCTTGGAGAGTTGGTTGATACGCTTGGATGAAGTTTTAGTCCAATTGAATCCAAGGACCATCATGCCACTCTTTCAACGGGCTGCCCGCCTCTCAGTAGCTGCCGTACTCATCGGAGGCCTTTTGGCGTCATGTGGTGGGTCTGAATCGACCTCGCTACTCACCGCGGTAGCAGCCGACTCCGGAGTCAAGCCCGACGAGAACGGGTTCTCGTTTGCCAACTTCGGTTCAGGCGCAACAACTGAGATTTTCAATAGCGCAGACCTTGTCACCATGTTTGGTGGTGGCGCGTGTGTCGATGGCATTACAGACCCGTGTACTCCAACGGCGCAAGCCTCGGCTTGGGCTCAAATGGTCAACGCATCACGTGCATCGGGTCACTGTGAAGGCCTCGCTGTGCAAGCTGCCTCGCGATTCGATGCAAAGGCAACGCCAGCAACAGAGTCATTGGCCAACAAAGGCGACGTAACGCATGGAATCATTCGTGCATTTGCAACACAGTTTCTTCCCGAAGTGCAAGATGCAACTGAAGAGTGGGCAAAAAAATCTTTGGTCGACATCGTGAACGAACTCTCAACGTCATTCGCGAACAAAAGCGTGTCATACACAATGGGTCTGTACACACCGACTGGCGGACATGCGGTCTTGCCATATGCAATTCAGTTTCCTAGCCCAGACTTAGCAGTGGTGAAGGTCTATGACTCAAACTGGCCCGGAATGGAACGTTACGTTGTCATCGATCTAGCAGCGAAGAAGTGGTACTTCTCGTTTTCGGGAGACAACCCGCAGGAAGATGAATGTGCATGGTCTGGTGAAGCGGGCGATATTGATATCACACCAATGAGTGCACGTACTTCTGCGACATGTCCATTCTGCGGTGATGGAACCAAAGTAACAAAGTCCGTTCTGCTCATTCGTTCCACTTCACTGAATTGGTCTGTGAAAACACAAAACGGCACATTTTCACCGTCTACATCTGAAGCAGTGACAGACGTTTCCTCCAAGTCATTGCGATCTGCATCGTGTGATACCACAGTAAGGATTCCAGAATTCATTCTGTATACAGACTCAGAAGATTTTGAACTGCAGTTACCTGACACCTCATCTGCCTACGTTTCAAACGGTGATTCCGTTGTTCAAATTGCAGCAACTGGCTCAAAAGTACGTAAGCCAATTCTGTTCAAGAAGAATGTCATTAGCGTTGAAGACACCAGTACAACTTTGACGGTGTCGTCGGACAACGTTGTAGCGCAAGTTACATCGAACATGGCCAACATCAATGTTGGTACAAGCCTTGTGTCTATTGATCTAGGCGGAAACAATGCACCTATCACTGCTAGTGAATCAACTCCACAAATTGTGGTGCGTTCTGATAAAAACGTGCCACCAGTAGTTACCAAGGTGACAGACCTTGTCACAGTTGTCCCACCTGTGGTTGCAGAGCTCACACCTCCAGATGCAAAGCCGGGTCTCTCGCCTCCATCTTCTCGCGATCTCTCGAATCCGGATTACGTAGCGATAGTGGACAGAGCTCCGACTGGTCCAGTTACTGCACCACCTGGTGCTCCCAGCACAACTGTTGCGGCAAAGCCAACACCAACATCAATAGCTACAAGTACCACTACTGGGAAACCAGCGTCAGGTCCAACAACTGCTGCTCGTTCAACAACAACTACAAAACCAGCACTTGCTGCGTCGGGTCCAACAACTACTGCTCGTGCAACAACTACGACCGATGCACCAACGTCAGGAAATAATGCTCCGGCTTCAGGACCGACCACAACTGTTCGTGCAACAACTACGACTGACGCGCCAACAACTACGGTTCGCGCAACGACCACTACTGTTCGGCCCACCACAACAACAACTGACCCTAGGCGTTCAATAAAACTTGTGTTGGAAAGTCCAGAGCCGACATCCTCGTGGGGATGGGTCGGTGGCGATCAGTGTTTGGGTAACTCGTCGACCAATAAGTGTCACAACTTCACTCGCTACGCCTATGACGGGGACGACATGATTGTGGATTGGACAAACTTCGACGACGATTATCTGTTTGAGATTTTGTGCCCTGGAACATCAACATGGCGCGATCCTGAAATTCAATATGGCACTGGATCAGGTTCGCGACATAGTGCAAGGTGTGCCTGGACTGTCAGCGGAAACGCAACTGTTCGTACGCGAAGTAAGTGATTAGCCGTTTGTTGTGAAGCCGGCTAGCGCCAAAGCTTCATTCAGCGTGCTGGCGCGACGAATGGTGCAACCAGACTGAATGTCAGGCGCGCTTGCCGGAACAATGGCTTGAGTAAAACCAAGACGTGATGCTTCATTGAGGCGACGGGCTAAGTGTCCGACTTGACGAACTTCGCCAGCAAGGCCAACTTCACCAATGACAACAAGGTCTGCTGGTAACGGAATGTTTGAGACAGCCGAGACGAGGGCCAGACACATGCCAAGGTCTGCGCCGGGTTCAGTGAGTTTTACTCCGCCAACTACTGACGCGTACACCTCGTGGCCAGACAAACTGATGCGCGCGCGACGTTCAAGAACTGCAAGCAACATTGACAATCGACCTTGGTCGAGACCTTGTGCGCTACGACGAGCGGGGACTGATGCACCAACTTGATTGGTGAGTGCTTGTAGTTCTACCAATAAGGGGCGTTGACCTTCGATTGTGGGCACAACAACTGACCCCGGAACACCTGTGCGACGATCTGTGAGGAACAACTGGCTTGCATCGGGAACACCAACGAGGCCAGCTTCGGTCATTTCAAAAAGGCCAAGTTCATTGGTAGGACCGAAACGATGCTTTGCTGCGCGCATGAGGCGCAACGCGTTGTGGCGTTCACCTTCGAATGACAACACAGTGTCGACAACATGTTCAAGAACGCGAGGGCCTGCAAGACCACCTTCTTTAGTGACATGACCAACAAGCACGACTGAAATATTGCGACGCTTTGCTTCTTGTACTAACCGGTGCGCACACCCGCGTACCTGTACAACAGAACCTGGTGATGAACCAAGTTCAGGGTCGACCACGGTTTGGATGGAGTCGATGACAACTAGTGATGGAGAAATTTTGTCGATGGCAGCAATGATGTTCGGCAATGACATTTCGGGAAGTAGCCATAAGTCGGGACTAATTGCACCAAGTCGGTCTGCACGTAGCCGAACTTGTTGTGCGCTTTCTTCAGCCGTTACGTACAGAGACGGTCCTTTTGCTGCGCCAAGAAGTTGCAATAGCAAGGTGCTCTTGCCGATACCGGGTTCACCACCAAGCAATGTGACAGAGCCAGGAACAAGACCTCCGCCAAGTACACGATCAAGCTCATCAATACCTGTTGGTACAGGATCTGATTCGTTGGGGTTCACATCACCAATTGGTGTTGCAAGACCCGGGGGTACAAGTGCAAGCCCGGCAGCAAGAGAGACGCGAGATTCTTCGGGGCCTTCTACTTCTTCAACAAGAGAGTTCCATGCGGTGCACACAGAACATTGACCAGACCATTTTGGAAATGATGCTCCGCACTCAGAGCACCGGTGAATGAGTCGAAGTTTTGCCACACCGTGACTTTATATGCGGGGTGTGGGGCGTCGTCTATTGCGAGCGCGCAACACCATCAAGATGAGAATCACAGAGGCGATTAACCATAAATACAGCAGACCAAGAACTAACACTTTGGCGAATCGCGAAATGCTGGATGCGATATCAACGTTGGTAACGCTAGTTGCGAGGCTTGTGGGAGTGCCGTCCATAGGTACTCGCCACGTAATCACACCCTCGGTAGTTTGACCGGTCGTGTTGTTGACCTCGCCAGGCAGAACAGCATTGAATGTGATTCCGACTGCGTCGCCAAGGTCAAGGCCTGCTGCTTGCACATCTGCTGCGTACGGCGCTCCACCAAGAAGATTCAATGTGGCGTCGTCGGCGAATGCTTGCAGACCGCCATTGACTTCAAGCCTGCCAGCCAAGGTGTAGGTGCTGTTCGTGTCTTTGCCGGTGCGGGTAATGACCATTTCATGAAGTGGCCCGCGGGTGCCGCTGATTTGTCCGAGCAATGCGGTTGCCTCTGCAGGCCCCATGAAATCATGAGTCAATGTGATGGTAAGTCCGCCATCTTCGTTGTCGGTCGGGCCTTCAACTTTCCAGCCAGCTGCAACAAGGTCATCTGTTCGGATGTCAGCTTTCAGGCCTGGCGCTTTCGCGACTATGGCCTTATCAGCAGTGACGACAACCGAAATAGTTCCAGTGCCGTTTGGTTTCACTGCAAGCGTGATGTCAGAGTCAACACGACATGATGACAGAACAATGACAGCAGCGATTGACGCCGCAATGCGAGTAATTATTTTGCGGGTCACTCGACAGCAGCAGGCGTGTCACCAGCGAGTGGTGGTTCGCTTGGCGCAACGATGCCTTCAACAGCGCGGAATGTCATACGACGCTTTCCGACATTGTCTGGGTCGTCTTCAGTATCAACAACGATGATCTGACCAGCATTGAATTGCTTGTAGAGAATCTTTTCAGACAGTTGATCTTCGATTTGACGCTGAATTGCACGACGCAAAGGACGTGCACCCATCTGCGGGTCGTATCCGACTTCAGCCAAGAATTCTTTAGCTGACTGCGTGAGTTCAATGCCAAGACCTTGTGATTCAAGTTGGCCGGTAAGGCGCTTGATCATCATGTCAACCATTTGAACAACTTCGTCTTTGGCCAATTCATGGAACACAATTGTTTCGTCAATACGGTTCAAGAATTCAGGGCGGAAGTGCAACTTCAGAGCATCATTGACTTTGTCTTTCATGCGCTCGTATGAAACAGCTTGATCACCAGTGGTGAAACCAAGGTTTGCTTTACGCAAGTCTTGAGTACCCAAGTTGCTGGTCATGATGATGACGGTGTTACGGAAGTCAACACTGCGGCCTTGGCTGTCGGTGAGACGACCTTCTTCAAGAATCTGCAACAACGTGTTGAACACGTCGGGGTGAGCCTTTTCGATTTCATCGAACAGCACAACAGAGAATGGCTTGCGACGTACTGCTTCTGTGAGTTGGCCGCCTTCTTCGTAACCGACGTATCCCGGAGGCGAACCAACGAGGCGACTAACGGTGTGCTTTTCCATGTACTCAGACATGTCGAGCGTGATGAGTGCTTGATCGTCACCGAACAAGAATTCAGCAAGCGTCTTTGCAAGTTCTGTTTTACCAACACCAGTTGGTCCGAGGAAGATGAATGAACCGCTAGGACGACGTGGATCTTTTAGACCGGCACGTGTACGACGGATGCTTTGCGAAACCGCTTTAACGGCATCTTCTTGACCGATGATGCGCTTGTGCAGTTCACCTTCCATGTTGAGAAGCTTTGCGGTTTCTTCTTCTGTGAGTTTGTACACAGGAATACCGGTCCAGATGCTGAGTACTTCGGCAATTGCTTCCTCGTCGACTTCGTCGAACAAGTTGATGCCAGATGCCTTGATTTCGGCTTCTTTTTCAGACTTCTCTTCGAGCAATGAACGCTCTTGGTCGCGCAAACGGCCAGCTTCTTCGAAGCGCTGGTCTTCGATTGCCTTCTTCTTTGCTTCTTGCACTTCAGACACGCGGTTCTCAAGATCTTTGAGATCTGGAGGTGTTTGCATGCGCTTGATGCGAAGACGTGAACCAGCTTCGTCAATAAGGTCGATTGCTTTGTCTGGCAAGAAACGATCAGCAATATAACGGTCGGCCAAGTTGGCTGAAGCAACGATTGCTTGGTCGGTAATTGTGACGCGGTGATGAGTTTCGTACTTGTCACGAACACCCTTGAGAATTTCGATTGTGTGAGCAACAGTTGGCTCTTCAACCTTTACAGGCTGGAAACGACGCTCGAGTGCAGGATCTTTTTCAAGATGCTTGCGGTATTCGTCAGTTGTTGTTGCACCGATTGTCTGCAATTCGCCACGTGCAAGCATTGGCTTGAGAATGCTTGCGGCATCGATAGCGCCTTCAGCAGCACCAGCACCTACGAGTGTGTGGATTTCGTCGATGAACAAAACAATGTCGCCACGTGTCTTGATTTCTTTGAGAACTTTCTTGAGACGCTCTTCGAAGTCACCGCGGTAACGGCTACCTGCAACAAGTGCACCAAGGTCAAGTGTGTAGAGCTGCTTGTCTTTCAAAGTTTCAGGAATGTCGCCAGAAACAATTTTCTGTGCGAGGCCTTCAACGATTGCTGTTTTACCAACACCAGGCTCACCGATAAGAACAGGGTTGTTCTTTGTGCGGCGAGAAAGAATCTGCATCACACGTTCAAGTTCGCGAGTACGACCAATGACTGGGTCGAGTTTCTTTTCGCGCGCTAGCTGAGTGAGGTTGCGACCGAACTGATCGAGAACTTGGCTTCCGCCTTTGTCGCCTGGTTCATCTTTGTTGCCTGGGGCTGCTGCACTACCGGCAGCTTCACCTTTAGTTCCGGGTCCCTGATAACCAGAGAGCAACTGAATAACTTGCTGACGAACTTTGCCGAGATCGGCACCCAACTTCACGAGAACTTGAGTTGCAACGCCTTCACCTTCGCGAAGAAGACCAAGAAGGATGTGCTCGGTACCGATGTAGTTGTGACCGAGTTGAAGAGCTTCACGCAAAGAGAGTTCGAGAACTTTCTTTGCACGCGGAGTGAAAGGAATGTGGCCTGAAGGTGACGAACCACCTTGGCCGATGATCTCTTCAACCTGAGCACGCACTGCATCAAGAGAGATGGACAAAGACTCAAGTGCCTTTGCTGCAACGCCTTCACCTTCATGGATTAATCCGAGCAAAATATGCTCAGTACCTATGTACGAGTGATTGAGAAGGCGTGCCTCTTCTTGGGCAAGCACTACAACCCTGCGGGCACGATCTGTAAAGCGTTCAAACATGTGGGGCCACCCCATTCGGAATCGGTGGATATTGAAAGAAAGTGTATCGGTACGGCGCATGAGTACCCCTGCGGAACCCGTAGTCTAAAAACTGTGATTATGTCGCCGCTTCTGTCGCTGCCTTTTATGGAAAACGACCGCCAACGGGTGGAAAAGGCCCTGGTGGCATCGGTCACCACAAATGACGCGTATATGACCGAAATTGCGTCACATCTCATCTCGGCAGGTGGGAAGCGGTTGCGCCCTGTTTTCACGATTATCGGATCCCAAGTGGGTAACGACAAAGTTGCCACCGAAGAAGCTATTGCCGGTGGCATTTCGTGTGAACTTGTTCACCTTGGTTCTCTGTACCACGACGACGTGATGGATGAATCTGATTTGCGCCGCGGAGTTGAAACTGTGAACGCACGCTGGGGCAACCTGCAAGCCATTTTGGCTGGTGACTTTTTGTTGGCAAAGGCCTCTGAAATTGCCGCATCTTTGGGCACCGAAGTTGCCGGATTGTTAGCCCGCACTATCGGCCGCCTGTGCGAAGGCCAAATTGAAGAATTACGCCACACGTACAACGTTGCGCGCACAGTTGATTCGTACCTCGATTCCATTGACGGCAAAACTGCTGCGTTGTATTCCACCGCCGCTCGCATCGGTGGTTTAGTTGCTGGTCATGACCGTGCTGTTGTTGATGCGCTTACTGCGTATGGCACTGCATACGGCATGGTGTTTCAAATAGTCGATGACGTTCTTGATCTCACTGCAACAGATGAGGAACTTGGCAAACCAGCTGGCAACGATATGAAAGAGGGCGTGTACACATTGCCTGTACTGCATACGTTGGCAAAGAACGGCACAGACGCTGACACGCTGAAGTCAATTCTTGGAAAGCCTCTCACGGTTGAAGAGCGCGACACAGTGCTGAAGATTGTGCGCACGAACGGTGGCGTCGATGTTGCTATTGAGAAGGCTCGCGCATTTGTTGTTGATGCTGAACGTGCGTGTGATGCATTGCCAAACGGCATCACTTCTGACGCAATGCGTGCAGCCAGTGCTGCACTACTTGCAACTGTTTCGTAACTACGACAACGCGCGGGCAGCAGCTAGCCCACTAAGAGCTGCACCTTCAACGCGAGGGCCAGCAAAGGCATCGCCAGCGATTGCCAAGGTGCCAGAGTCATCAACCCAACACGCATCTGGCCACAACTTCTTCGGAATTGCAAAACGCCATTTCTTCATTTCGCTAGAAGTGACTTGGGCAGTGCCGAGCCACGGAGTTGCAGCCTCAAGAAGTTCATCATGAATCTCACGATTGGTCTTGTCGAAGTTCGCAAGGCTCCATTCAGGGTTTGCATGAAAGGTAAGTGCGGGTGCTGCACTGATTCCCTTGGCGGTGTTATCGCCAATAAATGAAAACACATCATCAGGAAATTGCATGCCACCTGGCGAGGACACATTGTGATTGTTGGAATCAAGCGTGACTAATAATCCCAAAGTGCGGTCGTAGTCGGTGTTGCGCAATTCGGTGGGCATCTCTATTCCGCCACCAAACATTAAGGAAAACGATTGCGGAATTGGTGCTGTGAGAATCACGCGGTCTGCATGATGGGCTACACCATCATCAGTGGTAATCACCCAATCGGTTTCGGCTCGAGTGAGAGAAAATACGAGCGTGCTTGTTCGCACATCAAGTCCGGTTGCCAAATGCTTTGCGATTGATGTCATTCCGTTTGAACCGACATAACGCGGGTGCCCGTCTTCTTCTGAAAATCCGCGACACCATTCGCGTACAACTTCGGCAGTAAGCCAATCATCTACGTGCTTCTGGAATTCGTCGCTGCGTACGGTGAAGAACTGTGCACCGTGATCAAGAGTCGCATCTTTGATACGTCGCGTGGCCAGACGACCGCCAACACCACGGCCTTTATCGAACACGATTACTTCGTGACCATGCGAGACGCACTGGCGTGCTGCCATGAGTCCAGAAAGACCGGCGCCTACAACAATGATGCGCATGGTCACACTGCTACGGCAGCTGCGTGTCCGTGCGGGACAAAAACCTTTTCAGCGCGACCAAGGAACTCGAGCAAGATGCGATTAAAGGTAGTTGCATGTTCGATATGTAACCCGTGTGCACCACCACTGATGATGACTAATTCCGCTGTTGGAATAAGCGCAGCAATCTCTTCAGCATCGCCACGCGGAGTAAGGATGTCTTGGTTGCCAACGACCACCATTGTGGGGCATTCGATATTGCCAAGATCTGCATTGAGTGAACGATCATCAGTTGTAAGAATCGCTTGCACTTGCGACACGAATGCGTTGGCGGGGTTGAATAATTGCAACGGCCCAATGCTGCCGAGAGCAGGAAGAATGCGACGGAAAGAGCGCGGGCCAATCATCCACCGTGCTGCTTCTTTACCAACTGAACCCATGCCTTCTTTTGAAGCCATATCAGCCCAGGATTGCAATAGATCTGCACGCCACTGATGATTGCGACATGCAGTAGCTACAAGCGTTAATGAACGAACACGGTTTGGGTGTTTCAACGCAATGATCTGACTAATTGCGCCGCCCATAGATAAGCCAACAACATGAGCGGATTCGATACCGGCGGCATCAAGCACTGCGATGGCGTCGTCTGCCATTTGTTCAAGGTCGTATGTGCCTTCTGGTTTGTCGCTCTTGCCAGCACCACGATTATCAAATGCCACTGTGCGATGACGCAATGCAAGTGCAGCGCGTTGAAGGTTCCACGAATTCTTTTCGCCACCAAGCCCTTGCACCAATAGAACCGGTGCTCTTTTGGTGATGCCAGTTACTTCGTAATGAATACGTATTCCGTCGGCTGCAACTGCGAATGGCATGTTATGCAACCTGCTTGCGAGCGGGGATACGTTCGATACTTGGCCACAGATACAAATTGCGCACAACTTCTGTAGTTGAGTGGCGTGGGGCAAAACGCAACAAGTGTGCAGCTTCGTTACTAGCAGCTAAGCGGCCGTGCTGAATGAGGTCTGCAACGTGGTCTGGCATTGGTGCACCAGCGAATGTAGAAACGTTTTTCGCCATCCACCAACCTGGACCAAATGATGGAAGAGGAACGCGACGACCAATAGATGTTGCGCGCAACATACTGATGGCTCCGTTCGCAACGATGTTCACAATGCCATCTGCATCGCGTTGTGCTGCTTGAATAAATGCAGTTGCTGCATCAAAGTCTTCGACAACACAAAAGATTGGATTACCAATGCCGTAGTAGGGGATAACAGGCAAACGCAGAAGACGACCAAGCGGGCTTGGCACGTGAGCACCAAGAACTGGTGCAAGCCGCAACGTGCACACATTGATGCCACGAGCAGAACGTAGTTCCGTTGCTTGCGATTCAATGTTGCGACACATGTATCCGTACGTAGTGTTCGGAGCAGTAGGTGTTGTTTCTACAGCAATGTCAGGCGAATACGCGCCAGTGCCGTACATTTCAATTCCGCTTCGCACAACCACTGTCTCTAATGCATCTGCTTGATGTGCGGCATCGAATACAGCTTTTGCAACTAGTGCAGTGCATGTTTCGGCTTCGGGTGTTGCAAGACGCGCATGTGGTTCCCACACGCCAACATGAAGCAACACGTGCGGGTTGAAATCTTGAATCAGTTCTGCGATGCGGTCATGTTCTGTTGGGTCGACACGAACAAATTGCGAACGCTTGAGAAGGCGACGCGGTGGATCAACATCAATCCCTAAAATCTCGCCGGCCCATTCTGTGTTTTCAGCAAGCGCTGCAACGAGTGAGCCGAGTTCTCCGCCCATTCCGGTGATGAGTACTCGACGATTTTTCATATCGACAAACCAAGTGGTCGTTGTCCGAAGGACATCTACCGAAGGTTGTGTACTCCGAGAATCAATTCACGAGCCCAGGTATCAAGCTGGCGACCACCGATGTTTTCGGTGATGATGATGGCTTGTGACGGATCATCAATCATTCCGCTCCAGCGGATGTACCCACCGATGATGCCGAGCAAACGATCGCCGACCTCTTCTGAGTGAATGATGAGTTTCTGGTTGCGGCCAAGCATTCCCTGAAGTTCTTTGTAGAACACTTTCAAGAAGGCGTCGGTGTCATCTGCGCCACTGAGTGGGCGATGGTGGTACGGCATGTTGAGTTCTTCGTATGCGTGCAGGTTGTGGGGCGCAGCAATGATGGAGACAACGAGGTCGAAATGGTTCTCGCGCAGCCAGATGATTTCTTCTTGGCGACGAACGCGGCGATGGTTGTCGCCGTATCCCCCTGGTCGCTCACAAATGGCAAGGCAATCCTTGATGATCCAGGTGAAATTACGAGGGGTAATTCCAAGGGCCCATTTTCCGCGAAGTTTCGGGGGCATTCAGGTCTCCTTGAAAGTGTTGGCTCGGTCCGGCGGCACAAAAGGCCGCACAACAAGTTACCCCAGCATCTGCAGTATGAGCCTCTGTTTACTGCGACGAATTTCACGATTTTCCCCAATATCGCAGGCCAAGGTCTCCCCACGGGCCACCGCCATGATGCGCTCAAGGGTGGCGAGGTCTGGTGGGTAGGGGTCTGACAGCCAGCGGCGAAGCGCACGGCGGGCAAGGGGGGCTGGGGCTGCTGCCAACGCCACGGCATCGGTGGGGTCGATATTCAGGGCCAGTTCTTCCAGCAGGTCGTTGTCGTCGCGCAACACATCAGCACTGCGAACAAGAAGCGGCACGGGGTCGCGCAAGGAAATTTCTATCATCAGGGGCAAAAGCTCGTTACGTACGCGATTGCGCTGAAACTTTGGGTCTGTATTAGTGGAATCAGTAATGGTTGCGATTCCTGCCTCAGCACACACTGCATGAGTATCACTGCGACGCAACGCTAAGAGGGGGCGCGACACACCAGGTCGCATTGCACCAAGGCCCTGCGCTCCGGCACCGCGCAACAAGTTGATAAGCACCGTTTCTGCTTGGTCGTCTGCAGTGTGACCAGTCATTACGTTGTCTGGCATGACGCCATACCGGGCTGCGCGGGCTCGCGCTTCAAGGTTCGGACCATGTTCCACTTGCACCGAATGCACGATGACTGAAATGCCAAGTGATTCTGCAACGGGGTCGATTACATCGATATCACTGGCTGATTCAGCGCGCAGGCCGTGGTCAACATGAATGGCAGTGACGATGAGCCCGTGCGCATGGGCCAACAGCATGAGGGCCATGGAATCGGGTCCACCCGAGACAGCGCATGAAACAGCGGTACCAGCAGGTGGGAAAGTGCAACGACGAAGTAGATCGTCGATCAAGAAAAGTTGTTACTTCTGCTTGAGGGCTTGGCGTTGACGGCGGTTTGGGTAGCGGCTTGCGCTGACCGTGGCTACATAGCCAGCAACCACTGCAATGATTGCTCCGATACTTCCGATGAGGAGGAATACACCGATCCACCAATGCCAAACTTGCGCTGCCAACATGCTTCTAGCGTAGCCAATGGCAGCCACCGCGACCTATTACTCGATGGTTATTTCGATTCGGGTTCTGGCCCAAAGCAGGCAAGGAGACGGTCGGTGAAGCCTTCTGGCAGGTGATCTCGCTTGGCCTTCGCGCGCACAATGGTGCGTAATTCGGCGTGGAATTCATAGGCGCCCTGGCAATCGGTGCATCCGGTGAGGTGGACCATGATCTCTTCAACTCGGGCCTTCGGCAGCTCGGAATCCAGGAACAATTCCAGCTCTTTCAGTGTTTCTTGGCAATTTGGCATATCGATGGCTTTGCTCGCTCTGGCGATTACTCGCCGGTTCCTTCAATTGTCAGGGGCTCGACAATGAGCCCTCTTTCACGTGCGTACTCGTACAACATCTTTTGCATCGCTTTTCTTCCCCGATGCAGGCGGGACATCACGGTTCCGATGGGGATTTCCAGCATTTCAGAGATTTCTTTATAGGAAAAGCCATCAACATCTGACAAAAGCACCGGGATACGGAAATCGTCTGGCAATTCTTCGAGGGCGTTTTTCACTTCATCATCTGTAAAAAGCTCGAGCATCTGGTCTTCGGCCGAACTGCTGAGTTGTGATTGATCAATGGAACCCAAGCGCTTGTACAAGAAGAGTTCTTCAACATCATCTAGTTCAACTTCAGCACCTTTTCGTTTTTGTGCGTTGTACTTATTGATGTATGTGTTTGTCATAATGCGAAACAACCACGCACGTAAGTTTGTGCCTTCTTGGAATGTGTGAAACGAACGCCACCCTTTGATGTATGTCTCTTGCACTAAATCTTCAGCGTCTGAACGATTACGTGTCATGCGCAATGCAGTAGAAAACAACTGCGGCGCATATTGCATGGCATCAGCGGTGAACTGTTCTTGTGCGCTCATTCTGTGAGTGATGCGTTACTAATGATGGCGGTGTTTTTTTGCTTTGATTGCTGCATCAACTGAGAGAGTGAATCGCTCTAACAAATCAGCCAATACAGCACGCTCTTCTGGCTCAAAATCATTCATCACTGAAAACAGAATTGCGCGGCGACGATCATTGACTTCGCCGTGAATACGACGACCGCGTTCTGTTACAGAAATTGCTACAACACGACCATCACCTGCATGCTCCACACGCTCTGCCAAGTTGTCTTTGATAAGACGTTGCACTGCACGTGTTGCCGTACTTGGGTCAATGCGAAGGTATTCGGCTAAGTCACCCATTCGGCATGTATCAACAGTGACAAGAAGCTCGAGAGCATCCATTTGGCCTGGCTCGATTGCGCTGCCGCCAATGCCAAAGATGGCGTCGCGCGCTTGGCTTGCCGTTGCTCCACGGCGAATTTCTCGCCATGCCCGACCTATGCGTCCGGCTATCTCGAGATCGAGATCACTGGTGGGGTCTGCCTGTGTCTTTGTGTTCGTCATGTCCTTACTAGGGTACCCACATGGCAGACAACGAAATAGGTCATGACCGACCAGAAACTCCAATCGATGCGCTGGGAATCATGGCGAGCCAGCAAGCCATTCTTGGGCCAAACCTGCGCCAGATTGAGATGTATACGCGGCGAGGTCTTTTGTCACTTTTATGGCACGAACCAGACACCGCAGAACAAAAGGTGGGCGTTGTCATGGTGGGCGGCGCCATGGGCGGAACTCTCGGGCCTGGTGACAGTTTGTTTCATGCATTGGGTGAAGCGCTCGTATCAGTAGGTGTGCCTTCTATTCGCCTCAGTTATCGCAAACCGAACGACATGGATTCGTGCTGTGTTGATACTGCTGCTGCTGTGCAACTACTTGTCGGCAGCGGTGCTGATGCCGTGGTCATCATGGGTCATAGTTTTGGCGGAGCAGTTGCCATTCGCGTGGCAGTCGGATTATCCGAAATGGTGTGCGGTGTTGTCACGTTCGCAACACAGTCAGCCGGTTGTGAAATAGCTGGTGGTCTGCAATCACGCCCGTTGTTGATGTTCCACGGTGACAGTGACTCAATTTTGCCTCTAGAGGCCAGTGAAGTTGTGCGAGCCATCGCTGGTACGGGAGACTTACGCGTTATGCATGGGGATGATCACTTGTTAGTAAAAAGTCACGATGTGATGTTTTCCACCACGATGGATTGGCTGAACACAGTGTTCGCCGGAGCCACTTCATGATTACATCACCGAAGAACGTTGTTGTCCTTCTTCTCGACAGTTTGAATCGTCACGAACTTGGCGCATACGGCGGTGGCAATTTTGATACGCCAAATCTTGATCGCTTGGCTGCACGTTCTGTTCGCTTTACCAACCATCACACTGGTTCATTGCCATGCATTCCCGCACGGCACGACATTTTGGTAGGTGCATGGGATTTCTTGTGGAAGCCGTGGGGCTCTATTGAGTTATGGGAAGAACCAATCACTGCGTCTTTGCGTCGCGCCGGTGTTGTCACTCAACTCATTACAGACCACCCACATTTGTTCGAAGTTGGCGGCGAGAATTATCACACTGACTTCACTGCATGGAGCTATGAACGTGGACATGAAAGTGATGCGTGGAAAACGCGCCCCGATGCTTCATGGTTGGGTGCGCCATCGTTTGGTCGTGGGCATACTCACTACGACAATTCACGTGGATTCTTCAAAGGCGAAGAAGATTTCCCCGGCCCACGTACCATGCAAGCAACTGCACGGTGGTTGTTAGAAGATGCACCAGTGCATCGCGCACAAGGCGAACGTTTCTTTTTGTTTGTTGATGAATTCGACCCGCACGAACCGTTTGATACTCCTGCTCGCTGGGCTGACAGATATGACGACACATGGGAAGGTGACCACCTGGTATGGCCACCATATGCAATTGATGCCATTAAAGAAGGTGTTCTGACTGAACGCGACGCAGTTCAAGTGCGTGCGCAGTACGGCGGCAAATTGTCAATGATTGATCATTGGTTAGGCAAAGTTCTTGATTCTCTTGATGCAACAAATGCATGGGAAGACACTGTTGTGGTGTTGTGTACAGATCATGGGCATTACTTAGGCGACAAAGATGTGTACAACCGCGATGTATGGGGAAAACCCGGCATTCCGGTGTACAAACCACTTGGCCACATACCAATGCTTATCGCGTGGCCCGGAGTTGCACCAACTACGAATGATGCTCTCACCACGTCAACAGATATTCACGCAACACTTGCCGACATTTTTGATGCTCCAATCAAACACACTGCACATGGTTCATCGCTAGTTCCATTGTTGAATGGCACATCACCACAGGTTCGTGATTGGTTACTGACTGGCGTCTGGGGCCGTGAAGTGCAACTGGTAACTAATGATTGGCGATACACACGCGGTCCACAAGGCATCAACATGCCACAAACTATGTGGTCGAACAGGTGGAGCACAATGCCCATCGGCTCAATGCCTGATTTCAAAATGCCAATGCCTGATTCGCGCGCTGTCCTTGATTACATGCCAGGCAGCACGATTCCTGTTATTCGCCAGCCGTTCCGTGAAGGCGACATGTTGCCGTTCTGGGGCTATGCAAAACAATATGAAACAATGATGTTTCACCGCGGTGAAGACCCCGATGAAACTGTGAACCGTATTGATGACAGCATCGCAAAAGACGCTGAAGAATTATTGCGCGTTGCATTGCATCAGGTGAATGCACCTTCAGAACAATTTGAACGGTTAGCTCTTACTTAAGTCAGTGATGACCGTTGGCGTATTGCCAACACACACAATGCAATCAGCATTAGCAGCCCTGCAATAACTGTCACAAGAATAAATGTGCTGTGCGGCAGGCTGAAGCTGACCGCAATGTCACCGGTAACTCCGGCAGGAACAGTAATCATTGGCATCGCTTCACTGAGACCAGTAAACGCAACTGCTTTTCCACCGACCGTGATATTCATGCCAGGTGTAATTGGGCGAGACAGCAACACTTTTCCACCAGTTGATGATGAGATTGAGGACTGTCCAGATGTTTCGGTAACAACAACTCCGGCATCGTGATACGAAACAGTGGTGGGCTTGGCCGCAGAAGAGTTGGTGTACAACACCCACGCAGGTTGTTCGTATGAAATGGCCCAGCCAGTGGGCCCCGCAGCATCAAACCATTGTTGTTGCTGTCCACGTTGCACCATGACCGCGGTAACACCCATCAGTTCAATCCATGTCTTACCAGTAGTGGGTTCCACTGTGAACAAGGCTGGTGAGGTTCCTTCGCTGGACCAGCCAAACACCCGTGTTTGTAAGAGGTTTTCCAGACCCTCATGTGGCATAGCGGAATAACCGGTGACAAATTCGGCATCAATATTGGCGGCTTGAATAACGTTGCCATCGGCCATTTCAGTAGCAGTAACAGCACCAGGAGCATTCGGAACTAAACGAAAGCGACCACGCTTACGTTCAATTGTCATTGCACCAGCTAAATCTGACTGCAGCACGAACACGCGATGACCCGACAGAACTGAGTACTGATTCGCAATTGCAGCGCGTGATGCAGGCGCATTGCGATCACCTGGCATTGCAGGCGACGGGCTTGCGTACATTAACCATCCGGTTGTTGCAACCACTGACACCACTAATAGTGGAGCAAAAACGCGTTGACCATAGGTAATGAAGATGTGGTGTGCGATAGGTATTGCGATAAACAACAATGCTGTCAACAACATTGGAATCAGTCGTGGTCGCAATGCTGTTAGTGCTAACCACACAACTGGCGCAATCCATCGCCATGTGTGTACAAATTGTGCGCGCGTTTTCCCTGTTGTTGGCGCAGCTTGCAAGGCACGCATTACAACCATGACAACGAGAAATGCTGCGAATGGTTGAAAGCGAAATGGCCAACGCGTCGGGCCAAGAATGCTTGGCCCCAACATGCCAACGCTGACGATGCCCGCAATCACTGCATCAACACGCACAATGCGACGCACAGCCTGCGAAGTCACAACCCAGTACACAGCTAATGGCAACACCCACGTGATGTATGTAATGGGTTCAAACATGAACCCTTGGCCCGCAAAGCCATCTACATACGGCTGCACGAAAGGGGAGAACGACAACACCAACGCATCTAGCTGGTGTGTGAGAAATCCGTCATTAAACAAACCGTGGGGCGCACGAGCTGCCCATTCAGCAAACACTTGCGCCGATACCCACACGGGTGATGACACCAATGCTGTAGCAACGCATGCCGCGGTATAAATCAGTGCTTCACGAGTACGCCATGTGCGAGTGAACAATTGCTCGAGACCAACCACCAATGCAACAACACCGCCAGCAATCATGGCGTGAGGCCAGCCAGCACTGACTAGTAAATACCCAGCGATGGGAATGAATGGAGCGAATCGAATGGAACGACGCGTCCACCACACTGCAGCAACGAACCATGTGAACCACGAAAAGCCAATCAGGGCAGGAGTCCAGCTACTTGCATCCCAATACAAAAGGTGCACGTTGAACGTGCAAAACAACGATGCCGCAACAGACATGGATGGTGAAATTGCAAGCGCCCGCGCTGCAACGTACGCACCAATTGCGGCTATCACCAAGTACATCAACGCAATAATCATTGCGGCGCGAGCCAAGTTGTCACCCGACGCTGCAATCCAGTCACGCAAATAACTGAACGGGTTAAACACCCCAAATTGAATTTCACCTGTTAGTAGTGACAAGAACCATGACTTGTTGAAACTGCCGAGAGCGTTTATCCCATAGCCATTGTGATGCAATGCAGTAAAAACACCCATGTGCTGATGTTCGACATCGTCACGATAAAAGAAGTCCCGATTACGGGCGTACATCATGAACACAGATGCAACGGTGACAAAAACTGTGGCGCTTAGGCCAGTGACTTCGCGCCTAATAGCGGGGGAGGGCATCTCTATATTGTGCCACTGTGGTCTTTGCCATCATGACCAAACGGACAATGACGACAAATATTCGCACAACAACTTCCACGTTTCTTCAAATACAGCGCAGTCATGACCATCAACCCAGTCTCAGGGTCGGTGTAGAAATCCTTACCTTGGTCAACGGCGTTCTGGTGGGCTAGTTCCACAGCAGGTGACATGGGTCAGCCAGGGAATGCTTTCGGTGACAAGGCATCCCACGTAGCGGAATCAATGATCCCCAATTGTTGAAGACTTTTCTCACCTTGAAATGCGTACACGGCTTTGGCAAGTGCCGGCCCAAAGTACCCATCAACACTGACTGAGTATCCAGCTGCTCGAAGTTGTTTCTGCATCACCGTGACTGCGCCGCCGGTATCACATTTTTCTAACGGCAGCGAAACTGCAGCGAAGTAGCCCGTGCATTCTGTAGAGAGTGAAGCATTGATTTCAGCTTTGCTTGGTGTGCAGCCAGTTTCCGCCACGTACGTGAGTGACTTGTTGGCTTGCCAAATAATGCACGCAACATCTTTCGGCGGAATCTCCGCCAACGTTGCAGGCCCTGCATTCGGCACGTAGCAACTCAGAGCAAATTGGGTCAGTGGTTTGTCACGACGACAGATTGCAGGTGATGTCCACTTGGCATCGACAAGGTGATACAGACGAGTCTGCGCACAGCCTTCCTTCGGGCAATTCCATGTGTCTTGGTCTGTGTCGCCCATGGCCCACGTTTCCGTACAAAACTCGAGCTTCACTTTCTCGCCATAACTTGCGCCCACTGCTTTGTTGTCGCACTCAACAGCTGTCTCGCCCGAAGCTGGGTTGAAAATCGCCGGGACGGTCGTAGTCGGTGCGGGAAGCGTCGTTGAGGTTGCCGCGACACTTGCATCAGTCGCATCAGAAGATGAAGATGATCCACCGCACGCAGTCAATATCAACAAGGCAACAGGTACTAAACGCTTCAACATGATGCTGCAAATCTTATGGGCATCACAGAGTGAAACGGGGAGGTCGGCTGACATCTCGTGGTCTGGTGCGTCTTAGGATGGGGACATGTCGTCGATACCCAAGGGCAAGCCGAACGTTCTGTTCATCATCACTGATCAACACCGTGCTGACCACGTGGGCTTCGGCGGAAATTCTGTTGTCTCGACCGTTCATCTCGATGCATTGGCGTCACGTAGCACCGTTTTTGACAGGGCATATGTAGCGAACCCAGTGTGTATGCCTAATCGCTCGAGCATCATGACGGGTCGCATGCCATCAGCTCACGGAGTCATATTCAATGATCGATCATTGTCACCTGACGCCAACACGTTTGTTGGTCAATTACGCAAAGTCGGCTATCAGACAGCATTGATTGGAAAATCACATCTGCAGCACGGAATGAGCCGCGAGGCCATTGCAGATCTTCCTGGTGATTCATCACGTGATTCGCTGTGGGTGAAGGGCTGGGACACGGTCGAGCATCAAGAGCGATATGAGAATGGTGATACTCCGAAGCCAGACGATTTCTACGGGTTTGAACATATTGAACTAACACTTGGCCATGGTGCATGGACCGGGGGACACCATTATCAATGGGCACGTGAACGCGGAGCAACTCATGAACAATTAGTGGCCGGCTACACCCACAACAGTGATGTACAGCGTCGGTCGCCATTGTGGTGGCAAATTCATGATGCACCATTTCCTGAAGAGTTGTATTCAACCTCTTTTGTTACAGAACGCACAATCTCATTCATTGAATCTGCGTCACGACAGAAAGAGCCATGGATGGTTTGGTGCTCATTTCCTGACCCGCACCATCCGCTCTCTCCACCTGCACGCTGGCTTGACCGCCATGATCCTGACGACATTGTGTTGCCAGAGTCGTTCACAGACCCAGGCGAAGATTGGCCGCGCCATGTGGCAGGCATTCGCAGGCTTGACCCGGATGACCATAATTTTGTTCAGCCGTTTGGGCCGACTCCAGAATTAGCTCGAGCATCAATTGCTGCTACGTACGGAATGATCGAGTGTGTCGATGAGGGAGTCGGCAAGATTTTGGCAACACTGACCCGTCTCGGAATTGAAGAAGACACAATTGTTATCTTCACAAGTGATCACGGCGACATGATGGGGGACCATGGTCTCATGTTGAAAGGCGGCATGCACTTTCAAGGTTGCCTTCGCGTTCCTTTAACAATTCATGTGCCTGGCAATGATGCTGCGCGCACCACTTCTCTTGCATCAAGTCTTGACCTTGCTCAAACCATTCTTGATTTATGTGATGTAACGCCGCTGCAAGGAATGCAGGGAAAGAGTTTGATGCCGATTTTGTCTGACCCGCATGCATCGGTTCGTACCCACGTATTAGTTGAAGACGATTTTCCACCAAGTGAAGGTCGCAGGGGAATGCCTCTTAAGATTCGCACTGTGCTGAGTGATCTTGGTCGCTACACCCGCGATACAAATAAGCATGAGCAGCTGTTTCATTTAGATAATGACCCACTCGAAATGGTCAACCTGGCCGTTCATGGACGCGACCCCGGTCGTAGAGACGAGATGGTGTCTCAGTTAGTTGACGCCATGATTGCAGCCGACGATATTGCGCGCGTGGAGCCCGTCTCGCAATAACTGGAGCCCAAGAGGGGAATCAAACCCCTGGCGTACACATCTGAAAACGTAGGTGGAGCAAACTAATCTCGGCCTATGACAAAAAGCAGTCGTTCGAGCAGATTGCCCGCCTTCACAGCTTCATGGATTGAGCCTGTTGAATCGGCGGATTCACCATCGATGCATCGTCCTGCATATCACCTCGCAAGCGAGTTCGTCATACCTTCACAAATCGCCTCGGCTCGCTTGCGTGCGACGGCACATGGAGTTTATGAAGCGTTTATCAATGGATCACGGGTTGGCGACATTGAATTAACTCCTGGGTTTACCGCGTACCGCAAACATCTACAAGTGCATGCGTTTGATGTAACTGGTCTGCTGCATGTTGGGAAAAATGCAATAGGTGCAATTCTGAGTGATGGATGGTGGCGGGGACAACACGGAGTGATCAGAGAGATTGACGCATACGGGTCGAAAGTTTCTTTTCTTGCAGAGCTAACTATTGAACTAATGGATGGCCAACAAATCTGCATTAGTACAAACAACACGTGGTGCTCTTCACCCAGCCACATTCTTGCCGCAGATCTTATTGCTGGTGAAACGCACGATTTTCGTAAAAAAGTTCCTGGTTGGTGCGACGCAGGTACAGATCGCGGATCTTGGGACAAAGTCATTGTTGCTGATCATTCGATGGAAAACCTATGTGAGGTTCTTGGTCCGCCAGTGCGGCGGATAGAAGAACTCTCACCAGTTTCAATCGCTCAAATTGCACCGCAACGACATGTGGTTGATTTTGGGCAGAACAGTAATGGTTGGGTGAGATTGTCTGGACTCGGACCTGTGGGTAATGAAGTCACGTTGAGATACGGAGAATGGATTAACTCCGAAGGCGCGGTAACACAGTCGAATGTTGCTGATGCAGCATTTTCAGAACCTCGTAATGTTCCCTTCCAAACAGATCGTGTTTTTTCTGCAGGTGACAACACAGTGTTCGAACCACGGCACAGCACTAAAGGTTTTCGTTTTGTGGAAGTCGAGGGAATTGATGGTGTGCTCGCCCCTGAATCAATAGTCAGTGTCGTAGTCCATACTGATCTTCAACGTGTAGGTGATTTTGAGTGTTCTGACGAGCGCATCAATCGTCTTCATCATGCAGCCGATTGGAGTTTTCGCGGAAATGCTTGCGAGATTCCTACCGACTGTCCAACACGGGAACGATCCGGATGGACAGGAGATTGGCAGATTTATGTTGAGGCAGCTTCCTATCTGTACGACGTATTTGATTGGTCGGCAAAGTGGATGCGAGATCTCGCAGCTGATCAATTTGCCGATGGCAAAGTAACGAGCATTGTCCCTGACCCATCTCCTGGTGCGCCAGTGTGGCGAGGAAGTCACGGTTCATCTGGATGGGGTGATGCCGCTGTGCATGTTCCGTGGGAGTTGTACTGGGCCAGTGCGCGAACCGACATGCTTGCGGCGCAATTTGACTCAATGACTCAATGGGTTGAATTTGCAGCACGCAGAGCCGAGGGGCGGCGTCATCCAGTACGAGAAGCGCAACGGCCTAATCCGCTTCCTCATGAACGATTCTTGTGGGATAGCGGTTGGCATTACGGCGAGTGGTTAGAACCAGGCGCTGATATTGAAACTGATGTTGCAAGTCTGGGTAATCAGGATCACGGCGCAGTGGCGACTGCGTATTTGTATCGCTCAGCAGATCAACTTGCACAAATCAGCGTCCTTATTGGGAAAGTTGAAGAAGCACAAAGGTATTCAGAATTAGCAGCGAATGTTCTTGATGCATGGCGCGCTGAATTCATTAATGACGAAGGTGCTTTGATGCCGCGTACACAGGCGAATTTATGTCGTGCACTTGCGTTTGGTCTTGTTCCAGATTCGCTACGTCAGCAAACAGCCGATGATCTTGTCCGGTTAATTGAAGAGTCAGATATGCATCTTGGAACAGGGTTTCTTGCAACTCCGATGCTTCTCCCGGTACTTGCTGATCATGGCCACCTAGACACTGCGTATTCTCTACTTTTTCAAGACACAGAACCATCGTGGATGTACATGACTAATCAGTACTCGACAATTTGGGAAGACTGGGACGGAATAGTCGGGGATAAGGCAACTCACAGTTTGAATCACTACAGCAAGGGCGCAGTGATTTCTTTTCTTCATCAATACGTTGCTGGTCTGACTATTCAAGAGCCGGGGTACCGACGTGTACGCGTAGCACCACGACCTGGTGCTGGTATCTCGTGGGCGCGCACGCATCACGATGCACCAAATGGCCGTATCGGTGTGGAGTGGACACTTAAGAACGGTGTGGGCACCATTACGTGTGAGATCCCAAATGGAACTGAATGTGACCTAGAGCTTCCGAATGGAAGCACTTACGCGCTGGCTGCGGGCACTCATATTCACACCTGGTGATTCGCCAGCGACTGGAGCCCAAGAGGGGAATCGAACCCGAACACTTGGGCAAGCCGCTTCAGAAGATGCAAGTACTTCTAGGGTGCTGTCTGCAGCGTCTCTTCTTCCTCGTCGCGCCTACGTTTGAGAGCCACGGGGAGAAAGAAGGCCGCTGCCATTGCTAAGCCGATGGGAATGGCAATCAACCATGGAGCAATATTTCGAGCCGCTTTTCCATCACCAATAACGATGCCCAAAGCAATAGAGATTTCGTCTCCGACAGCGGTGACTGCTTTCAGTGCGATTCGATGTTGTCCTGGTTTGACATCTTTGGGAAGAATGTAGATCCGAGAGAACGTTCCTTTTTCATCGACCTTCGCATTACCAAGCCAAGTGGGTGTCGAAAATAGCCATGCCTCAACAATTGAATTTGGTTTGAAACCTTCTGCGAATACACGAACACGTGAACCACCCTGCAAAGGAACGTTGCCATCTTTGTTGAGAGGAACTGGCGCACCACTTTTGCTTAAACCATTAATGGTTGTGGTGATACCTGCGGCTTGAATAACAATCTGATTGTTTTCACGAGTCAGACGTGTCGAAACTTTTTTCCCACGTGAAGTAACCGCTGCTTCACCTGTGTCTAGAGATGGAATTTTTGGTGCAACCGCTGATGGAGATTTTGGTATCAGAAGTGTCGTAGTAGTTATGCCGAGCGTGGTTGTTGTGCTCTTGACAGTTGTTGGGGAAATTTTGGGAAATGTTGCACCAGGAGCGACTGAACTCACAGTTGGAATCGCAATCTGTCCAACAGGAGCGAGAGTTGAATCCACTTGACCAACAGGAGCTCGCACCACAATTTCTAGATCAACTGCCACAGTGGTTGTGGTTGTGGGCTTCGGCGCAGCAGTTGTGGAGGTTGTTGTTGTAGATGTCGTCGTCGTGGACGTTGTGGTTGTAGTCGGTGCAGGAATCGACACGGTCACTGTCGCTGGGGAGCCGACAAGGGTGGTGGTGGCGTTACCTGAAGTATCTGTCATAGAGAAGGTTGATGCTTTGGTCAGGGTGACCGCTGTTGAAGATGAGGCGGCAATAGTGGTGGAAACAGCAATCGCACATTTCGTTGTGGACTGTTGCGTGATGGAGGAGATAGTTCCACCAACAACAGTGAAATCTTGATCAGCTACTGCAGACAAAGTTGCACAGTCAATATCCTCGTCTCCCGTCACTGTGAAGACTGTGTTATTGACTGACTGGTTTGCTGAAGGAGATGTAAGGGTCAGTGACGGTGGGGTGACATCAAGCGGTGTCACAGATTGTGTTGCAAGGCTAAGCGGGCCACTACCCATGGCATTGCGGGCACTGATCTTGAAGTAATACGCAACACCGTTAGTTAGCCCCGTAACAGTGCATGATCTAGTCGTGCCATCGAGCGTTGTGCACACATTGCCAGTGGCAATATTTGTCGATGCGTTGTATGCGGTAACTGTGTAATCAAGCAATGCTGACCCGCCGTCCGAGGTGGGGGCCACCCAGGATACGTCCGCTGATTTTTCCCCTGCTACAACAAATCCTTCTCCGAGAGACGTTCCCTTGAAGCGAAACATGACGGCTCGAGCCGATGGCACGCTAAAGCTATATCCAGTGATGTTTCCTCCTATGCCGCCGTTCTGACGAGCAGGCGGGTCTCCCCACGTTGCTCCCGTAAGAGCATCTTGAATACCGGCAATTGGCGCGGCATATTTTCCGTATGCGACATTTGTTGCATTGTTGCCGCTGAATCCGACAGAGCTCCAATCGGAAAAGAACGTATCGAGCAGCAGAAAACCTCCTTCTACAGACCCACCAGTTCGACTTACTGCACGTTGAATACCGTTTACTCCACTTGCAATTGTGGTGATGTCGACTTCATTCAGTAACCCACCGATATCTTCGCCGCCGCCGCCGCCCATTGCGAGTAGATAGAGGTACGTTTCTCCGCTATTGAGATTGATTTGATACGTGGTGGCATTGGCCCGTTGATCCATCCATACAACATCATTTTGAAGAATCATTCGCGTGACATTGCTTTCATCACCCGCGAGAAGTGCAAAGTCGTTATCTGCCACGATGCGAATTGACCCACCGATCACAGGTGCCGAAGGAACAGTGCCTGCAGTTGCAGGTGTCTGACGGCCGAGACCAGTCGCCACCGACGCTGATAAGACCGCTAATGCCACAAGAAAGATTCTCAATGTCGAATGCAAACGAATGTATTGAGAATTTGCGCCCACGATGCAGGTTAGACCGCAGAAGAGCCAATGGCTCCCAACTGAATCTTTATAGGCAGTGTTGTCACACAGAAGGCAACTGGAGCCCAAGAGGGGAATCGAACCCCTGACCTACGCATTACGAGTGCGTTGCTCTACCGACTGAGCTACCTGGGCAGGAGTTTCACTTTATCTCTCGGGTAACTATGTCCCTCGGCTACCAATGCAAAAGGGGCCGAGTAGCGAACTACCCGGCCCCTTTCGAAAAGGATTATCTCTTACTTGATCGTGATCTTGATCTTGGTCGTAGTTGTCTTTGGCTTCTTTACCTTGGCAGTTGCCTTCGGAGTTACCCTGACACTGATTGAGCAGGTTCCTGCCTTAAGGGCCTTTACTGAAGTTCCAGAAATTGAGCAGAACTTCTTCGTTGTCACTGCAACAACAAGTACAACCTTGGCACCCTTAGGAATCTTGACCTTGGCTGTCTTGTTGATGGTGGTGAAGGAAGTGATTTTGCCCTTCTTCATCACCGCAATCTTCGAGACAACTGCAGTTGGTGTGTTCGTACTGGTACCAGTGTTAACCGATGAGGAAGAAACTCCACATGGCACGTTGTTTACTCGAACACAGATTGTCTTGGAAGCAATCGCTCCAGTACCGCGGATGCGGTACTTCGTGGAAGTCGATGGGCAAACCACCAAGGTGGCTTTTCCGTTCGAAGCGGTCTTTGCAGACAGCGTGGCTGAACAACCGGCACTTGTCTTGACGCCCATGGCGCGAACGCTTGCTTTGATTGAACTGGCCGACACTCCGCCGTTAGCGCAGATTGATGTCACCTTGTCTGTTGAGGAAACAAGTCCACCTTGTTCACAGCTTGAACCTGAGTTAACAGTTTCAACAGATTGGGAGACACCGGAGATCGGTGCTTTATCCTCATCGACCAAGTCGGTCTCAATGGTGACGCCACCTGTTGAGTCTGTCTTGATGTCAGTCTCAGGAGTTGATGGGTCAGCATCAGTTTCCTTTGCAGGAGTTGACGGATCAGCATCAGGCAACGTGGCCTTGATGCTTGCCATGAATGACATAGGAACAGTTTCAGTCAGCGAGGTAAATGTCCACTTCTTGTTCTGATTCAATTCGCCATCGTCGTATGCAACATCTGCGTCATAAGCAGAAGAGCGTGCTGATGGATTGAAAGATGGGAACGTAACTGAACCATCAACGCCTGTTGCATACTTTGGTGGCGCAACGAAGCAGTATGCACAGTTCATCTGGCCAAGGTAACCCTTGGTGTCTCGAGGACGAGATGACCATGTAGAAGTGCTTGTACCTGAGTTCTGATACGCAAATGTGAGGTAGTTGTTCTTCAACTGCACTGTTGCTGTCGGTACTGGCGTGCCATCTGGCAATGTAACGCTGATCTTTCGACTAACGATTGCAGGAGGATCTGGAACAGTGATTGTGACAGTTCCTG
>Ga0214162_1000036_pt1 | contig 29303 bp, 29 predicted proteins | sample LakMenepilimnion_3_FD_153000 | JGI IMG/M metagenome (GOLD analysis project Ga0214162, IMG submission 153000) | Freshwater microbial communities from Lake Mendota, WI - Practice 20APR2010 epilimnion v5 | ecosystem: Environmental > Aquatic > Freshwater > Lake > Epilimnion/Euphotic zone | place...
ATAAAAAGCTGTCCAAAAGCATCGCTGTTGACCATTTCGATTATTTTGGCCACGCGACTTTCGTCCAATTTATCAAAGATGTCGTCGAAAAGCAGAATAGGTTTTAAGCCACATTGGTTCTTTATAAACTCGAATTGTGCTAGTTTCAAGGCAATCAGAAACGATTTTTGTTGGCCTTGAGAGCCGAATTTTTTTATGGGATAATGATCGATTTCAAAGGACAAATCATCTTTGTGAATTCCGACGCTGGTGTAATGCAAAGCCCTGTCTTTGTTACTGTTTTCTTCTAAAAGCGTCAGCAAATCATTTTCGAATAAATGACTTTCATAAACCAATTGCACCGTTTCCTGCGAACCCGTTATTGCTTTATGATGCGTGTTGAAAATAGGAATAAACTGCTCGATAAATTCTTTCCGCTTTTCGAAAATGTATTTCCCAAAAGTGGCGAGTTGCTCATTATAAATAGAAAGCGTGTCGTTGTCGAAAACAAAATTCAAGGCAAAATATTTCAACAAAGCATTGCGCTGGCTCATTACTTTTTGGTATTGAATCAGCTGTTTTAGGTATTGGGAATCCAATTGCGAAATGACGCTGTCCATAAATTTCCGGCGGGTTTCGCTGCCTTCCACAATCAAATCCCTGTCGGCAGGCGAGATGATGACTAACGGAATGAACCCAACGTGCTCTGAAAATTTATCATAGATTTTTCCGTTGCGCTTCAATATTTTTTTCTGTCCTTTTTTGAGGCTGCAAATGATTTGTTCGTTTCTTTCGTTGATTTCAAATTCGCCGTCGATGACAAAAAATTCTTCTCCGTGCTTTATATTTTGGACAGCCAATGGGTTAAAATAACTTTTTCCGTAGGACAAATGATAGATGGCATCAAGCACATTCGTCTTTCCAATTCCGTTTTTGCCCACAAAACAATTTATTTTGCCCACAAATTCAAAATTTGCTTCTGAAAAATTCTTGTAATTGAATAATGAAATCTTTTTTAAATACATTTGTAAGGCTTGCCAGTGTTGAGAATTTTGCTATTTTGAGTTCGCTTTTTCAAAGAGGGTGCAAATTATTGAAAAATATCGATAAAAGAGGTTTTAGATTTGAATAAATATTATATTTTTGCCACTCACTAAATTAAATTACAAATGGCTACTTACAATAAGAGAGGATATAAAGCAACGAAAGAAAAAGAAGTAAAAGACGTTACTGAAGACATAAAAGTTATTGAAAAAGACAGTACAACTGCAGGTGTTTTTTCAACATTGGACCAAACGGCATCAAAAACAGAAGACTTTGTAGCCAAAAACCAAAACATAATTATTGGAGTAGTTGGTGCAATTGCAGTAGTTCTTGTTGGATATTTAGCGTATCAAAAATTTGTTGCCGCACCAAAAGAAGACGAAGCTGCAACCGAAATGTTTCAAGCCCAACAATACTTTCAACAAGCTGCTGATGGCGTTGCCAGCGATTCATTATATAAATTGTCTTTAAAAGGAGCAGAAGGAAAATTTGGTTTTGTTGATATTGCCGATAAATATTCTGGAACTGATGCTGCAAATCTGGCTAATTATTATGCCGGTATCGCCTACTTGAATACTGGAAAATATACCGAAGCAATCGAGTATTTAGGAAAATTTAAATCAGATGATATTGTTTTGAACGCCTTGGCAAAAGGAGCAACAGGCGATGCGTATTCACAAAAAAACCAACCAAAAGAAGCTTTGGAAAATTATGTAAAAGCGGTGGAAGCCAACAAAAATGATTTTACCACACCCCGTTTCTTGTTGAAAGCAGGAAAAACTGCTTTGGCTTTAGGAAATAAAGAAGACGCATTAAAATATTTCACAGACATTAAAGACAATTTTGATGCCTCTCCCGAAGCGGCTTCAGTTGATGTATTGATAGGATTGGCACAGTAATTTTAGGATTTTACATTTAGATTTGGTAACTTTATCTTTTTAATTCTAAATCTTTATCCCTAATAAAAAATGGCAACTATAAATAAAAACTTGTCCGAATACGATAAAAATGCAATCCCAAACGCGAAAAATTTTCGGTTTGGGATTGTTGTTTCAGAGTGGAATGACACCATAACCGAAGGACTATGTTTTGGCGCAGTCACGGGATTTTTGGACAATGAAGTTCCAGCAGAACACATCATTCGATGGAATGTACCCGGGAGTTTTGAACTCATTTATGGCGCAAAAAAAATGTTGCAAACCCAAAATGTGGATGCCGTAATCGCCATTGGTTGTGTCATTCAAGGGGAAACCAAACATTTTGATTTTGTTTGTGAAGCGGTTTCTCAAGGCATAAAAGACTTGAACGTAGAAACCGATGTTCCCGTTATTTTTTGTGTTTTGACCGACAATACCATGCAACAATCCATAGATAGAAGTGGTGGAAAGCACGGAAACAAAGGAACTGAAGCCGCTATTGCCGCCATAAAAATGGCGTATTTGAGACATCAAGCTTCGTTCAGTCACCAGCTTAAAAATCAACCATTATTGTCCACCGGGCCCTTGCAAATCGAAGGTGTGACGATGATAGAGGAATAATATCAAAATATCCAATTCTAAAACCTATACTTGTCTACTGATGGTATAGGTTTTTTGTTTTTTATGATTAATTTAGGTAGTAATCCCAATAGAAATTACTTAAATTTGCTCACCGTTGGTTTTCGAAAACTTTAAACCCTAAACTTTAAACTATTTTTTTAGATGTCGAGTATCATTCAATTACTTCCTGATCATGTTGCCAATCAAATTGCCGCTGGAGAAGTCGTTCAGCGCCCTGCTTCGGTAGTGAAGGAATTGCTCGAAAATGCCGTTGATGCAGGAGCGAATGACATCAAACTAATTATAAAAGATGCCGGAAAATCATTAGTTCAAGTTATTGACAACGGAAAAGGAATGAGCGTTACCGATGCGCGTTTGTGTTTTGAACGTCACGCAACTTCCAAAATTCGGCAAGCGGAGGATTTGTTTTCTTTGCATACCAAAGGGTTTCGTGGAGAAGCATTAGCATCGATTGCAGCGATTGCCCACGTCGAAATGAAAACCAAACAAGACCAAGAAGAACTGGGAACTCATATCATCATTGAAGGCAGTAAGTTTGTGTCGCAAGATGTAGCGGTTTTGCCAAAGGGAACTTCGTTTGGAGTTAAAAACTTGTTTTTTAATATTCCTGCCCGTCGCAATTTTTTGAAATCGGATACGGTGGAATACCGTCATATTATTGACGAGTTTCAACGCGTGGCCTTGGCACACCCCAAAATATACTTTACTTTTTATCACAATGGAAGTGAAATGTTCAATTTGCACGCTTCAAGTCTGAGACAACGAATTGTAAACGTTTTTTCGGGTAAAACCAATGAAAAATTGGTGCCGGTTAACGAAGAAACTGAAATCGTGAACATTCAAGGTTTCGTTTGCAAGCCCGAGTTTGCCAAGAAAAATAGGGGAGAACAGTTTTTCTTCGTCAATGATCGCTTTATAAAAAGCGGTTATTTGCACCATGCCGTGATGGCAGCTTACGATGGTTTGTTGAAAGACGGTGCGCAACCGAGTTATTTTATTTACCTTCAAGTGCCACCCAATTCCATAGACATCAACATTCACCCGACCAAAACAGAAATCAAATTTGACGATGAATCGGCCTTGTATGCTATTTTGCGTGCTTCGATAAAACACAGTTTAGGACAATTTAATGTGGCGCCCGTTTTGGATTTTGAGCGAGATGCCAATTTGGACACCCCCTACCATTACAAAGATTTGGAAGTTGCAACACCGACCATTCAGGTGGATGGCAGTTTCAACCCTTTTTCGGAAGAAGATAAACCCGATAAGCATTTTGCGAATACAAGTTATAGAAAACAGGAAACTCCAGTAAACTGGGAGAGTTTATACGTGGGTCTAAAGCATGATTCCGAAGAAGTTGATGCAATAATTTTCGAAAATGAGGAGGTTACGTCGTCATTATTCAATACTGACGAGGTGGAACAAGCCGTTCATAAAACACATCAAATCCATAAAAAATACATTGTTAATCCCATAAAATCGGGAATGATAATTGTCGATCAGCAACGGGCGCATCAAAGAATTTTATACGAACAATTCCTGACGAATATCACAGTTCATTTGGCGTCAAGCCAGCAGTTATTGTTTCCGTTGCATTTGTATTTTTCCAAAGGTGAAATGCAATTGATTACAGAATTGAAGCCTTCATTGACCAACACCGGTTTTGTTTTCGAGGAAACCAACGAAGACAGCGTCGTGATTTCGGGATTGCCCGTCAATGTTTCCGAGAGTGAAGCTTCTATTGTTTTGGAACAACTTTTGCGCGATTTGCAGGAAGGCATTCCGGAAAGCAGTTTCAGCCAAAATGACACCATAGCCAAATCGATGGCACGAAGTTTGGCGGTAAAAACTGGAACTTATTTAACCCAAAAAGAACAGGAAAACTTGGTCAACGGCCTTTTTGCCTGCAAAGACCCTAGTGTTTCCCCTTTTCAAAAACCCACTTTCATCACCATGCGTGTGGAAGATTTAGACAAAAAATTTGCACTATGATGAATATCACGCCAGTTGTAAAACAACTTTTAATAATTAACATTCTCTTTTTTATCGGTTCCTATTTTGTGCCGGTATCCTATGATTTTTTTGCTTTATATTATCCCGAAAGCGATAATTTCAAAGGATGGCAATTTATCACCCACATGTTCATGCACGCCCCTTTTCCTAATTTTGCTCATATATTGTTCAATATGTTTGCACTGTATTCCTTTGGGAGTTCTTTGGAACATTTTTGGGGCGGAAAAAAATTCTTGTTTTTCTATATTTCTTGTGGTTTGGGAGCCGCTTTATTGCATACAGGAGTCAATTATTTTGAGATACATTCATTATTGTCGGAAGTAGCCAGTTTAAATTTATCGACTTCGGAAATACATCAATTGCTAAATGCAGATTACAGCACCCTTTTTGACAATAAAGGGCAGATGATAGCTGGCGAGATTAACACGATCTTGGAAAAGGCTAATTGTACGCAACAACAATTTAATAGTATTCTTCAAGCATCTATGGTTTCAAAAGGCAATGTTGTCGGTGCTTCAGGAGCTATTTATGGTTTGCTGGTTGCTTTTGCATTTATGTTACCTAATGCAGAATTGGCTTTGCTGTTTATTCCGGTTCCCATTAAAGCAAAATATTTTGTGCCTGGATTATTAGCCATCGATTTGTTTTTAGGATTCAAAGGAAGTTCCATTTTTGGTGCTGGAAGTACAGGAATAGCTCATTTTGCGCACGTTGGTGGAGCAGTAACGGGCTTCATGATGATGTGGTTTTGGAAAAAAAATGAGTTTAACAAAAATCGGTGGAATTAAAAATTAGTGTTCAGTTTCCAGAGTTGCAGTGTTCAGTTGTTGAGCTAAAATCTAAATTCTAAAATTTAAACTTTAAAATGAACAATATTATAGACGACTTAAAAAGACACTACAAATTCGGTGGAATGGCCCAAAGGCTTATCTATTGGAATATTGCTTGCTTCTTGGTTTCTTTAGTGTTTTTTTACCAATTTAAGGTTGGCGCCTTTAATTTTCCCAATTGGATTGCGCTGTCATCAGAGCCAGCGATTTTTATCAGGAAACCATGGACTTTATTGACGTATGCCTTTTTTCACGATGGATTTGGTCATATATTCTTCAACATGATTGTTCTCAATTTTTCCAGCACTTTGTTTCTTACTTTCTTTAACCAAAAACAATTGTTGGGATTGTATGTGTTGAGCGCTATATTTGCCGGATTTGCATTTGTTTTCGGCTATTATTTACTGAACATCACTGCTTCCATTGTTGGTGCATCAGGAGCAATTATGGCTGTTTTAGTGGCTACAACCACTTATAGTCCTTTGATGAATGTTCGTTTGTTGTTTATAGGAAACGTGAAACTTTGGCACATTACACTTGTTGTTCTCGTTATTGACTTGATGCAAATCCGTTTGGACAATTCAGGAGGACATATTGCCCATTTGGCGGGTGCTTTTTTTGGTTTTGGTTTTATAAAATTATTGCAAAGCGGAACCGATTTGAGCACAATAGTTTCATCCGTAATAGATTTTTTTGTTAATTTGTTTCGGAAATCCCCATCGACCCCATTCAAAAAGGTACATAAAAATTACAAAAAACCAACGGAAAAGACTACTTCTAGAATTGTGACTAAAGACAAAACGCAACAACAAATAGACGAAATATTGGATAAAATCAGTCGTTCGGGCTATGATTGTTTGACAAAAGAAGAAAAAGAATTTTTATTCAAAGCAGGGAAATAATTTTGTTTCAGGTTTCAAGTTTCAAGTTGCGCAACTTTAAACTTTAAACCTGAAACTTGAAACTAATAGAAATGAAAAACCTTTCGTGGTTTAATAAGCTAATGTTTTTTTTGAATATGGTGTTAACCGTATCGACTTTCGTTGCTTATATTTTACCCTTTTTGGCACCAAAGACTTTTCCTTTTCTGGCTGTGCTAACCTTGTTTATGCCATTGTTTTTTATATTGAACGGATTGTTTTTCATTTATTGGGGAATCCAATTCAAGAAACGAATGATTTTGTCCGGCTTGGTGCTTTTGATGGGAATTACTTTTATCAATAAATTTTACAAATTTTCGGCCAAAGATTATCCTGAAGAGGAGAAAGATTTTACTGTTATGAGTTACAATGTTCGTTTGTTCAATGTGTTCAAATGGTTTGAAAGGGATGATGTTCCGGAGAATATTCGCGGTTTTATAAATGATAAAAACCCTGATATATTATGTGTCCAGGAATATTCCAATTCAGGCGATATTGATTTGAAGGTATATCCCCATCGCTATATTTTTATGGATGGAAAACAAATTAAGACAGCACAGGCTATTTTTTCAAAATTTCCCATTATAGATCAAGGAATTATTTTTTTTCCAAATTCAAGCAATATAGTTGTTTTTGCCGACATCAAAAAGGGGAAAGACATTATCAGGGTGTATAATATGCACTTGCAATCGATAAGAATTTCGCCAGATGTCAATGAAATAAATGAAAATATTGACGTACTGAATCAAGGAGGGAAATCGCAAAAGCTTTTCTATAGAATCAGTAAAGCCTTTATGCAACAACAGCAACAAGCCGAAATATTCAAAGAGCATAAAAATCAGTCTCCGTATCCCATCATTATTTGTGGAGACATGAATAACAGTGCCTTTTCGTATGTTTATCGAAATATAAAAGGAAAATTAAAAGACAGTTTTGAAGAAGCTGGAATCGGTTTTGGAGCTACTTACAAATTTCGATATTATCCCGCCCGAATCGATTATATTTTTGCTGATGAAAATATGACGGTCAAAAAATTCGAAAGTTTTCCTGAGTTTGAAAATTCCGATCATTATCCAATAATGGCAAAATTGTCAATGGAATAGGTAACCTCAAAAAAATTATTTTAGAATCAATTTCTGATTTTTCAAATAATCTAAAGCATATTTTCCTTCATTAAACAACAAATCCAGAATACTCAAATTATTTAAAAACCCTTGTTTTTCCGCGAAAACCTGGGTGTAAGGTTCAAATTTAGAATCGTCTTTTTTCCCGTTTGCCAAAGTTCTAAAATCCAAAACAGTGTTCGAATCCACTTCGTGGAAGTATTCGGTTGTGGCATCGTATTCAAATTTCATTCGCAAACATTTGGAAACAATATCCATCGCTTCAAAATTCAAATCCATCAAGAAAGTGTGTTTTTTTTCGAAAATAGGGCGAATTTCATCTTCAAAATATTCGAAAAAAGGAGAACTTCTGTAGGCTGCTTCCAATGATTTGAAATGTTGTTTTTGCCAATCAAAATCGGTTTCAATTTTAACGTCTTTCGTTTTTTGATGAATTTGTTTGGAATGTTTTACGGGAATATTCAACAGCTGAATTCCGTTTGGGCTGTAGATATAAGTTCGGTTGCGATTGGTTTGTTTTTGGAAATTATCTTCCATTTCAAACACAATTTTTTCAGATTGAGCCATTGCGACATAATGACTAATAGATGGAAAATAGGTGGGATGAATAAGAAGGTTCATTCGGTTATTTGTGGATTTGGTTATTTAGAGTTTTCAATTGACTTGTCTATTTGGTAATTTCGAAGTCCATTTAATTTATTGGTAACACTTTCAATATCTTGTCGTAATTTTAAATAGTCTTTTTCCTTGATAAAGTCAAGCTCAAAAGATAATATCAATTGATTTAAAACTTCAACAGTTGAGCTAAATGCCATTGTTGTAAAATGTGCTTTGTCTTTAAAACTTTTTCTTGCTGAACCTTCGGCAATATTTGAACAGATTGAAACAGATGCTCTTCTTAATTGCGAAACCAATCCAAATTTTTCTGAATCAGGAAATTTTGAAGTAAGTGTATAAATTGATTTAGTGAATTCTTTGGATTCATTCCAAACCTCTAATTTTTCAAATGAATAAATGTACATTTTATTAATTATTTAGGATTTTTCACTTATGATTAGAAGTGATTTAAACGAATAAATGGTTTAGAGATTCGTTAATCAAATAACCAAATCTACAAATTCACAAATTAACCTTTTCTCTCTTTCCTTTTTTTCCAAAAATATTCACCCACAAAAAAGGCGGCCAAGGCAATTAAGAAAAATTTAAAATACGATTGTGGTTGACCGTCACCGCTAACAGTGGTAAACAATCTTACCCAACGGATTTTCCCCAATCCTTTGCCATTCGTGTCCCAACTCATCCAAATAAAGACTGGTTTTCCCACGATATGATCTTCGGGAACATAACCCCAGTATCGGCTGTCTTCCGATCTGTGGCGATTGTCACCCATCATCCAATAGTAGTTTTGTTTGAAAGTATAGGTTTTGGTTTTAACCCCATTGATGTACATATCGCTACCTCTAACTTCCAGTTTATTTTTTTCGTATTCGGTTATGATTCGGCTATAAAAGGGCAAAGTCATAAAGTTTATTGCCACTGTTTTTCCAGCTTGTGGAATGTATATTGGACCAAAATTATCGCGATTCCATTGGGTGGTATGCGGAAACACTCCGTATCTACCCGTTTCAACTTCGTGAGAAATGTCGCGAATAACTGCATTTATTCCAGGAACATTTTTTAGTCTTTGGGCACTGGCGTCTGTCAGTGCACCCACAAATAAGGTGTCTCGGGCTTCACTTGTAAATCCTGCACCATCGGTCACGTCCATGTCTTTGAATAAATATTCAAAATCTATTGGTGTTTTTCCATCCAAAGCTATTCGGTAAGAATATTGAGGTTTCGCTCTTTCTGGCAAAACCAAAACTTTTCCGTTGATGTAAACAATTCCGTCTTTTATGGATAGGCTGTCGCCTGGAATTCCAACGCAACGTTTTACATAATTCGATTTTTTGTCAATGGGTTTAATCACTGCTTTTCTGCCAGAACGGTCGAAAAATTGGTAAACCGTGTCAGCCGGCCAGTTGAAAACGACAATGTCGGAATGTTGTATTTTCTGGAAACCAGGCAGCCTGAAATAAGGCAATTGAGGCCAACTCAAATAAGACTTTCTTTTCATCAGAGGGATTGAATCATGTACCATTGGCAAAGCTACAGTGGTCATTGGAACACGGGCTCCATAATTCATTTTGCTTACGAACAAAAAGTCGCCAACCAACAAAGATTTTTCCAAAGAAGAAGTTGGTATTGTATAGGGTTGCAGCACGTAAGTATGAACTAAAGTCGCCACGATTATCGCAAAAAGTAGTGAACTGATGGTATCGGCAGTTTTGTTGTCGGGATTTAGACTTCTGTCGGTTACGTATTGCAATTTTTGGGTATAATTGACATAATATAGATACAAACCAAAGGTGGCGATTCCTAAAAAGGTGTCCAAAGAAGATCGTTTTCCGAAACTTCTCAAGGTTTCTACCCAAATAACCGGGAACATAATCAGGTTGATAATGGGGATGAAAAGCAAAATCGTCCACCAAGTAGGGCGAGCTGTTATTTTCATCAAAACGATGGCGTTATATACGGGAATAGCTGCTTCCCAACGTTTTCTGCCCGCCGCTTCATATAATTTCCAAGTTCCTAAAAAGTGAATTACCTGAACCATCAAGAAAAACACGAACCATTGATATACTGTCATAATTATTTAGTTTAAAAGCCCCCTAGCCCCCGAAGGGGGAATCAGTGATTCAGTCAGGAAGTTGAGATTTATTTTTTATTGATTTTCATTGTTTTTATTCGGTTACAACTCCCCCTTTGGGGGTTGGGGGGCTAATACATCCTTCATTGTAAAAACGCCATGTTTCCCCACAATCCATTCTGCAGCGATTACTGCTCCAAGCGCAAAACCGTCTCGATTGTGTGCCGTGTGTTTTATTTCAATGGTATCCACGGTTGAATTGTAAGTTACCGTATGCGTTCCGGGAACATTTTCGGTTCTTATGGCTTCGATGCGAATCTGCTTCGACAGTTCGCTATTGCTTGGGTGGTTTTCTTTTGCTTCTTCCAATGTCCAATTGGTATAATCACTGTTTTCAATGACTCCTTTTGCCAATGAAATTGCCGTTCCACTTGGAGCATCGAGTTTTTGGGTATGGTGAATTTCTTCTATTTCGACGCTGTAAGAAGCAAATTTGGACATCATTTTGGCGAAATATTCGTTAAGCTCAAAAAAGAGATTTACGCCCAAGCTAAAATTGGAACTGGAAATAAAAGCACCGTTTTTTTCTTGGCAAAGCGCCACCATTTCATCATAACGGTCTAACCAACCCGTTGTTCCTGAAATCACTGGAACATTGGCATAAAAACAATTGGAAATATTTTCCACGGCAACAGCAGGTATGCTAAAATCAATGGCAACATCGGCATTCGAAAGTCCTTCATAGGTATTAAATTCGTCTTTTTTCAAAACAATTTCGTGGCCTCTTTCTAGCGCAATTCTTTCGATGGTCTGCCCCATTTTTCCGTATCCTAAAAGTGCTATTTTCATCTGTTTATTTTTATTGTTTTTTATCGGTCAGATGGAACGCCTATAATCATAACCCTGTGTGTCAATTACGATTGTCGTGAGCGTTTCATTGTATTATTTTAAATTTCAATTTTTATTTCAATTCTCCCCAGCATTACTTCCAGTATTTCCCATTCGAGGGTTTGCTTCGCCAGTTCGCTTGCGCTCGGGTTGGGGATTTTAAAAATTATAATTAAATGTTAGACCCACATTTGCCTTTGATGTTACATCATTCAGGTACACATCGGGTCTTACAGATAAATTTTCATTCACGTTAAATTGTATCAAAGCTGCGTCAACATTGGCATCAACAATATTTAATACATAGAAACCCACCACGAATAATGCGGATAAATCTCGATTTCGTTGGTAAAATTTCTGGGCTGAAATCAGTCTGCTATTGTCTAAATAGTCAAATTCATCGTCAGTGAAACCTTCTAATCTTCGTTTGTAGGCATCCCTATACTGGTGATATTTTTTATTGCTGTCAATATAGTAGTAAAGACTCGTTCCGATGGCTCCAAAAACAATGGGAATTTTCCAATATTTCTTATTGTAAGCTTGACCCAATCCAGGTAAAATAGCCGAATAAAAGGCTGCTTTAGCTGGTGTCAAAGGGTCGATGTCAATCGATTTCAAGGTGTCTTTTGCATTCAAGGGAGCAGTTGTTTTTTTTTGCGAAAAAACGGTATAGCTTCCTAAAAAAAAGAAGAGTAAGCCTATGAAGATGATTCTGTGCACTAGCCTTTTATTAGTTTGATAATTCGGTTGAAGTCTTCTTCGGAGTGGAACGGAATGGTGATTTTTCCTTTGCCATTTCCGGCAACTTTAACGTCGACTTTGGTGCCAAAATAGGTATTGAACTTATTTTTATCGGTATCGGCAATTTCAAACGAAGCTGATTTTGATTTTGTAGCGGGCTTCGGTTTTAAACTTTCTTGGTAATTTTTTACTAAAAATTCCGTATCACGAACCGAAAGATTTCGGCTCACTATTTTTTGATAAATATCGGCTTGAATGTCTTGGTTTTCAATGTTGATTATCGCTCTACCATGTCCCATACTGATGAAACCGTCACGAATTCCGGTTTGGATAATCGGATCCAATTTCAAAAGTCTCAAATAATTGGCAATTGTCGAACGTTTTTTTCCTACACGTTCGCTCATTTGCTCTTGTGTCAATTGAATTTCATCAATCAATCTTTGGTACGAAAGCGCAATTTCTATCGGATCTAAATCGTGGCGTTGAATGTTTTCAACCAAGGCCATAATCAGGGATTCGTTATCGTTTGCAATTCTGATATAAGCAGGAACCATAGTCAATCCCACCAATGTTGAAGCACGAAGACGTCGCTCACCCGAAATCAATTGGTATTTATTGAAGTCTAATTTTCGAACCGTAATAGGTTGAATCACGCCTAATTCCTTGATGGAAGCCGCTAATTCTCTCAAAGATTCTTCATTGAAATTACTTCTTGGCTGAAACGGATTGATTTCGATGGCATCAATTTCAAGCTCAATAATATTTCCAACTACCTTGTCGGCATTTTTATCGGTTACGGATTTAATGTCATTTTCTGGATCTTTCAATAAGGCCGATAATCCTCTTCCAAGGACTTGTTTTTTCAGTGCTTTTGCCATAAACCTATTTGCTATTTTTTTTTATAATTTCGTGAGCCAATTGCAAGTAATTTGTCGCTCCTTTGCTCGTGGCATCATAGTTTATAATACTTTCACCGAAACTTGGCGCTTCACTCAACTTTACGTTTCGTTGGATAATAGTTTCAAAAACCATGTCGTTAAAGTGTTTTTGAACTTCTTCGACCACCTGATTGGATAAACGCAATCTCGAATCATACATTGTCAATAGCAGGCCTTCGATATCTAAATCAGGATTGTGGATTTTCTGGATACTTTTGATGGTATTCAGCAATTTACCCAAACCTTCTAACGCAAAATACTCGCATTGTATTGGAATCACTACTGAATCTGCCGCCGTCAAAGCATTTAAGGTCAACAATCCTAGAGAAGGTGCGCAATCAATTATGATATAATCGTATTCGTCTTTGATGCTTTCCAATGCTTTTTTGAGCATGTATTCCCTATTTTCTTTGTCAACCAATTCAATTTCTATGGCCACAAGGTCGATATGGGAAGGAATAACATCCACATTTGGAGCCGTACTTTTTATTATCGCTTCCTTTGGAGTGTTGCTGTGTTCCAGAATTTGATAAGTTCCAATTTCGACACTTTCAACATCAATACCTAATCCTGAAGTGGCATTTGCCTGGGGATCAGCATCTATAAGTAACACTTTTTTTTCTAAAACGCCTAATGAAGCAGCGAGATTTATAGACGTTGTCGTCTTTCCAACTCCTCCTTTTTGATTAGCAATCGCAATGATTTTACCCATTTATTTTTGTAAATTTTGAACGGTAAAAATACAATTAATTATGGTTTATGAAAATGTATTTTGTTAACAAATGTTAAGGCTTGATTGGCAGTTCTTTTTTGAAAAAATAGTTTTTGGGAATTTAATAGCTAAAAAAAACTTTTTTTCTTTTGAGAAACTGATTGCATTTTTGATTTGGCTATATTTGTTTATTTCGATTAATTTCCAAATCTACAAATAATTTTTCTCAATTAACTTTTATTTCTATTGGGAAATACTATATTTACAACAAAGTAGGAGCTCAATAAAAAATGAATATTTTTCAACTAATAAGTACTGACTATAAAAAGTATAAATTCTACGGAGGTCATTTTTTCTCTATAGTTTTTTTTACACAAGGTTTTTGGGCAATTTTTCAATATCGAATAGCACATTTTATACATTTAAAAATCACACTTCAACCTTTTAGACTTTTATTTAAATTATTAACTCTTTTATGGCAGAAAGGAATAGAAATTCTTACAGGAATTTCAATTCCTGCTTCTGCCGTTATTGGACATTCTTTTTATATCGGACATTTTGGAGGTATTATAATCAATTCTAATACAATTATTGGGGATAATTGTAATATTTCCCAAGGGGTTACCATTGGAGTTTCAGGTCAAGGAAATAAAAGAGGTGTACCTATTATTGGAAGTAGAGTTTATTTAGGTGCGAATGCCGTTATAGTAGGTAAAATTAATATTGGTAATAATGTATTAGTTGGAGCTTGTTCATTGGTCAATACTTCTATTGCAGACGATTCTGTAGCAATTGGTGTTCCAGCGATAATTGTTTCTCAAAAAGGTTCAAAAGATTATATCTAATGAAATTATTAATTGTTTCAACTGCACCACTGATATACAAGAATTTTGTTAAATTTGCTTATGGTCCTTATATAAAAGAACTTATAATTTGGGATAAATATGTTGACGAGATTGATTTTTGTTGTCCAGTTTGGGAATCAGACAGGGGGCTTTTGGTCGCTGAAATTCCATTTGAAATAGGGAAGCATCATAGAGTTAAAGATTTTAATCTAAGTTCTTTTAAGAATATTTTAGTTGTACCACTATTTGTATTCCAGACTATTGTTATTTTGTTTAAAGCGATGCACAAAGCCGATCATATTCATTTGCGATGTCCTGGGAATATTGGTTTAATAGGTTGTGTCGCACAATTATTGTTTCCCAATAAAACCAAAACCGCCAAATATGCTGGCAATTGGGATCCTCAATCCAAACAACCATGGAGTTATAAATTGCAAAAATGGATTTTGTCGAATACCTTCCTGACTCGAAACATGCAGGTTTTGGTTTATGGTCAATGGGAAGGAAGTTCAAGAAATATAAAACCTTTTTTTACGGCAACTTATAATGAAGTGGATAAATCGCCTATTGTTCTTAAAGATTTGAAACAGAAGATTCATTTTGTTTTCGTGGGAACTTTGGTATCGGGCAAAAATCCGTTGTTTGCCATTAAAATTGTGGAAGCATTACACAAAAATGGTCATAATGTGGTTCTGACTTTATATGGAGAAGGAATGGAACGAAACCGTTTGGAAGAGCATATTGGTGAAAATAATTTAGAAAGTATCATTTCATTGGAAGGAAACCAAACTCAGGACACCCTAAAAAAAGCCTACGAGCAAAGTCATTTCGTCATCTTGCCGTCAGAAAGTGAAGGTTGGCCAAAAGCTGTTGCCGAAGGAATGTTCTGGGGTTGTGTTCCCGTGTCGACTCCCGTTTCTTGCGTCCCTTTTATGTTGGATTATGGAAATAGAGGTGTTTTATTGGAAATGCATTTGGAAAAAGATGTGAGCCAAATAGAAGCACTTTTGCAAAACGAAACGGAATATCAAATCAAAAGCAAAAAAGCGCGCGATTGGTCTCGACGATATACTTTGGACTTTTTCGAGGAGGAAATTAAAAAAATGTTGACAAGATGAGAATTCTCCAAATCATAGATTCTCTTGAGGCTGGAGGCGCAGAGCGTATGGCGGTAAATTATGCCAATGCGCTTGCGGATGTAGTAGCTTTTTCGGGATTGGTAGTAAGCAGGAAGGAAGGAGCACTTTTAAATCAAGTTGGCAACAAAGTTTCTTATCTGTATTTAAACAAGAAGGGAACAATTGATTTAAAAGCACTTTTTGCATTGCGAAAATTTGCATTAGAAAATAGAGTAGAGCTAATTCATGCCCACAGCACATCTTTTTTCCTGGCTTTTTTGTTAAAGTTAATCTTGCCGTCTCTACAATTAATTTGGCATGATCATTATGGCGACAGCGAGTTTCTTTCCAAAAGACCTTCGTTGGCTTTGCGAATGATGCTGCCTTTTTTCAATGGAATTATTGCGGTAAACCAAAATCTAAAAATTTGGGCTGAGCAAAAAATGTATTTTAAAAATGTTGTTTATTTACCTAATTTTCCGTCTTTGGACATTAACATCCCAGGAAATACAGTTTTGAAAGGAATCAAAGGAAAACGAATAGTATCTTTGGCCAATTTGAGAGTCCAGAAGAATCATTTTTTGTTGCTGGAAGTGGCCAAAAAAATGCAAATATCCCATCCAGAATGGACATTTCATTTGGTTGGAAAAGATTTTGAGGATGATTATTCTAGACAAATCAAGAACCTGATTTCGGAATTTAATTTAGAAAATAATTTTTTTATTTACGGTTCAAAGCAGGATGTTCAAAACATTCTCGAGCAGTCAACCATTGCTGCTCTGACTTCACAATCAGAGGGTTTGCCGGTTGCCTTGCTAGAATATGGATGGTATGCAAAACCCATTGTAGTGACCAATGTTGGAGAAATTCCCTTGTTGATTCAAGATGGCGTAAACGGATTTATGGTTGGAACGGGAAAGACACAATTGTTTTATGATTCATTAGTTAAATTGATGGAAAACGAGACCTTGCAAAACGATTTTGGAAAAGCACTTCAACAGACTATCAATAACGATTATTCTGAAAAAAGTGTGATAGAAAAATATTTAGGTTGGTTAGCTAATACTATAAAATGAAAAAAGAAGAAATTTTATATCTCAATTTAATTCTATTCCATGTTGGAATAGGATTTTTGGTGTTTGTATTTCCGTTTTTTTCAAAAATTTATGGATATGCTATATTTATAGTTGGCACTTTTTACATCATCAAAAAACAAAATAAAAATCACGAAGCATTAATAGTTGCTGCTTATGTCGTGGGTAGTGAAGTTTTTTTGAGGATGACCGGAGGCAATCCTTTATATGAAATTTCCAAATATGGGGTAATGGCCTTTATTTTTTTGGGCATGTATTTTAGTGGATTTTCAAGAAGCGCTGCCCCCTATTGGATTTTTCTATTGTTGTTAGTTCCCAGTGTGGTATTGACTATTTTTGTGTTGGATTTTGATACTAATTTGAAGAATTCAATTGCCTTTAATATTTCGGGACCGGCATGTTTGGGCATTGCTTCTATTTATACTTTTGGCAGAAAAATTTCTTTGGATCAAATGAACACCATACTTTTGAGTATGGCTTTGCCTATAATAACTTGTACGGTTTATTTGATTTTTTACACACCAAATATTCGAGACGTAGTTACAGGAACTCAATCTAATTTTGAAACTTCAGGAGGCTTTGGGCCCAATCAGGTAGCCACCGTTTTAGGGCTGGGAATGTTTATTTTCTTTTCCAGGATTATTTTCGAATCCAAGACAAAATATTTGCTTATCATAAATCTAATTGTTGCCTTGAATATTAGTTATCGTGGCATTGTCACTTTCTCTCGTGGTGGAATGATCACAGGTTTATTGATGATAATTTTATTGTTGTTTTTTCTTTACACAAAAACTAATTTTAACGGAAGAGTAAAACTCAATTATCTAATAGTAATGGTTTCAATTGCCATGATGGCTACTTGGGCCTATAGTTCTTTTCAAACGGGAGGACTTATTGACAAGCGTTATGCCAACCAGGATGCGGCAGGAAGAGTTAAGGTAAGCCGGCTTTCGGGCAGAGAAAAAGTTGCTAAGGATGAAATTGATCTTTTTTTGAAGAATCCTATTTTTGGCGTGGGGGTGGGTAAAGGCGTCGAGGTTCGAAAAGCTGAAACAGGAGATGATACTTTGTCGCATGACGAGATTACTAGAATGCTTGCAGAACATGGTACTTTGGGGATTTTTGGGTTGCTGATTTTGTTTTTAACACCCTTAATTTTGTATATTGAAAACAAGTTCAACATGTATTTATTGTGTTTTGTGGCTTTTTGGTTTTTAACTATAAATCACGCTGCAATGCGAACTGCTGCACCTGCATTTGTATATTCTTTGTCATTACTCAATGTGTATTTAGGGAATACTCCAAACAAAAGTTCCTAGCTAGTTTTATTTGAATCTAAATAACTATTAGAAAATGGAGTTTATGTTATATCTCAAATTACTTGATTTAAACATTCCTTTTTTTTGATGTGGTATTGAAATGTTATTTTTAATCATTTTTGGACTTTTTTCAAGTGAAATTAACAAGAAATGTATACTTTTAAATTAACTTAATTTAATATAAATTTTTGTTTGTCAATTTTTTATAGATTTTACCAGAGTTTTGTGTAGATTTGTCTTTTAAAAATAGATTCAGTATTAGCAATTATGAATAAAAATAATCAAATACATTTTGAAGTTTCGGAACGAAAAGTGTTACTACGAATTTTTGATGCTGTTTTCGTTTTATTGGTATTATATTTTATAGGAAATTTATTGGATTTAGAATATCTTCAATCATCGACTAGTAACTTTTATTATGTATTGGTTCTTGTTCTATATTTAAACGGAATTGGAACGGTATTCGAAATGTATAGTTTACAGGTGGCCAGTAATCAATATCAGGTCTTGAAAAGTACAACTCTCACTGCTTCAACAACAGTTTTGTTCTATCTTTTAACTCCCGTTTTATCTGCTGAGTTGCCTTCAAATAGACTCCAAATTTTAGTTTTTTATTTCACGATTTTTTTGGCCTTGATTGTATGGAGGATTTTTTATGTCAAGTTTCTTGCATCGAATAGATTTGTGCAGAACGTCATATTGGTTTGTGATCGGGAGCAGGTAGAAGAATTAGTTACGGAACTCGAAAATTCCGATCCTCATTATAGAATTATTGCCTATGTCAACTCGGATAGTGTCGATAACAATAGCCACAATTACCATTTTGTGCAACATCTTTCCATTGATGATTTGGTGCCATTTGTTAAAGAAAATAACCTGTTTGAAATAGTCATTGCCTCTCAGAAAACCGAAGATATAACTGTTGAATTGTACCAAAAACTGCTTCATTTGTTAGAATGTGGAACAACCATTCGAGAATATACCCAAGTATATGAAAACAAAACACAGCGTATTCCTGTACACTACATGACTAGAGATTTTTATAAGTATTTCCCTTTTAATAGAACCAACAGCAACCAATTGTATTTAATTAATTTAAAAATTATAGAAACACTGATTTCCATTGCAGGATTATTGGTTGGTATGGGATTGCTTCCTTTTATTATTATCGGGAATGCCATAGGAAATCGTGGAAAGTTATTTTACACCCAAGAACGAGTAGGCAAAAACGGAAAAACATTTCAAATATTGAAGCTCCGAACCATGGTTACTAATGCCGAACCGGAAGGTGCCGTGTTTTCGACTCCAAATGATAGGAGAGTGACCCCTTTTGGGAGATTTTTGCGTAAAACTAGACTTGACGAAATCCCACAGTTTGTCAATATTTTGAAAGGCGATATGGCTGTTATTGGACCAAGACCTGAGCGCCCTTTCTTTGTTAAGGAAATCGCCGAAATAATGCCTTTTTATGAAACCCGCCACGTCATAAAACCAGGACTTACCGGTTGGGCACAAGTCAATTATTCTTATGGAGAATCAATTGACGACAGTTTGATAAAACTGCAATATGATTTGTATTATATCAAACATCGAAGTATATTTTTGGATTTGAACATTACCATCAAAACCATAAGTACTGTCTTGTTCTATCGTGGACAATAGATCTAAATAACTACCGGAATACGCTTACTATTTAGAATGATCATTCTCACTAACAGCACCAGGCTGGCAATTATAAGCGGCAACACAATCAATAAGTGAATTTTGTTCAACATAAAAACTATGTAAACAAATAGGAAAAGAATATTCGCCAAACATAAATTGATAATCCCCTTCTTGTTTTTTGTGTAATGAAAATAAAGCAATATAAGCAAGGCGGGATTAAACAATAGGATATTATAATTATAAGCCAACTCTTGGTGAAAGGAATAAAATCCCATAAATCCGAAGAATAGTCCCAATAATCCCATTGTGAAAAGATAGAATAAATTAATACTTTTCTTGTTGATGACTACAATGAAACCAAGCAGTAAGGCGAAAGTATAAAAGTTGTCCCACCACGAACTTGGTGCTTCTTTCTTGAATTCTAAAAGAGTTTTGCTTTCCTTGCAAATCGGATGATTTTCAAACCGAATTTGCTTTAAACTTTTATGTAATTCGAAAGGCAAGAAAATCTGTGTTCCATACTCATCCACTTTCTTTCCGAAGATGATGCTGGTACCCAGTTTTTGATAAAACGAATTGTCAAAATAGGGGTAAAGAATGCTTCTGTAGGTTTTATCCGTATCGGTTTTTTTTACTACTATATTTGATTCCAATGTTTTGTTCATCATTTCGACAACCATCGAAGTGCAGTTTCTATCGATGAACTTATAGGTGTAATACCGTTCTTCCGAAGCCAATGAGGTATTCAAATGGTCAAACAATTTTTGTTTGTAAACCGCCGGAATAATTAATTCCTGTTCGAAAACGCTTCTTTGTTCATAAGTATATTGGCTCATAAAATCCAAAAAAGAATTGGCAACAGCAAAATATTGCAAATCGCCTTTTGCGAATTTCACGACAAAATTAGGCGTGGCAAAGTCAAAAGCGCCATAATTGTAAACCACATCCAGATTGTTGTTTGTGTCTCTTATTCTGATGGCAGTGTGTCCAAAAAGGGAATAGGTTTCGTTGCCGGTATCGCAAGTAATGACGCTAACTCTTGCATTGTTTGACAATAGGATATTTTGGCTAATACCGCTTATTGAAAAAATCAAAAATGTAAAAAAGAAAATTTTTTTTAATAATGAATTCATTTATAAAAAGAATAAAATTAATTTCTAAAAAGTCCCAAGTCGACTTTTATCGAAAAAATATTCGAATACAAGGCCGCACTTTGATTCCCTAAATTGGTCAAGGCATAATCTATTTGGATTCCTTTGTATTTGAATCCTAAACCAATGTTGGGTTGGAATCCAACTTTTTCCGTGTTGTCAATTTGTTGGATATTTTGAAAATTTCCCACTCCCGCCCGCAAAAAAACCAAGTCGGTGTATCCAAATTCAAAACCCAATGCCGGATCGATGCTCACGAAATCTGTAGCAATGAGGCCATTAGTTTTGGTAAATAACATATTCATGTTGGCTGCAGCTAAAATACTGTAATCATAGTGAATAATGAACTTTTTCGAAAGTCCCAACTGGGCTTTTGGAGCTGTAATTTCGGTGCTTTCGGGCAATTCCTGATTTTGTCCCGGAATGGCATTGGCAATCTTTTTGTATTCGGCTTCATCAATACTCCAAACGTTATAAGTAGTAGTAATATCCCGAAGCATCAAACCAAAATGCCAGTCGTTTTTTTCGAATTGTAATCCTGCATCAAATCCAAAACCCCAAGAACTAGCAAATTGTCCAATAATTCGGCGTATCAATTTGGCATTCACTCCATATTGAAATCCGGGAAGTCGCAATCTTCGTGCATAAGAAAAAGTAACGCCATAATCGGCTGTTGAAAAAAGACTGATGCGATTGTAGTCGATATTGCCTTGGTTATCGATTAATTCGGTTGTATTTAATATATCGTCAACACCAAAACGGATTAGGGAAATTCCCCAAGCACTATCATCGTCGATAGGTTTTGCATAAGCAATGTAGTCGTATTGGGCAATATTGGCAAAGTAATTGGCATGCATCAAGGATAGCTCATGATCTTCCAGATGAACCAATCCTGCTGGATTCCAATAACCGGAATTCACATTGTTGGTATGGGAAGTCATCGCGTTTGCCATACCTAATGCCGCGGCGTCAACACCAATATTCATAAACTCGTTTGAATACTTTCTGACGGTTTGTGCATACGCACTAGCGCAAATCAAAAAGAGGAAGAAATATTGAATTTTTTTTAGCATGGATAGTTCTGCAGACCGAAGTACCGTTTAATTTTTTCCAAAAATATAATTTTTTAATGAGCTTACTCCTTTCTTTGGTTAAATAAATAAGGCACAAAGAACTTGTTGTTGAAAATCTCTATTAAAAAACGTACTTCTCATTCACTTATTATACTAAATTTGTCAACTTCGAACATTTAATTTACCGAATTATGCAAATAAAAAAACACATTCCAAATATCATTACGTTACTGAATCTTTTTTGTGGTTGTATTGCTGTAGTTTTTGTGGCTGATAAAAATTTTGAGATGGCCTTCTATCTGGTGTGTTTGGGAATTTTTCTAGATTTTTTTGACGGATTTTTCGCTAGATTGTTAAAGGTGGCCGGTGAACTTGGTCTGCAATTGGATTCTTTGGCCGATATGGTAACTAGCGGTGTCGTTCCGGGTTATGTGATGTTTTGGATGCTGCAACAAAGCCAAAATCCTGCAGCACCAATTTTGATTCTACCGTATTTGGGATTCATCATCACTTTGGGTTCTTGTTATCGGTTGGCCAATTTTAATATAGACACTCGTCAAACTGATTCTTTTATTGGTTTGCCAACGCCGGCGAATGCCTTGTTTATATTGAGTTTACCCTTGGTTTTGAAATATTCTGATTCGTTGGTTATTTTCGATATTCTGACGAACCAATGGTTTTTGTTGGCCATCACTTTATTTAGTGCTTATATTCTAAACGCCGAAATTCCGTTGTTTTCTTTGAAAATTAAAGATTTTACTTTTAAGAAAAATGCCCTTCAAATCGTGTTTTTGAGTTGGTGTGTTTTATTGTTGGCTTTTTTCCAATATTTTGCGATTCCATTGATTATCATTATTTATGTTTTGTTGTCTGTGGTGAATAACAAGTTCTTTAAAAAGTAATTTTTTGATGAAACGGAAAGCGGTCAGGAGCAAAACTACAATCAGGCGAAAACCACAAAAGAAAGCTGCTTTTTTCTCTGGGAAGCTATTGCGTTTTTCGATAATTGGTTTTTTTGTTTTATTGTTTCTTGGAGTCGGTTATCATTATCGCGACGGATTGCTGTATTATCTGGGTTTCAAATCCTATAAATTAAGATACGAACAAGCCGAATCCAAGCGTATTTCGGATATTCGGAATTACCAAGTTTTGGAAAATCACCAAGGCAAGGCAATAGGTCTGGATGTTTCCGAGTTCCAAGGAAAAATCGATTGGGCTTTGGTCGAAACCATGGAAAGCCATTATCCGATTGAATTTGTTTTTATTCGTGCCACCGCAGGAAATGATAGGGTAGATGGCCGATTTGGAGAAAACTGGCTCGGCGCCAAAAACAGAAAAATAATTCGTGGCGCTTATCATTATTACCGTCCCAACGAAAATTCATTGGAACAAGCAAAACTATTTATCAAAACAGTAAAGCTGAAAAAAGGCGATTTGCCTCCCGTTTTAGACATCGAGAAATTGCCCAAAGGACAATCTTTGGATAGTCTTAAAGTTGGATTGAGGCGTTGGCTGAATGCTATTGAAGCCCATTATAAAGTTAAACCGATTATTTATACGGGCGAGAAATACTATGATGATTTCTTGAAAGAAGATTTCTCTGATTATCTTTTTTGGATTGCCAATTATAATTTTTATCGAGAGAAAATAGGCGAGGATTGGTTGTTTTGGCAATTCACGGAAAAAGCATCCGTGACTGGAATTAAAGGCAATGTGGATGTCAATATTTACAATGGCGATTTCGAGCAGTTGCGGTTTATAACGTTGGAATAATTATTTTTTGTTTGTAATAAGAAATACAATCAATAAGAAAAAAAGCATCATTGTTACAAAAAACAATACCGATTTTGTATTGGCAAAATTGACCGTAAAACCCATTATTGGATTTCTTTTTGGAGGCAGTAAACGTCTGTCTTCTTTGTTGTAATAAAACAATCCCCAAATCCAGTTGTCGGGGTCTTTGCGCCATCTTTCCTCTGTTTCGGGACTTGGATTGTCAGGATTATCCATTTTTTATAATTTTAAGTTTTCAAACGGAATACTTAAAAACTGACCACTAATCACTTTTTCTAAAACTCCAATTTCTTTTTTCTCAATTCGAAATTCTGTCCTAAGTATACGCGACGTACCATTTCATCTTCGACTAATTCTTCTGGGATACCCGCCTTTAGAATTCCTCCTTCAAACATAAGATAAGTTTTGTCGGTGATGGCAAGCGTTTCCTGTACGTTGTGATCGGTGATCAGAATTCCGATATTTTTATTTTTTAATTGGGCCACGATTCTTTGAATGTCTTCAACGGCAACAGGGTCAACACCCGCGAAAGGTTCGTCGAGAAGAATGAATTTTGGGTCAGTGGCAAGGCAACGCGCAATTTCAGTTCGACGACGTTCTCCACCTGAAAGTAAATCACCACGATTCGTGCGAATGTGTTGCAAGCCAAATTCATCAATTAAACTTTCCATTTTGGCTTCTTGGGCTTCTTTGGAAAGCTTGGTTAATTGTAAAACACTCAAAATGTTGTCTTCGATACTCAGTTTTCTGAAAACGGAAGCTTCTTGTGCCAAATAGCCTATGCCTTGTTGGGCTCTTTTGTACATGGGGTAGTTGGTAATGTCCAAATCGTCCAGATAAATATTTCCGGAGTTGGGTTTTACCAATCCCACAATCATGTAAAAAGAAGTTGTTTTACCGGCACCGTTTGGTCCCAATAACCCCACGATTTCACCTTGGTTCACTTCCACCGAAATGCCTTTTACAACACTGCGACCTTTATAGGTTTTAACTAGATTTTCGGCTCTTAATTTCATTTTTTAGGTTATTCGATTATTCGGTTATTTGCTTATTCGACAAATTAACGAATAAACAAATCTCCAAATCTACATTTAATTATTTATCTTCTTCTAATTCTTCCCAAAACTCGTAAGCCCTTCGCAAATGAGGCACCACAATTGTTCCACCCACAAGCGTTGCAATTCCCATGGCTTCCATCATTTGCTCTTTAGAAATACCTTCTTTATGGCAGTTTTCCAAATGATATTTTACGCAATCATCGCAGCGCAATACTGCCGAAGCCACTAATCCCAGAAGTTCCTTGGTTTTCACGTCAAGTGCTCCCGCACTGTATGCATTAGTATCAAGATTGAAAATTCGTTTTACAATTTTGCTGTTGTCTGCCAATAATTTTTCGTTCATCTTGGAACGGTAATCATTGAATTCCTTAACTAGTTTGCCCATCTATTTTTTGTTGGTTTTTATAAACAATTGACGAAATAAAGATACTTGCTTCATAGATTAATAACATCGGAATGGCCACAATTAATTGGCTCACCACGTCTGGAGGAGTTACAATTGCGGCCACAATTAGAATGATTACCACTGCATATTTCCAATATTGTCTTAAAAAACTGGGCGTTACCAATCCTAATTTTGTTAAAAAGTAGATGATTATTGGTAATTCAAAAAATAATCCACTGGCTATAACCGATGTTTTTATCATGCCAATATAGGAATCAAAACTGAATTGATTTTGCACCACGTCGCTGACTTTGAAGGTAGCAAAGAAATTAACAGACATTGGAACCACGACAAAATAGCCGAATAAAACGCCTAAAAAAAACAAAAGAGAAGCAGTGAAAATAAAAAGTTTAGCATGTTTTCGCTCATTTTCATACAAGGCTGGACTAATAAAGTTCCAGAGTTGGAGCAAAATATAAGGGAAAGCTAGAATAAATCCTGCAGTGATGCATGTCCAAACCAAGATGTTGACTTGACCTTCCACATTTATATTTTGAATAATAAACGGCATTTCGGTGACACAAATGCTGTCGGCAAAACCCAATTGGTGTGATAAATCACAAAAAAAGCGGTAGGTTATAAAATCAGGGCTTTTTGGACCAAAAATGATCACGTCAAAAATATAATCACTGACAAAAAAAGTAAAAGTGGCAAAGATTAATACGGCAACTGTGCTTCGAACCAACAACCATCGCAATTCCTCAAGATGGTCTAAAAATGACATCTCTTTAATTTCTTTTTTTTTCATTATACTAATCCTTCTTTTAAAATATCATGTAAATGCAGCACGCCTTTGTACTCGTCATTATCCACAACGATTAACTGGGTGATAGCGAAATCTTCCAAAATATTTAGTGCATCTGTCACCATAATTGTGGATGGTATCATTTTTGGATTTCTTGTCATAATATCTTTGGCAGTCAAATGTGTAAAAACATCATTTTCATTGAGCATTCTTCGAATATCACCGTCAGTGATAATCCCGATTACTTTTTCGTTTTCGACAACTGCGGTAACACCTAGTCTTTTCTCGGAAATTTCGAAAATCACTTTTTTTATGGAAGCATCTGATGCAACCATTGGTTTCAAGGAGTTTTCAAGCATGTCTGTAACACGAAGCAACAGTTTTTTGCCTAAAGCGCCACCGGGATGGTATTTGGCAAAATCTTCACTGGTGAAATTTCGCATTTCCATTAGGCATACTGCAAGCGCATCGCCCATTACGAGTTGTGCCGTAGTACTATTGGTTGGCGCTAGATTATTGCGACACGCTTCCGCATCTACAGTTGTATTCAGGACATATTTAGATTCTTTTGCCAAGAAAGAAGACATGTTTCCGGTGATAGCTATTAATTGGTTTCCAAATCTTTTCAATAAAGGAACGAGTACTTTTATTTCGGGACTATTGCCGCTTTTTGAAATACAAATTACGACATCCTCGGCTTGCATCATGCCCAAATCACCATGAATAGCCTCGGAAGCATGTAAAAAAAGTGCTGGAGTTCCAGTAGAATTGAATGTAGCTACCATTTTTTGAGCAATAATCGCACTTTTTCCAATTCCGGTAACAATCAATCTTCCTTTCGAATTGAAAAGGATTTGAGTGGCCTCGGCAAAGTTAAAGTCAATAAAATCAATTAGTTTTGCGATGGACTCACTCTCGGATAGAATAGTACTTTTGGCCAACATCAATATATTTTCTTTTGTATCCAAAATAGAATTTTTATAAAAATTTGTATGTATAAAAGAAATTATTATCTTTAGTCGTGCAAATTTAGATAAAATACCATTAATAAAGAATGAATTCAAACGAAATTGATATCCACAAAGAATTAAAGAAGTATTTTGGCTTCAGCCAATTTAAAGGTCTCCAGGAACAAGTTATAAAAAGTATTCTCAACAAAGAAAACACATTCGTGATTATGCCAACAGGTGGCGGAAAGTCACTTTGTTACCAATTGCCTGCTTTAGTTCAGGAAGGAACAGCAATTGTGGTTTCTCCCTTGATTGCCTTGATGAAAAATCAAGTTGATGCCATTCGAAGCTTGTCTTCTGAAAATGGCATTGCACATGTTCTCAATTCGTCACTTACCAAAACGGAAATTGTCCAAGTCAAAAAAGACATTACTTCAGGTATTACAAAACTCTTGTATGTAGCTCCAGAATCCTTGACCAAGGAGGAATATTTAAATTTCCTTCAAACCGTGACTATTTCCTTCGTTGCTATTGATGAAGCGCATTGTATTTCGGAATGGGGTCATGATTTCAGACCGGAGTACCGCAATCTAAAAGGAATTATCAAACAATTGGGGGATGTGCCTGTTATTGGTCTTACGGCGACAGCCACTCCAAAAGTGCAGGAAGATATTCTCAAAAATTTGGATATGTCTGATGCGACAACCTATAAAGCATCTTTTAATAGGCCTAATTTATATTACGAAGTACGCACAAAAACTAAAAATATTGAAGCGGATATTATTCGTTTTATCAAACAACACAAAGGCAAATCAGGAATTATTTACTGTCTTAGCCGTAAAAAAGTAGAAGCCATTGCCGAAGTTTTGCAAGTAAACGGAATAAGTGCAGTTCCTTACCATGCCGGTTTGGATGCCAAAACGCGTGCGAAACATCAAGACATGTTTCTTATGGAAGACGTGGATGTTGTGGTAGCCACGATTGCCTTCGGAATGGGAATTGACAAACCGGATGTTCGTTTTGTAATACACCATGACATTCCAAAATCATTGGAAAGTTATTATCAAGAAACAGGGCGTGCCGGTCGCGATGGAGGCGAAGGTCACTGTCTTGCTTATTACTCTTATAAAGATGTAGAAAAACTCGAAAAATTCTTGTCCGGAAAACCCGTTGCCGAGCAGGAAATAGGCTTTGCTTTGCTGCAGGAAGTGGTAGCTTATGCCGAAACCTCCATGTCGAGAAGGAAATTCCTTTTGCATTATTTTGGTGAGGAATTCGACAATGAAACTGGTGAAGGTGGCGATATGGATGACAATGTTCGCAATCCAAAAGTTAAGGTGGAGGCTAAAAATCAAGTTGTTAAATTACTCGAAGTTGTTCGGGATACCAAGCATATCTATAAATCCAAAGAAGTGGTCTTTACCTTGATTGGTCGCGTCAACGCAGTTATAAAAGCGCATAGAACAGACAGTCAGCCTTTTTTCGGTTCGGGTCTAGATCATGATGAAAAATACTGGATGGCATTATTGCGTCAAGTATTGGTGGATGGATTATTGTCCAAAGACATTGAAACCTACGGCATTGTGAAAATCACCAAGAAAGGAATGGATTTTATCAAAAAACCACTTTCGTTTATGATGTCTGAAGACCATGAGTACAATGAATCGGAAGATGAAGCTATCGTAACCGCGGCAAAATCGACCGGTGTTGCCGATGAGGTTTTGATGGGAATGTTGCGGGACTTGCGTAAAAAAACAGCCAAGAGATTGGGAGTTCCTCCTTTTGTGGTTTTTCAGGATCCTTCGCTCGAAGACATGGCCTTGAAATACCCCATAACTCAAGATGAATTAATCAATACCCATGGCGTTGGAGAGGGAAAAGCCAAAAAATACGGCAAGGACTTTATAGAATTGATTAAGCAGTATGTTGAAGACAACGACATTATTCGTCCAGACGATTTGGTCGTAAAATCTACGGGTGCTAATTCCATCAATAAATTATACATTATACAAAATATTGACAGGAAATTACCGCTCAATGATATTGCTTCCGCCAAAGGATTGACCATGGAGGCCTTGATAACAGAAATGGAACAAATCGTGAATTCTGGAACCAAGCTAAATATCAAATATTGGATTGATGAAATGCTGGATGAAGAGCAACAAGAAGAAATCCACGACTATTTTATGGAATCGGATTCTGACAATATAGAGGCAGCACTCAAAGAATTTGACGGGGATTATGATATTGATGAATTGCGCCTGATGCGAATTAAATTTATCAGTGAAGTAGCCAACTAAATAAGTGTTCAGAGTTCAGTTTTTTAGTATTCAGTCCAAGCTGACCACTAATAAACCTCTCCTCGATGCGGTTTCAAGGCATCGCGTACCAGAATCATCGTTTCATCGGTAACCACCATAAAGGCAATCGCATACATTTCGTTTATAACTTCATAACCAGTAATATTCGGTGAAAGTTTTTCAGCCAGAATATATTCTTTCAAATGAATTTCGTGGTGTTCAGCCGTTTTTGCCGAAGTAGGGCCGCGAAAATCCCATATTAGTTTTATTTGTCGAGACATTGTTAATTAATGTTTTTTCAAAGGTAAC
>Ga0214162_1000037_pt1 | contig 29236 bp, 30 predicted proteins | sample LakMenepilimnion_3_FD_153000 | JGI IMG/M metagenome (GOLD analysis project Ga0214162, IMG submission 153000) | Freshwater microbial communities from Lake Mendota, WI - Practice 20APR2010 epilimnion v5 | ecosystem: Environmental > Aquatic > Freshwater > Lake > Epilimnion/Euphotic zone | place...
TACCACCGACGTTGTGCATCGCTCCGCCAAGGGCAAAGGCATCCTCGACTGGAAGTCTAAACGCACTGAAAAAGGCAAACCTGTAACGCCTAACGAAACCCATCCTATGCAGATTGCGGCCTACTTCGCCGCCGCCTTCAATGACTCTCAGTTCGATGATCCCTATTGTATGAACGTGTTTATCTCCACGACAGAACCAGGACGGGTGGACGTTGTTAAATATGACCGCGAAACCCTAGTTGAAGCATACAAAGACTTCCTTTGTCTAACCCGCCTCTACCGCTCCCAAAACAACTATGACCCAAGAATCTCTGCTTGAACAAGGCTTTGAACCACTGGCTGGCCCCTATCACAAAAGTGAAGCAGAGATGCTCCACAAGGCCATCACCCAGCTAAAAGGAAGCAACACCCATTATGAACTACTTTCTACTCCCGAAGGTAAAGAAATCTGGACTATCCCGCGCCACTCCTTTACGAAGGGTAAGCAAGAAGCAGAGAGCGAGGAATAGCGAATACAGCAAATTGCGCCTCAATTTTCTCCTATTGTCGCCCATTTGCCATCTCTGCGAACAACTAGCCACCGACATCCATCACAAAGCTGGTAGAGGCTCTAAGACCAACGACACAACCACATGGCTAGGCGTATGCCGCCAATGCCACACAAACATACACAACAACCCTAGCTGGGCTAGGACAGAAGGATATTTAACATGAAAGACAAAACCGACCAACTCATCAACCACCTCCTAGGCGACTGCATCCATGCAGAAACCTCCACCGACCTCTATAACGCCCTCGTGCGGCTGGAGAAGGGCGCAGACGCCGTTCTAGCCCTTAGCCGCGCTAAAGAACTGGAGCACTACCTAGAGGCCGCAGCATGAAGTGCGAGATGTCTGGGCGCTCCCAAATGAGCGTTACGGGCGCTGACGGCGACACCATCTACACCGTAGAATTTGCTGAGAACACACCCAACGGAGCCTGTAACTGTCCCGATTTTATGACCAGATGCCAAAAGGAATGGGACAAGGCTGGAAGGGTGAGAGAGTATGGGGAACCTCTACGCACCCGCTGCAAACATCTAAACGCCGCCATCCTCTACCTAGGTAATTCCGTAGTAGGTAGATTTAACGAATGAACGACAAACTCTACTGCAACGGTCAATGGACGAAGGCTCGATTTAAGAGCTTTATAACGTCTGCGTTGCGTAGGGCTTCGTCTCGTTGGGCACCTAAGTACACTTGTAAGAAGCAGGCTAGAACGGCTAGGAACACCTACACCTGTGCGCTATGCGCGAATAGCGTAGGGAACAAGTCGATAAAGATAGACCACATCAACCCAGTCGTTGATCCCGCCAAGGGATTTGAGACATGGGACATTTTCATAGAACGTCTTTTCGTGGAGCTAGATGGCTACCAAGCTGTCTGCATCACCTGTCATCAAACCAAAACCGCTGAAGAGCGAGAAATACGAAAGAAGAACAAATGATCGAACGACCAGACCTCCCATTGGGCAATGTTTACAACGAAAAAGGCTATCTCCTGTCCACCAAAAGTGAAGACGGGAAATGGAGCGAATACACCTATCTTGACAAAGATGATGGCGAGAAATGCGAAACCTCATGCAAGAAGTCCACCGGATATTGGCGAACACAGACTTATAACGAACAATTCAACTTATTAGAATTTAACGATAGCAATGGAATGTGGGCGAAAACGGAATACGACAAAGAGGGCAGAGAGCTTAGGTTTACTCATAGCGCGGGGCATTGGCACGCCTTTGAGTACGACGCCAATGGAAATCAAACGCTTTTCCAAAGAAGCGATGGCTATAAATTGGAAAATACTTATGACCGCCACGGAAACGTATTAACCGAAAAAGATACAGATGGAGCATGGGAGGAATGGACATACCATGATGACGGCAGCGTGGACACTTTTGCTGATAGCAAAGGCATGGATAGCGGATATTATGCCCCCTATCTCTACTGGAAAAAGAAGGCCGACAGACTTGAAGAAGAGTTAAAACAACTCAAATGTTTACATTCTTAATCCCCATATTCGCCGCCTGTGTAGTTGCGGGTGTCATCAATAAGGACATATTCATGGTTGTTGGTGCTGGCTTCATGCTGCTATCATGCAGCGTTGTATTCGCAGCCGTGGGCATATCCCACGATCTCAACAACGACTAATGCAAAAGAAATTTATCATTGTAAGCGACATTCATGGCAATATGGCAGACAAACTTGCCATTAAAGCCGCGCTTGCATTTACCAAGGATTTCAACCCCGAAATCCGCATCATTGCAGGAGACCTATGGGACTTCTCAGCCATTCGTAAGGGAGCCTCAGAGGATGAACGGGCTGTATCTATGCGGGAAGACTTTGACGTAGGGGCAGAATTTGCCGACTCTTTCTTCCTTGGTGGTAAGGAAAACACCCTAATGCTGGGCAATCATGACGTTCGCGCCTACGACTTAGCCGAGTCCACAGACGCCGTTAAAGCCGATTTGGGGCTAAGAATGGTCAAGGACATAGAGTATGTCGCAAAACGGAACAAAGCCTCTCTAATCCCCTACGATAGCCGCCTAGGGGTGGTTTCTATCGGCCATTTGAACGTAGTGCATGGCTACCACACGGGATCGTCAGCCTGCGCCTCCCATAGCCGCATCTATGGAAACGTAGTTTTCGGCCACTGCCATAGCATCGAAGCCTTCTCCACCCCAGGTCTCAACCCACAGGAAGCCCGCTGCATAGGCTGTCTCTGTGACCTCAACCCAGGCTACGCCAATAGGAAGACAGGCAAGCTCCGCTGGAGCCACGGATGGGTTTATGGCTGGGTAGAAGACGACGGGACGTATAGCATCTTCCAAGTTCGCGGCATCAACGGCAAATTTACGACAGCAACAGAAATAAAGACCTACTAATGAAAACCTCTCCTTGGGACGAAATTGACCTCTTAATGGCTAGCTCCTCTGTCTCCGAGAAGGACGGATGGTTCACTATGGCTGACTTCATGGCTAAATATAGCTGCACACGAAGCAAAGCCCGCACCATCCTTGACAACTGGCACACCAGCGGCCTCCTAGAGATGTGCCGCGCTAACGCTAAAGACGATAGCCGACAGATCAAATACTATCGTTATGCCAAAACCAATTTGTGATCGTACAAAGAACAGTATTTCGGTGCTACCCAGTTGACGAACCGGGGGCTACATCGAGGATGAGGGTTTGAGCCCCTCTCACAATCTTCCTATCTGCATTATCGGGTTCCATCCGTGTTAGCCGTAAGGCTACAAAGTGCAGATAGGCATACGCTTCAATAGCTCAGTTGGTAGAGCACTAGTTTTGTAAACTAGCGGTCGTTGGTTCAAATCCGACTTGAAGCTATCTCTTTTATGAACGCAAATAGCCCCATAGACCCTCTCTACTGGTTCAAGAACATTCCACCTAACATCCTTATGACGGCCAGGGCAGAGGATGGCTCCATCTTCCACCTGCCTCAATTGGACAAGTGGAGGTTCGTATCTCAGAAAGAACAGGACGGGATGTTCCTGTGCGAAATTGTAGGAAACATCTCCTGTGGACTTAGATTCTTCCTACCAGAAGTAGCTATTGCTGCCTCTGAGCGGGTGGATTAGACTTACCCTGCAAACGAGCTTGTTCATCAATCAAACGCTTATCGGTAAGCATAATGATGGCTTGTTGAGCAGGAAGGGAAGCAACGCCATCAGCAAATGGACGGTTGACGTTCCATAGCCAATCAGCCGCCTTGGGATTTGTAATTGATTTAGCAATAGTGCGATAGGCTCCATTTGCAATTAATGCACCTGCTTTTTGAAGTATGTTAGCTTGTTGTGAACGGAAACCCAATTCTTGGCCTTGCCCAGCCCGTTTAACACCAGCAATAAGGCCATATAGATTACCAATTGCGGTAGATGTCTTTTGATTTGTGCCATACATCAAGGCATCATCTAGTGCTGGAACTGCCTTAATAAATGCATTAAAACGATTGGTAAATTCTGGCCCAATAACCGCAGATAGTTTTATAAATCGCTCACTATCTTTGCCTTCAATGTATTGTCTTACTTTTTTGATGTCTATTGTTGTAGCCGTACCCGCCGTTTTAGATTGAACAAGGAAGTCTTGAAGGTTATTACCAATAATGTTTTCAACAATAATTGCATGAGCATCTGCATCAGTTTTCTTCAAATGATTCATCCAGCGTTTAGCATCATCAGTCCTTGATTCCATGATGAAATTTGTAATAGTCTCGGTGGTTTTAGCTGGGTCTTTAGTGAGATTTAAGCCTCCCTTTCCACGAAAAATAGCAAAAGATGGGTTATCTGCAATTTCTTGAAAAGCAGCACGTTGTTGCTCCATGCTCAAACCAGCTTTTTTAGCATATTCACGAGCTTCAGTAGCAGATCGTTTAGCCGCAGCGGTTTCGTTTACAGCAGCATTAATTTGTGCTTCCTTAACTTTATTATTAAAGGCCATTCTTGAAAGAATTTTATCAGTATTTTTGTAATCCAAAATAGCTTCTCTAAATTCCGGGTTTTCAAGGGCTGCAAGAATATCATCAGACCTTAAATCACCTGGCTTAAATTTCTTTGTAGCCGCACTCCATGCTTGAACTTCTTTTGCAGTGCCAAATCCAATACTAGCAGTATCAAAATACTTGCCCATATCTCTAACGCTGTTCATTTCTGTAATGTCTTTAGCTACGCCATTCCAGTTAACAATATTATTAGAACGATTTTTTAATATAAGATTGTTTTTAACGGCATCAGCAATTGAACCTAACGCAACTTTCTTAATTTGTGGATCAGCAAAACTGATAGCATCGGAAAACTGTCCAAGATTCTTTAATTCATCAACATTTCCCTTGATTAATTTGCCAGCCAAAGAACCAATGAACTCATCATTGATTTCCTTGCGATAGAGGGATCGACCAAGTGGAGATTCAAGCATTTTGGACGTAGAAGCCCAATAGTTACGGAAAGCATTATGCTCTTGAAGCAATTGTTGACCATTAGGAAGCGCCGAAATAGATTGAGAAAGTGCATCGTTTGCAGCACCATATGCTTTACTTGCAAGTGCTTCTGCTTTATTCATTACCGAAGCATCACCCATTCCAATCAATGCAGAGCTAATATTATCCCGCAATTCACGGAATTGCCCCATGTCAATTAATGCAGATGATGGAGTTGCAATTGCTTTGCCAGTAGCATCAAATAATTTAGGTGCTTGTTCAGCCCTAGATTTAGCATAGTTCTCGATAGTGCTAAGGATTCGTTTACCAGCATCAGTATTAGCATCATTGCCTAACGCTTTTTTGGCCGAATTAGCCATGTTATTTACGTCAATAAACTCTCCCATTGAAGAAAGGTTACGAGTCATACTAGCAGCAGACATACGACGTAAATTAAACAAGGTGGAGATAGTTTCTCCAACCTTTTCAGCTAAAGATGTGTTTGAAATGTTTCCTGTTCCAATTGCGGCATCAAATAACGCAGAAGCCTTTTCAGACAACGCATTATATTGATCGGCAAGAGCTTTGTCACCAATTTGTGTTTTTTGCTCAGGAGTAAGATTGATGTTAGATTCTGCTTCTAAAGCAGCATTTTCAGCCTGTTTAGCTGCTGTTACGGCCTTTGTATATCGAGCGTTGGCCTCGTCATAGACTCCAATTTTGCCTTCAAGCATATTGGAAACCATTTCATTGTTTGATTGAATCCTTGGGGCTAGTTGACCTTTAATTGACTGAGATGCATCAGAAAGCATACCTTCACGTTTAGCAGCAACACTTGAACTTGCCGCAGCTACTGATTCCTCAATGTCCGCAAGTTTAGATGGAAGCAGGGCCGCAGCCGTTGGGCTTCTTACGCCAATCTGTGAAAGTAAATTGCGTTGAGCATTAGCAGACTCAAGATCATCTCCAATTGAACGAGCCAATCCGCCCATTCCGTGTAACGCAGCATTCATCACGGTGGGAAGTGCGGCATTCTCCCATATCTTTTTGGTAGTTTCTTTGAGTTCTGCGGTAGTCGTAGGAATCTTGCCCGTTTGAATGATATCCTTAGCTACCGTTCCGCCGCTAATAATTCCAAACGTTTGTAATCCAGATTTTGCGGCATTAATTGCTCCTTGAGCCAAGAATGTTTTAGCCTGACTTGGTGCTGGAATTGGAATGGCATTTAAAGCTGCGCTAAAAGTAGCTTCACCCAATGCTTCTCGTGATAGAACTGACTTACCTTCTATTCCTCGCGCAGCTAGTTCACCCATGAATCCGGTAACAGCGGGAATTGCCGATACACCACCCGTTGCAAGGCCAGCTATCAATGGAGCGCCATAGCGAGCCATTGCAGCACCAGTTTTGGCTCCTTGCTGCTGAAGGTTCTCAACGCTAGTGCCAATGCCGTAAACAGCCCTAGTAGAGCCGAATCCAGATGGTTGTTGAACGGCTGGCTGTTTATCAAATTGATCAAAGAAGTTGCCTTCCGTTTTTTCTGGAGCAACAGCAACATCAAACTGATCGAAAAAGTTTTTAGCCATTGTAATTATTTAAGTATTTTAGAGGATGCACCTACGCCAAACTTAGCATCAAAGTCACGAGCAAGAGATGGATTTGATCTTAAGGCTTGAATTGCTGATGGAGAGGGTTGAGCAATCGCACCACCTGCTGTGTTTTGTGGATTATTCAGAATGTCTCCAAATTTACTATCAATCTTCTTGTCATAAGCATCCAAGATGGCTTGACGTTTAGCGTTGTAATCCTGTGGCTTAAGGTTCTGTGAGGAAAAATCATTAGCCAATTTATCAAGGGAAAGCAGTGTCTTATTTCTTTCAGAAAGAATAGAAAGAAGGCGTTTATTAGTCGCTGTGTTTTTAGCAAATTCTGGCCCCATAGCAGAAAACAAAGCATTTTCTTTATCGGAAATAGCACCTTTAGTTGCTTGAAAGTAAGGAATAATAAGTTGATTAAAATAGGTTTTTGCCTCTTGAGCATTAGTTAATTTAGCCTCATCAACAGGAAGCCCAAATCCCTTGGCAAATGCACGAATTTGAGCCTTTGCTGGTTCAGTAAAGCCAGTTTCTAAATTAGCCGTTTCAAATAGTTTTTCTAAATTGTTAATAGCTGGAGAAGCAGTCCGCGCAGCAGAACCCATAAGTTTATCGCTCTTAATGGTATCTTCAGTTAGCTTTAAATTAGTATCAAAAAGACTTTGAGCCTGTTTTTCTTCTGTGCTAGGTGCTCCAGCTCGTAAAACAGTAGAAAATGCTTGTGATTCTTGTTCTGGCGTCAATGGACGACCACCTTGAGCAGCTTGCATTCTCGATTTTTCAGCCGCTAATGCTTGTTCTTGAAAGCCAACATTGGGCTGTTTTACAGCAATATCCTGAGCCATCTTAGTCCCAAGAACCTTTACTTCCGCTTGAAGGTTAGCAGGAAGCTGACCGAGAATATCAGTATTACCAATAGCATACTGGCTAGCCGCCCGATTAACAAGTTCTTTAGTCTGACGCTCCTGCTGGGTAGCGGCAAACTGCTGTTGCTGCATACCAAGCTGCTGCATATATGGGCTAGCCGCTGCCGCCTGAGCTGCATAGCCTAGGGTTTGTGGGGCCGCGCCCCGTTGCTGTAAGAAGCTGTATTCTTGGCTACCAGGCTGGAAGGCACCAAGCAAAGGAGCCATAGCAGGAGCCTGTTGCGGCATGGAAACAGGCGCACCACCCAGCATAGAGGGCTGAACGGGCTGAGTCTGTTGAACAGGGGCTGGAGCAGCCATAGAAGGCCGAGAAACAGGGCTAGGAGCCGCTGCTTCATAGCCACCAGTCATATCTGGCACGCCTTGATAGCTTTGGCCTAGGATTGGAGCAGATGGAGCCATTCTTGGCTGCTGACCCATTGAAATGCTCTCACCAGCGCCTACAATAGAACCTCGTGGAGTCTGTTGGCCCTGCGTGAAGGTCTGTGGAGCTACTTGGCCCGAAGGAGCATAGCTAATTTGACCCGCTGGACGTTGACCAAAGGCCCGCCCTAAAATGGCATTAGCCGTAGCATTGGGGTTGTAGGGCTGGGTACGACTACCACCAAGGATGGGCGCGGCCCCCATAACACCTTCCCCAAACATAGAGCCACGATAGGCATTAACATCAATGCCGCCACCCATCTCACCCACCCGTGGAGCACCTTGTGGCATAGGAACCGCCGCCATAGGACTACCAACAGGGGCAAACATAGACCCCGTGTAAGAACGCACATCCCCGCCCAACAAGCTAGGCAAGCCCTTTTCCTGAGCAATACGCTTCTGTTCGCTCTCTAAATACTGCTGCTCGGCATACAGTTTCTGTTCAGCGGGAGTTAGGTTGGGGGTAAGCCCACGCACCTTGTTCAAGGCAATCTGCGTTTTGATGTCTGGAATGTCTTGATAGGCCATAAGTCTATTATATCACGAACAATTAGGAGGAGGAGGGAGGAAGAATGTTGGGAACCATCTGATTGAGTGCTTCACGGCGTTTCGCGCATCCACCACAACTAGACAGGCTTGTACCAAACATACTATCACTAGCGGCTGCTATGGGGCTAGCTAGGGCTGCTACGGCGTCTCCTAGGCCAAACATACACTTCCCATAAGGCCGCCATCTAGGTTGTTTTAATGGGCAACCAGAGCATTTCTGGCTATAATGGAGATAGTTGTGCTGTTGATCGCACGGAGTTGGACATTGCTTGCAAATGTCGCGCCTTATCATAACAACTCCTTCAGGGATACTCATGTTCCAGAAGCTACGATTGATGTAATGGTGTAACTACCATTGGTAGCAGGCTCATTAGCCGTATAAACAGGTGTTTCAACATCAGAGCCATTCCAATTGTATGTTCTAGGAGTGCTTCCTTCCATCCAAGTGATTTGATAGGTGGTAAATCCGGTAAGTACCGGAAGGGAGAATTTATACCTAAAACGACTGATTGAATAGGTGAGTTCGTTAACTTCTAAATCACGAGATGCTAAACAAGCTCCATTCCATGTATTTGGATAGGCCGGTAGAAGTGATTGAGTATGTGATATTAACTGATTTGTGGTGTATTCATTGGATAGTTGATCGGTAACAACTCCCGAATAATAGAATGCTGGAAAACTTCCATAACACACTTGATCGCCAGTAAATGTGTAAGCCGTTTGGGTAACAACTGGCAAACATTCACCAGTAGATGGTACTCCACAAGGAGGAAGAATTGCTCCTCCAGATGGAATGCCGTTCTCCGTAATGCTATCAACAACTAATGTCCCGCTTAAATTGTATTCTTGATAACCAGCATATGCCCAAGACGGATTGCTTGTTACTGGCCCAGAACAACTGGGTTGTCCTCCGTAAACAAACTGCGTCATTGTTCCAGACCCAGTGCGACGAAGATAGATTTTAGGAGGACTTGATGGAGAGGTGTTCTCTTGAAATGCAAATTTAGAGGCAGTAGCACTTATGCCATCGCATAATAAAATTGGATCATTAGCAGCATATAAATCAAGATATTCCAATCCTGTGCCACATGAGTTTATGGCATACATACCAATGTGATAGTCGCTATCATTAGAAACGGTGCCATACAATTCTCCGGTCGATGTGTTTATTGACATCCACGGAGGATTATTAAAAACAGCAAACGATGTTGGAGAATTTGTTGCTGTTATGAAATAAGAAAAGTAGTCACCAACATTGGCTGTTCTCTTTATAGCACTTGTGATTACTGGTGCTGGCCCAGTTACAACAAATGAAACGCCTTTGCTTGGGCTAGTACCACAAGAATTAGTTGCTGTAATTCCTATACCAAAAGTTCCACAGGTAGCTATCGTTCCGCTAATAAGACCCGTTGATGTGTTTATGGTTACTCCTGTTGGCAAACTAGTAGCTCCAAAACTGGTTGGATTGCCAGATGCAGTGATTTGATAGTCAAAATAGGTGTTTATAGTCTTACTAAACGGCCCCAATCCACTGGTGATTTCTGGAGCTGGACATGGAACATCTGCTGCACAACTATCACACGTTGGGCATCCTTTTGCTGGAGCCTTAATGTAAATAGCCATTAGTACGGAGCACTAGCAAGAATAAGCATTTTTCTGGCTACACCACCAGAGCAAACATCAATTTCAACAATCCCCATGTTTTGGGTAATAAGGGCGGGATTGATGGTTAGCGTATTTCCACGGTCAATAACAATGCCATTGCCATCAATGTCCACAGTTGTTGTGCCATCATCGTAATGCAATTCATTGTTGAATGGAGTTGAGGAAACAGATGAAAATAATGAACCATACAATGAATCCTTACCAGACAACATATTTGTCTTAGTATCACCAACCTTGATGGACGGAGGCTGTTCTATCGGCTTGGGCGGATTTACTCTTATCTTATCCATCGCTTGCACAGCCGAAATTTCTGTATTGGTCATGCCTCGCCCCTGCTGTTTCTTCATCAAAGCAGTGTTCAATGCATTATCATCATATTGTTTTTGAGAATCTAGATTGGTTTGCTCAGTAAGTCCTTGTACAAGGCTCAATGATTCTTTGTCGCCAAATCTTTTAAGGATTTGGATAAGTGCTTCTGTTGTCTTATCCATTAGTTAAGAGTCCAGTATTTAGCGTTTGTAGAACCATTGTAATCTGTTGGCGTTATCAAGAATGTCGTGTCAGATGCCAATGTTCCAGCCGTAAGCACTGGTATTACGGTTCTAATAAATGTAACCCCGCCTTGAGTCCATGTATAGCTAAAGCTGTTAGTTCTAGAACCAATGGCAACTCCAACCGTAGCCACAGCTTTTAGTGTTGTTGTGCTTGTTACGCTTGTAGAAACTATTGCAACACTGGTTAATGTTGGCATTGCCGCTTGAGAAGGAATGGTTGCATATCCAACAATGCGGCGGAAATACTGCGTACCATCGTAAGCTGTAAATGCTAAGTCGCTTTGAACATCAAGGACATAAGTATTGTTATCGGGAGCATCTGGGCCGCCAAATACCTTCAAATATCCAGTGGTTGATGTATCTATTGGTTGCCCTAAAATAGAACGTGCTCCAACAAAACTTCCCCCACCAGTTGACACAGTGGATACACCTCCAATTGTTCTGTACCCACGCAGACCCTCAACACGGGATACGCCATATTGATTGGTGGTTATGTATTGGGCAAATAATGTAGCCCATTCCGTTGGGTTCCAGACTGGATATGGAAGATCAGAAAGATAGGCATCGCCTTGATAATAGGTAGTTTCTTCAGTTCCTAGAACCAATGATTCAATCGGAGGAGATAGTTGAGAGTCGAGATTGATCCACGATGCATTATCTGGATTTGTCAAAGAAACGGCTCTAGCGCGTCCAGGATAGGTGAAGTTGTAATACTTATCCCGACGGAAAACATTATTGCTTAGAATTGCTAGGAATGTTGGCGCATTAGCATCATAGGGATAGACACTAACCGTAGGCGGAGAAGTGTAATTAGACCCCTGTAAAACAACCGTAGCTCCAGTTACAAAACCTCCGCTAATAATAGCTGTTGCTGTTGCACCAGAGCCACCGCCTCCTGTAAACTGGATAGCAGGAGCGGATGAATATGAAAGACCGCCTGGGTTGATGAGTTCTAGGCTAACAACGCTGCCTGTGCTCGTAGGTGATTGGCCCAATCTATTCTGCATACAAACAACCACCCATGTGACGTAGCCATCATTAAGCTCAAAGTCGCGGGACATGAGCACACCCACAGGCTGCATATATCCAGAATCATAGCTAGTTTGACCAAAACTTGTCCATGTCTCCATGCGTAGCCCATTGCCAACGTCACGAGTCACTTTGTGGATGACGCCGTAGGCTTCCACCCAGCGATAGTCATAGACGACATATCCATCGCTATTGCGGCTATCACTGCTAATAAGGCTAACCGTGCCTCCAATGGTGGCTGTAGGGGTGCTAGGAACGCTTCCTAGGCCCACTTTGTGATAGGCAATGAGCTTGCCCCCAGAACGGGTGTCTGTGCTTACATTAATGACGCCAGCACCCTTAGCGTAGGTAGCATTCCAGATGCGGTAGCCATCCTGATCCTGATAGTTCTCAACAATCTTCACCGTACTGGCTGGCGTAGTGATGGGATTGCTGTTAATTAAAGGCGTGGAAAGGTACGAAATCGAATAAACCGTTACACCCGTAGTGCCGCCATCTGTGCTTTGGGAAAAACGAGTATCTAAGTTAATCTGTCCGGTGCCCTGAGCATAAGAAGCTGTCCAAACTCGATGTCCATCTTGATCCGCATAGCTTTGACTAGTTAACGTGTAACCAGACGGAGTTGTAATGGGGTTGGTTGAGACACTAGGTATGCTTAGATAACGAATACTGCTTACGAGCAAACTTCCGTTATTCCTAGTCTGGTCATCTTGACTGATTTTTCCGGTTCCATTGGCATAGGATGCCGTCCAAATGCGATAGCCATCCTGCTGGGCAAAATTCTGACTCACCAAGGTATAGCCAGCAGGAGTTGAAATAGGATTGCTAGAAACACTAGGTGTGCTTAGGTAACGAATGGAACGTATCAACAGGCTTCCATTGTTCTTCGTCTCATCATCCTGAGATATCTGGCCTGTTCCATTAGCATAGGACGCACTCCATACTTTATGCCCATCCTGCTCGGCGTAGTTCTGGCTGACTAGCGTGTAACCAGCAGGTGTTCCGATGGGATTGGAGCTAACCGAAGGTACAGACAGATAACGGATAGAACGTACCAATAGCGCACCGTTGTTTTTTGTTTCATCATCTTGAGAAATTTGACCTGTACCCTGAGCATAAGATGCCGACCAAATCTTGTAACCATCCTGTTCAGCATAGTTTTCGCTAACTAATGTATATCCAGATGGAGTCGAAATTGGGTTGGACACAACAGCCGGAAGAGACAGTTGACGTATGGTGCGGATTAACAACGCCCCATTATTCTTTGTTTCATCGTCCTGACTAATCTTGCCTGTACCCCTAGCAAACGTGTAAGTAGTTGTCTCTAGACCATTAGGGCTAGCTACTTGAGTGGAAACCAAGGTATAACCCGTAGGCGGGTTGGGATCGGGAGCATCATTGAGATAGACCAACGTCTTGAGCAGTAAAGCCCCGTTGTTCTTCGTCTCATCTGACTGGCTAATAAGCCCTTTGCTAATGTAAACACGGCGGATTTGACGGGTAGTCCCATCATCCTGCATCTGCTCCTGTTGAAGCACACAACCACCATCCGTTGGGGCTGTGCTTGTTCCCACCGTCCCTGGCGTGTAGGCGCCAGTGGACATCTGCACAAAGTCTTGAACAACAGTCCGCAAACCATTGTCGCCATAAGAAACATCAGGCAATCCCACCTGTGTCTCAGCCGAAGCACTCCGTACCTCGTAGATTTTAATGATGGCTGGCTTGCCATTCTCTACGCCCATATTCCGCTTAACGAGCAGGGCGGTGGTCAAACCACTATCCTGTGTGCCAATGGCCTCTGTTACCTCGCCATTATCCCTATCGCCATGACCAGCGGCTACATATCGCGTGATGCGAATACGTCCGTCTGGTAGAACATCAATGTCTGGCTTACGGAGTTCGCCTGGGCGCGTGTAGGTGATATTCATTCAAATAGATGATAGTATCACACCACCCCTCATACAGAGGGCTTATTTCCGCGCTGTACGCCGATAGTCAATGCCCTTAATGCGGCCTTTGTTAGCCGAGGCGTACAATACCTCTTTAGCCTTCTTAGGCCCGTACTCTTCGGTCATGTTTTTAAGGATGGCCTTTCCTTTTTTAGTGAGTGGCATATTAGCAGGCTTTGCGCTTGCCGTAGCCAGCTTTGCCAAAGCCCTTACCTTTAGGGCCATATTCCATTGCACGCTCTTTCTTGCCCTCCATCTTCTCGTGCTTCATCATTTGCTTCTTAGAACTGTACTTTTCGCTTTTAACACTCATTTGATTGCCTTACGTTTGCTTGGGTTAGATTGGCGAACGACGGTTTTTAGGCCGCTGCTCGATTTGGATGGCTTTTGACCATATTTAAATTGGATGGCATCCCCCGATACGGAAATGGAGGCTTGCGGAGTCTTTGTGGTGTAAACCATGACGTTATTTTAGCACGACCATGCCCTGCGGCTCCAGTAATTAGCGGAGAGCTTGTTAGATGGGCCTTTAATGCCGCCGGAACGAGCGCAATAGGACTTCTTACGGGCTGGAGAAGACTTCTTAATGGTCATGTTGGCATCGCCAAAGCGTATCACCTTGGACTTGCCGTTGGCACAAGCGCGGACTACGCTCTTCTTTCCGCCGCTTATATCGCGTCTTGGGCTGTTACAGGGTAGATTGCGTGGGTTCATACGTCAAATGGCCTTAAATCGCAAGGAAAGGGGGTTCTAGGGCTTGTGGGCTTCTTTCCGCCACTTCCAAATGAGGTAGGCAATGCCCACCAGACCACCAATGATGCCTATAACGCTGTTAATTTGGCTCAAAGTGAACGAAGCTGTGGTGGGTATAGCCGCCGTTAAAATGTCTTTCTCGTGCGAGTTCATTTGGATTTACGGGTCATTCTGTCACCAAACCACCAGCCTACACAATTGAAGGCCGCGAATTGCACTTCGTCCACCATGTCGGCTTGTTCAAAAGCAGGAACGTTAAAGAAGACGATAGTGACAAGAATGAGGAGAAGAAGAGTGATGGCTGGGCGAAACAGGGTGAGAACATTCGCCGCCCACGAAGAGATAGAGGCCGGAGGTGTAGCCGCCTCTTGGCTAGCCGTAAACGCATCCCATTTAGCCTTATCGCTGGCAATCTCGGCCATAGCCTTAGCTTTCTCTAGCTCACGCTTGTGCTCTTGGCCCGCTTTGTAGTTGTCAAAGAAGCCATTACCAATGCGGAGGAGAACACCGAGAGCACCACCACCTAGGGCATTTGTAAGAAGGTCGAGCATGGTTATACAGCTTTAGGGTTGGTGAGACGACGGAACAGAAAATAGGGTAGCCAAATCCACTTTGGTATAACGACTACTTTTACATTGGTATTCTGCACCACAGGCATCTCAGCGTCCCACAACTTCACGCGAATCGGCTCGCCATCCGGTGAGCAGCAGTTGAGCAGAGACACATTGCGTGTAGGAGCGCGGCCTTTAGTCCAGTAGTTGTCATATTGCCCTAGCTCAACCGTGCCCGAAATGACGCAGTTATAGAGCTTCAGACCGTCAATGGCACCCTTCACCGTCACAGAGCCTTCGATGACGCAGGATTTGAAGGAATAGGCGTTGCCGCGCACGCAATCAATCGAGTCCTCACGGCTGGATGGAATCACTAGTCCAATAGCCGTTAGGTTGTCCACATTGGAGCACTTGAAAAGATCGTCCCATTGTTTGGGATCGCTTGGAGCTTGCCAGTCCTCAGACGTAACTAGCTTGCCGTTGTCTTGTGGGCCAACGTAAGAACGCCAATTAACGTCTTTGGTTCCGCTCATATCACTCGGGCTTAGGAGCGTCTTTCGGCTTCAAGGCTTCAACGAGCACTTCCGCGCTTTTGCGGATGATTTCGTGTTGCTCGGCTGGCAGAGGAGCTAGGCGGGCGGCGGCGTATAGGTTATTGAGGGCTTGTTCGGTGTTCATGTTGTTATGCTTCTAGAGCAGCAAGACGTTGACGAACACTTTGCAATTCCGCAACTAGATTTGCGATGACTTCAGCGGAGCTGGCTTGCATGGATTGATACTTGGGTTTGCCTTCAGCATCTACCGCATCTTTTTCTCCAACAACAGATGAAGGACTTACCTCAGCAAATTCGTGAGCAATGAAACCAACACCCTTTTCTCCACTGTCCCAATCAAATGCGCGAGGCTTTAGAGCGTCGATAAACGTGCCGCTGCCAGTAAGGTCTTGTACGTTGGATTTGCGGCGATAGTCAGAGGTGCCGCCGTAAACAGTGACGGTATCGTTATGAGTGATTGTACCAACTACTGTTCCGTTGTAACTCAGGAATTGTATAGGAGAACCACCACCGCTGTTAGATGATTTTAGACGCGCACCATAATATGCGTTATTGTAAGTAACCTCAAGCAATCCAATACCAGAACCGATGGCCGTTGCGCTACCAATCTTTACGAAATTGCCGCCGCCACTCGTGGCTAGTTCTGCATTTGTGGTGCTAGTTACCGTACCCGTCACCGCGAGTCCGGTGGAGGAAAAACGTCCGCGCTCAGAACCGCCGACGTTAAATGCTAGGAGGTTATTGCCCCAAATAATTTCTTCTTGTACGCCAGATGCTCCGTCATTTTGGTCAATAGAGCGGCGGATGCGATAGGACGATGTTTCCCAATTTCCGCCGCCCGATCCTGTGGTGTCTCGCACATTAACGATTCGCAAACCGTCTGCGTTGGAACTACGCGCATCGGCAAAATATGCCATGTTAACGTAATCACCCGCAGTAAGCCCGACAACTGGCGTTTGAGAAATCAAGCCATACGCTGTCGAGGATGAGGAGACGATTCCCAGTTTTGCGGAAGGACTCGTCGTCCCAATGCCGACGTTGCCTGAGGAGTTGATGGACATACGGATGGCACTAGCCGTGGCATCCCAGAACACCAAAGAACCAGATGGGCCACCTATGCCATCTCCAATACGCCATGATCTTCCGCTGGTGCCAGTATTCGTAAGAGTTATATCACCGCCATTGCTTAAATAGTCTCCACTTGCTTGTAGGCGAGTTGCGCTCGAAGTGCCAGTAACAGCGAGGCCGGTGCCGCTTATCTTGGCAATGCCAGCACCACCTGCGCCAATCCAAGTAGAACCGGAAATGCTACCAACTATAAAATCGTAAGCACCAGTTCCGCTTAACAAAGTTCCTCCAGACGAACCCTCTATACCAACTCGCCCATATTGGGCGCCGCCGTTTGATTCGTAAGTGCCATAAGCAAACCCTGTCCCAGCACCAGTTGTCCCAACAAATGCTTTAATGTTATTAGCGGTTGCTGTGATGGTAGAGTTGGTATTTAACGCGGCAGTTAACGTTGTTATGCCGCTCGCGCTCAACGCGCCTATAACAGCAAGCCCAGTTGCGGAAAACGTGCCTCGTGCAGTACCGCCAATACTGGCAATAAGTTGATTTGCAGAAGCACCAGCACCACTTCCATAAACTTGCCATGACGTAGCAAACGAATCACTAGAAACTCCGAGCGAGTATCCAGCATTTGGCCCAGAAAAATTAGTGCTAGTTGAAATTTGACCACTCGCGCTCAACGTCGTAAACGCGCCCGCCGATCCAAGCAATGCTGGTGCGCCAGTTGAGCCAGTGTTGACCGCCAAAGCCGTAGCGATGCCCGTGCCGAGACCCGAGACGCCTGTGCTGATGGGCAGACCACTGCAGCTCGATAGCGTGCCGCTGGAGGGCGTGCCGAGGATGGGCGTGGTCAGCGTTGGACTCGTGAGCGTCTTGTTCGTGAGCGTATCCGTCGTCGCCTTACCGACTAGTGTATCCGTCGCATCTGGCAGCGAGATCGTGCGGTCAACGGTCTGCGTGCTAGATAGCATCGTGCGCGTACTCGTCGTGCCGCCACTAGCATTAAACATGAGCCGCTTGGTTTCGTCCACACCGTCTGTGACGTTAACATATCCGCTCGCGCCTTTGGCGACTAAGTGCAGTCCAACAGACGCATCGCCACCTGTTGCCCTAATATGCACAGGGTTTCCTGTTGCGGCATTCTCAATCGAAATCTCGTTTACCGCGCTGGCAATCGACGCCAGTTTTAGCGTCTCGTTGCCGCTCGCGTCGTTGATCTGCGCGATGACTGGCGTGACTAGGGTTGGGCTAGTTGCAAACACCGCCGCGCCACTACCTGTTTCATCTGTGAGCGCAGCCGAGAGATTGGCCGACGAAAACGAACCGAGTGAGGTGGCGTTGCCGATCGAGGTGATTGCGCCAGTGAGATTGGCATTGGTGACCACCGTAGCCGCAAATGAGCCTGTACCGCTACCCGTGACGCCGCCCGTAAGGGTGATGGTCTGGTCGCCTGTGTTCGTACCGCTAGACGTTCCGCTAATTGAACTAGTGCCTGTGACTGCAAGGGTGGGTGTTGCGCTACCTGATAGCACTACGGAATTTACAGAACTAGGCGTAATTGCGCCAAGAGTAAGGCTAATGTCAGGGGTGCTAGTAGGATTTGTTACCGTACCGCTGACGCCGTTAGCCGTAGTGACGGAAACGCTTGTCACTGATCCTCCGGCTGAAGTTGAAGCAAGCGTCCCGGAAGAAAAACTAAGACCGCTGCCAACTGTTACGTTGCTAAAACCACCCGCATTGTTGCCGTAAAGAATTGCAGTTCCAGAAGTAGGTGGAGCGTAGTCAGTGCCAGAAACCGCAATCGTAGGAACGCCCGTAGTGGTTGTGTTTTTAAGAAGACCTGTGGTTAATCCAGCAAGAGAAGTACCGTTGATTTTGGTGACTGAGGCTGTTAGAACTCCAGTGCTACCCGCAGCAGTTACGTCACCCGTAATCGAGATGGTCTGGTCGCCCGTATTTGTCCCGCTGAGATTGCTACCCGTCACAGAACCACTCGCAGCAACGCTAGTCGGAGTAATTGCTCCAAGCGTCAGACTAATAGCTGGAGTCGTGGTTGAAGTTGCAACCGTTCCAGACACGCCGTTAGCGGTGCTAACAGAAACCGATGTGACTGTGCCTCCAGCATCAGCGACAAAGCTAACATTCGTGCCGTCGCTTTGTAGATTCTTGCCGCTTGCACCAGCTTGACTTGGGAGCAAAGCATTAAGCGCAGCTTGCGCCGTGATTTGGCCTGTGCCGCCTTTTGCAATTGTGACTGTATCCGAAAGAGTAGAACCAGCAGCCGTTACCGTGATTGCAGCCGTTCCGTCAAAGCTCACACCGTTGATAGCGCGTGCGGTTTGTAACGCAGTAGCCGTTGCTGAATTGCCTGTAATATTCGTTTGATCGCCTGTATTAGTGCCGCTAAGATTGGAGCCAGTCACTGCGCCAGTAGCCGCAATAGTGCTGCTTGCCGTAACGGTCGTGAACGCACCCGTAGAGGGGCTAGAAGCCCCAATGGCTGTGTTTGTAAGGCCAACCGACGAATAGTCCGTGCTAGCCCCAACAACAGCCCCAGTGCGTCCAAACACGCTAGAAACAGCGTCTGTAAGGTCAACCTTTTCCCAGGCCGTACCATTGCTGATAATCCAGTCGCCCACCGCAAAGCTAATAGTAAACTGTGTGCCAGCCGCGCTAACAACGTAATAGTCACCCTTACTTATAGCCGCAGGAGGGTTTGTTAGCGTAGGAGAGTTAGCAGCCGCATCCCATGTCCCTTTGTAATTAACCTGTCCGGCAGTTAAAAGGGGCGGAGAATAGTTGGTGATTTGGTCGAATAAGCCGGACATTTTAGAGGTAGTTGAGTTCGCTAATCGTGAAGACGCCAGAACCGCTGACAGCAATTACTTTGGTGGATTCAGCCCATGTACGGCTCCAAATGCCGCTATTACCATCCTTGATGATGTGACCATCAGAAGCAGTGGGGGTTGTACCATCAATGGTAAAACGCATATCCGCGCCAGCTAACGTCCAATAGACATGGCTTGTGTTAGCAGCTAGGGCCGCGCCAATGAAGTTGGCCGCCGCAGAGGAAACGGTGAGGTTGCGATGGGTTGTGCCAGACTGAGCAATCACCTGCATCGGGCCATTAACTACTTTTGCGTTAGACATATTAGTTGGTAAATTGACTGATGGTTACTTGGGCGGAAGTAGCCGCATGGCGTAGGAGCTTGGCCGCAATAGCAGCATCCTTGCTCCACCAGCCATACCAAGCATTAGGAAGGACATGACCATTGGACGCCGTTGGCGTCGTGCCGTCAAAGGTGACAATAATCGAAGCGGCGTGCACCGTGACAAAGAACGCATTGGTCTTGAAGTCAAAGGTGGCTGGGTCAAATTGTACGGCTGTTGCGCCTACTGTCAGATTCTGACCAGCGGCTGTACCATTGGGTTTAGGATAGAGATTAACAACAAAGCTATTCATCGGCGGAAGGAGCGGGAATTATGGGTTGAGATACGATGGGCCATCATACCAGTTGCGCGGGAAACATCAGTCTTTTGAAGTTGGTCATCAAGAATGCCTTTTGCGATGTTTTCTTCCGCAATTGCTTTCTCGTTTTGACCATCTTGACGCAGATAATCAGCATAAACAGCATGAGCCAAATGGTCAAGAAATTCGTATGGGATTGTGGTGCTTGAATTGGTATATGGGCCATCCCACACCATCTTGTAGGTAACGTAGGTTCCAGTAGAAGGAGCTGTATCACCCACTAGGTGAGCACCTTCAGCATTGACATAATACTCAAGTTCTGGAGCAGAATAGAGATAGAACGGCTGGTAGGTCTTGTGTATGCGAAGAAACGTATCAATGTCTGATTTGCCAGCTTGTGTAAATGGAACGATGTTGCTGTTAAGCGTAGCTGTTCCACTGCCCGTGCCAACACCCGTAGCAACAAAGACTACGCCCACCGTGTTAGCCGAAGCTCCAATAGACACAAAGTTAGTGCTGCCTACGACAAGAATGGTGTAAGTTGTTCCTACAACAAACGATCCAGCATTAACGGTAGTAGTGCTTAGGTTGCGAAGTTCACCAGCAACGAGGTAGCGCGGCCAATAGTCTGTAGCCTCATACGCCATGTTAGCTCGACGATTGAGCAAATGGACAAAGTAGATGAGTTGATCGGCGCTTGGGGTAAATACGCCAGACAGCCCCTTAACCCTGTTGAGAAATTCTGTATATGTTGCGTTAGCCATTAGATTTTATTGGGACTGAGATGAGGAAAGCGTTTCTGATAGTCTTTCATGAAGCCACGATCACGCATGGCCTCTGCGCCGTATTTATTACGCATATTGAACCACTCCCATGCTGGGGTGACAGCTACACAACGAAGGCTCTTAAACCCGTCTTTCTGGGCGGTTTTGATCTTGTCAGCGTGCTGGGCGCAAATCTTCTCGCGCTCGTTCTCCCACGCTTCCTTCAATTTAACGCCATAACGCAGCTCATTCAACAATGCTCGGTCGGCATCGCCGTTAGAACTCCGAGGCAATTTGGTAATAATTTCCATAAAAAAGGCTTGCGCGGATTATACCACACAAGCCTTGGGGGGTCTAGCTAACTACCAATTAGGCAATCGCTGTGATCTTGCCGTGGGCAAGGGGCGAGTAAACCTGGAGGGTGAGCGCAGCGTCAATGAAGCCACGTTCGCCACCACCTTGATTTGGCAGACGGGTGCTACCGATGCTCATCAGCTCGGCAATACCGATGTAGTCTGGATTGATCAAGTAACCAGTTGTCGCCGAAGGCATACAAGCTGGATTGCCGTTGATGACGGTGATAAGACCGAAATCGCTGTCATAGGTGTTGACCGAGAGGGTAATCTCTTTGTCGGTCGCCATCTGGTTGACGTGGAACACGTTCTCGCTGGAGTTGCCGTCAGAACGGGCAAAGCCAGAGATGGTGCGACGGAGGGTCGTACCAGCAACGAGGGTGAGGGCGTCCACTGTGCCTGTCTGCGAGAAGATGGAGGCAACGAGGCCGTTGAACACGGACTCAGTGAGGGCTGTGCCGCTACCATTGATCGACGCAGCAGGTGTGCGATAGGTCGAGGGAACATCAGATGGGCCAGCGCTATCGAGCCAGTCGCCAAGACCACGGAGGGCGTAGGCGGTTGTGCTGCCATCTTCCACGGCGCGGTCTTGCGTACCAGCAACGGTCGCTTCGATGTCGCGCTTCATTTCGCGGATGGCTTTCGCCTCGGCTTCAGCAATTTTGGCTGGGCCAACGGACTCAACGGCGTCCTGCAGTTGGCTGACCATGTAGTTCTTCTGGAACAACTGGACATAATTGCCAAGACGGGCGCGGCCAGAGAACTTGTCCACGAAGGACGAGATGTCTTGACCTTCACGAACGCCAGCAGTCACTGGAGTAGCGAGGGTATCGACTGTCCATTCATTGAATGTAGCAGTGGCTTTGCTCTTTTTGGCGAGCGATGTGATGGGTGTCTCTTCTGGCGCGAGGATCGTCAGAACGTCTGTGAGGTCTTCGCGGTTAGAAACAGCGGAACCTGGATTTGTTGTCGAATAGGTGTTTGAAAAGGCCATGATAATTAAGATTTAGTATGTTGAAGAGCACGAAGTTTTGTGAAGTCCTTATAACTAGACGATTTTCCAAATCGTTCACTGAGGTCTTTCAAGGCCTTGTTCTGACGAACTTCAGGCTTGAGGGAGTCGGCAGACTGGTTAACAATTGGACTGTTCGGAGCCAGTTTAACAGACGGTTTAACGTCCACTGGTTTACGAGCATATAAACTGTTAGCCGCATGAGCGAGGAGATACGGGATTTGTGGAGCCAAGTCAGGTAGAGCCTTCTCTAAACCCTTCAGTCGCTCATCACTCATCATAGACTCGTATTGCTTACGGATGTCGTTGTCGTCGCCCTGCATCCAAGAAAGTTCCGATTTGGAACGCTCAATAAGGGCTTGACGCAAAACCGTGCGGTCTTGAGCCAGTTTAATTTCCTTATGTTGAGCTGGAAGATAGGTATCTCGCGCTTTGCGAGCTTCCCGTGTCTTTTCCTTGATTTCGCGCTTGGTGTATTCCTTGCCATCAACGTTAGCAACAACGTCGTCAGCAGCAAGGTCTTCACTTCGGTCGAGAATGTTTTCACCCCATTCAATGACTTCGTTCACCTGAGTAAACTTGGCTTGCAAGTCTTCTGATGTAGCAAGGTCTGAATATGGGTTATTTACCACTTTAGCTTCAAGTGGCTTCTCGTCGCGGCGGGCAACTTCAGCTTGGAGTTGGGCCAATTGCTCTTCAGCAGCGCGGCGCTTGGCGGTGAGTTCACCAAACCTAGCGACAGCTTTGCTTCCGAGTTTTGACGCAAGCTCTTTAAGCTCCGCTTCACTCATGTTTTCTATCTCAACGTCCTTAGAAAGAACTTTGGCTTCTTCTTGAACATCGGCTGATGGGCTTTCTGGAACAGGCTCTTGATGCTGTTCAGTAGGTTCCGCAGCTTCTGGCTCAGGAATAGGCTTCTCCTCAACTGGGGGTGGCGGGGGCGATTTTTGCGCCTTAGCAGCCTCCACTTGGGCTTTATACCTTTGAGTAACAAAATTACTCGCAGATATGTTGGATGTGTTCACTGGTTTTTGGGAGGCTCCAGCGTTAGCCATTTGGACTTCTGTTGACATTATTTTTCCTTAGCCTTTACGCCGCTAAGAATTGCGAGGCTTTATTGTAGCACCTCGCAGAATAATGTTAGAGTCGCTTGATGCGTTTCGCAGACAGAGCCATGTAATTGCAGGTGGACAGGATTTCATCCAACGCTTGAATGCGCCCGCTTATCTCGCGGATACGACCTTCGTTTGCCCTGTGAAGCTGACCAATAGCTGTTTCTCGGCCAGCCGCTACATAGTCAAGAAAGTCTAAGAACTGTTCTTTATCAGCCAGATAGTCTAGCTGTTGCTGGAGCGGATGACGCGAGTTTCCGAATAGTGCCATAAATTATTGTTGCTGCATACCCTGCGTATTCATCTCTCCCATCTGCGCGGGAGCTGTACCTAGTTTGCCAATCTGAGCATTCTGCATCTGCTGTAAAGCAAATTGATATTGGTTGACGTACTTCTCTAGGCGAGTGCGGAAGCTCTCATCCTGTTGGAGACGTTGAGCAACATCAGGCTGCTGGGCATACTGCTGAAGTACCTGCATGGCGATTTGAGCGCCGTTAGGACGAGCACCCACCTCAATGCCAGCATAAATCTTGGAAAGGTCTTCTGTGACCTGCTTGACCACCTGTTGCTGGGCTTGCTCGGCTGGCTGCAAGATGGCATCGGCCATTACAGGATCAATCGACGAAGCCATTGCCTCTAGGAGAGCATCGGCATTGATGCGGCCATTCTTGTCCAATTGCATCAAGCTGACAAACTGCTGCATACGGGCTTCCTGTGTATCAGGATCGTTGTTCAGAATGTCAAAGCTAACAGTGATATCAAAGTCCTCGTCAGGGTTGCCCTTATTATACTTCATTGGATCGGCAACACCTGTAACACGGAAGAAAACCTCATCTGGGCCGAAGCGTTGATAGCATTTGAATGCCATCTTCAGAACATCACGGGCGTGATTGAGGAACTTTGAAACAAAAAACTGTTGGCGAATCGAGGTGAGCGGATTGGCGGGATTGAGACCAACGAGGTCATCAGCCGCGAGAAGCATTGTCTTCTCCATCTCAACGCTACCTGGATTGTATTGCGGAACAGGGCCAAACGAGAACTCACCGGCACGGCGATAGGGAACAAAGCGACCTGGCCCCCAATCCGCTGGGGGGTTGCCCACGGGGTGCATGATGGGAGGCAGCGTAGCCATGCTGTTACGGTCTGTACGGCTATCGCGCTCGGTCTTAACGCTGTCCTGATAACCACGAAGCAGCTCAGGGAACGTCTGGATGTCATACATCCGCTTAGAATCATTGCTCAAACGGGTTACAACAAATGGGTAGTCGTTGTACCCGTTCAGCAATTCAAATTTGGCGTAGGCTTGCACATCAGCCGCGCCCGTGAACTTGGGGTGCATGATGGTGCGATAGATGCCTTCGCTGCCGTCTTCTGGGTCAATGAGACGTTGGAAAGCGTAAACCACTTCAATGAGTTCGTCCGCATCATATTGCTGGCGATACTTGGAAAGACCTGTGGAGCGTGTGCCATAGACACTTTCCATGTTGTAGGTGTTCACACCACGGAAGTGGGTGACGACATACTCCGACCAGCTCTCATCCCAACCATCGGAGGTGACGCGAGACAGCACTTCCTGTACGGTAAGGAAGGTGCGATAGAAGACGAATGGGGCGCGTTGTGGGTCTAGGCAATAGGATGGGAAGAACACATCGCCATCAGGGGCGCACGCTTGAACGTAGGGCCGATCAACGCTAAGGCGGCTAATAGGAAGCTCGCTAACACCCTTCTTGCGGAGTTCGCCCAAGGCTTTCTTGGCGCGGCTCTCAATGACATCAGGATAGACGGTGCGAAGCATAGCAATGACTTCTTTGTCATTCTTGCCCTCGATGATGAGCTGAGCCAGCTCTGGGCTGGTGGCTGCAATTTGCTGCAAGTCAATTTTTTGTAAGAACTTCTTCTCCATACGTTCCCAGCCAACGTAGGTAACCATCAGGCCACGCTCTAACAGGTAGTTACCACCCAGCTCCATCTCTTCTTTGAAACGTGGAATGTAGGTGGACAGCATCCACTTGAGGAACGCACTCGTAACACGGGAACGGCTTTCGTCGCTATACTCCACGGGATAGGCGCGGATGTTGGCTTTAGCCAAGGACGAAGTGAAAATGGAAACGTAGGTGCTAATCTTCTCGTCAATGACACGGGCTTCCGTATCCGACGCACCTTCCCACGGGAACGCATCACCGCCATGCTTGCGAAGGTCGCTGGACTTGCCAGGCCAATAACAACGGCGGTAGTCGCTGCTATTCACACACTGATTGAAATAGGTGCCGAGTTCTGTGGTTGTCCTATCGTATGCCGACTTCAGGGCAACGACGTTAGGGCCATCATTCTCTACAAAGGTCAGGGCGTGTTGCTGTGGAGTTTCTTGCATAATTTAGCGTGTGAGATTGCGTTCTTTATGATACCACAAACATATTCTTGTGAACGACCTATCTTATCGGACAGCTCATCGGGAAACAATTCAGCCGTGTTTTTTTCTCGCACACGCTTGTTATGTTCGTGCCAAAGCAACCTATCGCTTTGCTCTAGCAGCCACTTACGACTAATCGTAATATCAGCAGCTAAGAAACTCGTGTCGGTAGCTGGTGCCTGTTTCATCTTTAATTACTTCTACGTTAATGACTTTGCCTTCTAGCTTACCTGTGAATCGGCGCGGAATGGCTACGACGCATTTACCTTCGATGCCATCAATGGCTGCAAACACCCACTGAGGGTTGCGGGCTTGAGACTTAACAACGGCACGTAAGAACTTAGGTTGCTCTGGGCTAGCTGCGTTAAGTTCTTCAACGGACTTGAGTTTAACTTTGAGTGACTTGGCTTTCATTAGTATCCTCCTTGGGAACGAGTTTTGGGTTGGACTGTTTCATCTACAAATCTTATGTTGTCTATGCACGCATAGCGGATGACATCTACGGGGTCTTTCCACGCTTCGTCGCTGCCACCATCGCCCGTGTATTCCTGCAAAGCTGTGATGATGTTCTCGCATCTATCCGAGACGTAGAAGTGCGGACGGTTGAGGCTGTCTAGCTTTTCCTTGCGATTGTAGGCCATCTTGGTCTGAATGGCCTGTATGCCATCCTCGATGTCCAAACCAGGCGCTGGGATGAACGTAAGGCCATTGTCCGCTAAGTCCTCAATGATGCTACTCGCCCCGTTCTGCGCTTGGTACTTGGCTGCACCAAGGCGTGGGTCAATGAGCCGTTCCGTTATCGTTTCTTCATTATCACTCTCACAGCGGGTAATTAGCTCAACGTAGTCCTTAATGCCGTAGCCAAGTCCCTTACTGCCTTCGCCGCCAATCCACTTGCCGCCATGCCACTTGGCCCAGTCGCCCACATTAACGTCAGGCCACTCACGATAGACGTAGTAGGTTTCGCTCTCATCCACCCCAATCCAGCACATAAACCAGTTCTTCCGACCAGCAGGGTCAAGGATCATGTAACGGGTTAAGTCCTTGGGGATAGACTCATGCTTGATGACATTCACCTCACGGGAGAACATAGGGAACCGGGTGGACGCGCTCTTCGTAGGGATGCCATAGGCACGGGTGAGGATGTTCTCTTCGCTCTGTCCCTTCAAGTCTTGGGCAATACGCTCATAGCCGCCAAAAGGATTGTCCTTGGAATGGAAATAGATGATGCCGCTATTTCTATTTGCCGAGTGTTGTACAAACGGCACCATCCTATCATTCAGGAGTTCTGCAACCTTAGACTCAACTGTTCGCGCTTTCTCCAGATAGTCTCGCACAACCTCCGTGTAGCCATCAATGGGAGTGAACGTAACAATAATTTTAGCGTTTCTTGTAGCAAGTCGAAAACGAAGAGTAGCGAGCAGCTCAGGGCCAATGAGATACTCATCACACCAAGCACCGATGTTAAGCCAAACAGGTTCACGGCTGCCAAGCTCTGCGCCTTCCAAGATGGTGTCGTTGTTGAGGAATTGTGCATAGGTTTTAAAGATGATGTGGCTCTTAGTGACCGGAAGAATCAAACTACTCTTAGAGAATCCGTTCTTTCTTGTGTAGCTGATGTTCTCTTCCGCGCTGAGGGTCTTCTTCCGCAGCTCCTCTGGCAAGGCATCATAGATGGCGCTCTGCTGCTGTCTAATGGACACATCTGCATTCTGAGCAAAGCACATCACCACACTGCCTGGGTTCTCCATTGCAGCCCTTACCACAGCCGTAGCCGCCCACGTCGTCTTAGAAGACCGATTGCCGCCACTTACAAGCAATTCGTTAAACTCCTCCATCAACTCCTCTGCCTTCTTCCAATGCGGCAGTTTAAACCCATATCTGTAAGGATCGCGCTGACTATTCTCAATGGCTTGATGGTAGATGTCGTAGAGGTTGGCTAGCGTCTCTGGCTTCATCTTAGCCATCTCCTCATTCGTAGGAGGGGTCAATATAGGATGCTTCTTCCAAATCATACTTCTATGGCTTCCTTCTGAAGCGCGGCTCTCGCTTCCTCAATGGCTTTCATAGCATCCTCTAGGCTAGGCTTACCCGCTTTGTGCTCTATCACCATCTTGTTCTCTCCTAGGGCCAGCATACCCTTATCCACGGCTATGCCATAGGACAACGCTAAGTCCTTCACGTTCACCTTAGCCAAGGCATCGGGATTGTCGGCCAGCATAGCCATCTTCTGTTTCATCAAGAGCCTAATGCCCTCAGCCATCTCAAAGCCATCCGCCGCTAGTTGCTTCTTCCTCACCTCTATTGCAACTTCATGTCGAGCTTTAACGGCTCCTATCTGATTGAAGCTCCAGCCTGTCTCATCCGCCACTTGCTGCCATGTCGATCCATCTGCTAACAACTCTAAGCACAGCATAGCTTTCGTTGGCTCCCTAGACTCCAACGTCCGGCTTCCAGACTCCGAGATGGAGCTTACGATGATGGCGCTTGCAGGACTAATCATCGCGCAACAATTATCTGGTTTGGAAGGAGAAGGAGCTTAGACATAACTAGGCAAAATATAAATAGGCTTGGGCCAAAATGTGTAAACACACCTAGCCTTAAAAACTTAAAGCTGCTTGGAAGGAAGTCTTTTGTTATTCATACTACGCTTGCGGAATAGTTGGATTGTACCCATGTAATGGAAGATGTGTCAAGCCTTTTGTTTATCTTCCTTTCTCCTACGGAGATAGGAATATAAACAAACAGGTAGCATTAAAACATTACGAAAGGTAGCACAAAAACAGTAGGAGTTTGTGACAATAGATGTTCCATTTCCTATGCACTTCCTAACAACTGAGTAGGGATTGAAACAAGGAGGGGGCACCCTTTGTAATATTTTTTTAAGGAGGCATTCTAACCAATTTCAATCTACCTACCCCTCACCCGAGCGAACCCCCCCCCTGTTGCAAAGTATTGGTTCTTGTAAGCTACTGGCAATAGGTAGGCGGCTAGTGCCGGCAGGTAGCTAGGGCAAGTAAATGCAAATTACCATGCAATAAGAGTAATGCAAGCAACTATACAATAAGAAACCAACGCGCAAAGACATTTTTGCTTATAGGGCTAAATGGATTCTAAGCTACTTGCCAAACCGTCTGTCTGTTTTCTGGTTTCGCGAAAAGGGAAAACCAATCAAACCAACCTGGGCCGCTAGGTTCTCCCGTGTCTCTCCGTGTTCTTCCTTCCTTTACTACCTAGAGGGTTTGCTGCTGTTGAATGAGGTAGGGGCGCGAATTTACATTGCCAACAGAACTTTAATTAATTGATATGCAAAGCACTTAGAGTAAAAAGCATTAATTATTGAAAAATGAGCTTGTACATATGAGCATATTAGTCTTTCATTTTTACATCGGGACGAAAAACGTCCCTAGTTAATAAATAAATAAATCAAATGAAATACCTGACAACTGACAACGCAAAAACAAGCAAAGGTGAATCGTCCGGCGTGCTTACGGGCATCCTTTATCTAGCTCCCGCTAATGAATCGGGGCGCAA
>Ga0214162_1000038_pt1 | contig 28888 bp, 31 predicted proteins | sample LakMenepilimnion_3_FD_153000 | JGI IMG/M metagenome (GOLD analysis project Ga0214162, IMG submission 153000) | Freshwater microbial communities from Lake Mendota, WI - Practice 20APR2010 epilimnion v5 | ecosystem: Environmental > Aquatic > Freshwater > Lake > Epilimnion/Euphotic zone | place...
TGAGTTAAAATATTTTCTAGACTTGGCGTAATCAAATCAATAATTGGTTTTGGATACATTCCAAAGAAGAACAAAACGGCGATAATGATTACCAATGTCAAGCCTTCGTTGAAAGTTACATCTTCAAATATTCTCACATTTGTTCCGCCCAACATCACGTGTTGGAACATTTTCAACATATAATAAGCCCCCAAGATGATGGTCGTTCCTCCTAAAATGGCAAACCAAATATTTACTTGAGAAAGGCTGTAAAGCACTGTAAATTCTCCAACAAAGTTGAATGTCGATGGCAAGGCAACGGATGCCAAAACCAATAACAGGAACATCGAAGTGAATTTTGGCGACTGGGCACGAATACCGCCCAATTCCGCAATGGCTCTAGTTTCATACCTTCTGAAAATGATTTCAGCTACAAAGAACAAACCAACTACGACAAATCCGTGTGCTATCATTTGCAAAACCGCACCACGCAATCCGTCAAGTGTTAAGGTATAGGCGCCCGCAGCTATTAAGCCAACGTGAGCCAAGGAAGAATAAGCCAATAATTTTTTTAAGTCTTTTTGGCGCAAAGCCACGACAGAACCATAAATTACACCCGCTATTCCGAGTCCAATAAACACATCCATATATTCTTTTGCTGCCAATGGTGCAATAGGCAACTGCCAACGTATAACGCTGTATAATCCCATTTTTAGCATAATCCCCGAAAGTAACATGGTTCCAACGGTTGGTGCTTTTTGGTACACTTTTGCCTGCCAAGTATGAAAAGGAATCAATGGAATTTTTATGGCATAAGCCAGGAAGAAAGCCAGGAATATCCAGAATTGTTCCGTTGACGATAATCTAAGTTGAGTCAAATCGCTGATTAAAAAGCTTCCCGCTTTTTGGTGCAAATAAACAAAAGCAACTAGCATAAACAACGAACCGGCTAGCGTGTAAATAAAGAATTTCACCACTGCTTTTTTGCGTTCCTCGGCATCGCCATTCCCCCAAATCAAAGCAATGAAGTAAATTGGAATCAAAGACAACTCCCAGAAAATGTAATATAAAAGTCCGTCAGAGGCAAGGAAAGTTCCCGCCATCGCAAAGGTCATAAACAAGATTAACGAGTAGAGTGCTTTCGGATTTTTATACGTATTTCCAAAAGAAGAAAAGATGATAATCGGTGTCAAAGCCGTTGTCAGCAATAGCATTGCCAAGGCCAATCCATCAGCCTGTAAAGCAAAATAGATTTTTGGTTGCGCTATCCAAAGTTTTGCATAGATTATTTCTTGTCCTAGATTGTATTGGCTCAGCAAACAAATGGAACCTGCAAAAGCGGCCAATCCAAAAAGCAAGGCTACTTTTGGAGCCCATTTATCGCCCGAAATATAAGTTGCAAATGCGCCAAATAAAAGAATAATTAATAGTGTAGTTACATCCATTATGTAAAAATTATTGTAAAAATAAATAAGTTATTATGGCGACAACGCCTATGATAAAAGCAAAAAGATATAGTCCAACACTACCGTTGTGTACTTTTTTGCCTTGCAAAGCGATTTCGTTCATTACTTTTCCTAATCCAAAAACCAATGCCGACAAAGTGGTTTCTACAGAATCTCTAAAGAAACTGGAAAGCACATTTACGGGTTTTACGAAAATAACATCGTATGCTTCATCAACATAATATTTGTTGTATAAAACTTTCGGAAGACCAGTGATTTCGGAATCTTCACTTGGAATGGCATTGTCTTTCAGGTATTTTTTGTAGGCAATTGCAATTCCAACAATGGCACCAATTGTGGCAACCGCCATCAGCATGTATTCGGTAGATCCCAAGGTGTGTGCTTCGTGTGCACCTTTCGAAAATAATGGCGCTAAATAATGGTTCAACCAACTGTGTCCGGGCAAGCTGATAATTCCGCCAAAGAAAGACAAAATCGCCAATATGATTAAAGGCAAAGTAATCAAACTTGGGCTTTCATGTAAATGATGTTTTTGCTCTTCGGTTCCTCTAAACGAGTTGAAAAAAGTCAGGTAAATCAATCTGAACATATAGAAAGCAGTCATTATCGAAGCAATCGATCCGATTACCCATAAAACTTTGTTTTCGTGAAAAGCAGTCATTAAAATTTCATCTTTTGACCAAAATCCTGCTAATGGGAATATACCCGATATAGCCAATGATGCAATCAACATAGTCCAAAAAGTAATAGGCATCGCTTTTTTCAAACCACCCATTTTGCGCATGTCTTGTTCTCCGTGCAATCCGTGAATTACCGAACCAGAACCCAAGAACAAACAAGCTTTGAAGAAAGCGTGTGTGATAACGTGGAAAACAGCAATTTCATAAGCTCCCAAACCTAAAGCCAAGAACATTAATCCCAGTTGTGAAACGGTAGAATAAGCCAATACCTTCTTGATGTCGTTTTGGACCAAGGCAATCGTGGCGGCAACCAAAGCCGTAACAGCTCCTACAATCGCTATAATGTTTTGAACGCTTGGAGCCATATCAAACAAGAAGTTCAATCTCGTAATCATAAAAATTCCTGCGGTAACCATTGTCGCTGCATGTATCAATGCCGAAACCGGCGTTGGTCCAGCCATCGCGTCCGGCAACCAAGTATATAACGGAATTTGTGCCGATTTTCCAGAAGCACCAATGAATAAAGCTAAAGCGGCAGCTGCAATCCAAAATTCATTGATATCACTTGCTGAAGTTATGGTAGTTTTTAAAGTGGTAAAATCCAAAGTGTTGAACAAAGAACCAACGATAAAAATTCCAATTAAGAATCCTAAATCCCCAATTCTGTTCATAATAAACGCCTTTTTGGCGGCATCATTGAAATCTTGGTTTTTGTACCAAAATCCTATTAATAAATAGGAACAAAGTCCCACGCCTTCCCAACCGATGAACATCATTAGCAAGTTACTTCCAATTACAAGGGTAATCATAAAGAAAATGAACAGATTCAAATAAGCAAAAAACGAATGCATTTTTTCGTCATCGTGCATGTAGCTGATGGAATATAAATGTATCAACGATCCAATTCCTGTCACGAACAACAGCCAAAGTATTGACAATTGGTCTATAAGAAATCCGAAACTAACGTCGAATTTTTCAATCGAAATCCATTCGAATAGGTTGATGACTACAGCTTCTTGGCTTGCATTACCAAATAAATATAACGTAACGGCAAAAGAAACAGCAACCGGAAGTGTCCCCACAACCCCTACGATGCTTTTACCTGCTTTTTTGCCCAGAAAAACATTAAATAAAAATCCTAAAAAAGGAGCTAACAGTAAGACTAAAACTAAACTTGTATCCATTGCAGATTATCCTTTTAAGTTTTTTAAATTTCCAACATCAATTGTGCCCATATTCCTGAATATTGAAACTAATATTGCCAATCCCACAGCAACTTCGGCAGCAGCAACAGCCATGGAGAAAAACACGAAAACTTGTCCTTGTGCATCTTGATGATAAGTCGAAAAAGCCACAAACAGCAGGTTTACTGCATTCAGCATTATTTCGATTGACATAAATACGATGATGGCATTACGTCTGTACAACACTCCAAAAACTCCAATACAAAAAAGTATCACGCTAAGGAAGATGTAATTTTCGATGCCCACTTGATTCAAAATATTATTCATAATTATTTATTTCTCTAATTTTTCTTTTTTAGACAATAAAACCGCGCCAATCATCGCTACCAAAAGCAAAACTGAGGCAAATTCAAATGGCACCATATATTCGTTCAACAGCACTTTGCCCAATACTTTTATGGATTGGTAATCTTCACCAGTAGTAACATATTCGCCAACGATCGGTTTTGAATTGACAAAAATGGCTATTAAAACCAGACACATCAAACAGAACAAAACAATTGCCCCTAATCGAGTAACTCGGGGTTTATGCACTTCATTTTCTTTGTTCAAATTCATCAACATTACAGTGAATAAAAACAAAATCATGATGGCTCCGGAATAGACAATTACATGAACTATTGCCAGAAATTGCGCGTTTAACAACAAATAATGACCCGCAATCGAGAAGAAACAAATTACCAAATAGATGGCACTATGTATTGGATTTCTACTATAAATCGTTAAAAAAGCAGTAGCTAATGTAATGAGAGCCAAAATGGAAAATAAAATTTGTATGGGGGTCGCATTGGCTAAATCAGGCATCTGTATCATTTAGTTGGCATTTTTAAGTTGAGCATTTTTCATGGCTATATCCAAGGGCATTACCAATTTATCCTTTCCAAAAATAAAATCTTCCCTGTCATAACTCGCTGGAACTAATTCTTTAGAAATGGTCAAATAAATCGCGTCTTTCGGGCAGGCTTCTTCACACAAGCCACAAAAGATGCAACGCAACATGTTGATTTCATAAATCGATGCATATTTCTCTTCTCGATACAAATGTTTTTCGTCGGGTTTGCGTTCTTCCGCCTTCATGGTGATGGCTTCAGCAGGACAGGACAAAGCACATAATCCGCAGGCAGTACAGTTTTCACGACCTTGCTCATCCCGTTTCAACATGTGTTGGCCTCGATAAACCGGACTAAATTCCCGGACTTGTTCGGGATATTGGATGGTGGCTTTTTTTCTGAATAAATGCTTTATCGTTATTATCAAACCCTTGATAATCGCAATAAGATACATTCTTTCAAAAAAAGTCATTTCCTTGTTGGAAACCACTTTTTTTCTGCCTGATAATGATATTTCTTGTATTGACATTTCTTAATTTTTATAACCAATTTTATTTCTTTCTTCTTTTTTGTCTTGTTTCTCCATCATTTCATCTAAATAAGAAAAGACTAATTCAATGTTTTTATCGTGATTGATGAGTTTTTTCTTTATCATCTCAACTTCTAATTTCAAGTTTAAATTATCTGATACGAAATCTCTTAAACTAACAAAAACTTCAATAATTTTTATACTCATTTGAGTAGCTCTTTCACTTTTAATTACATTTGCCAACTGTAGAACACCGTGTTCAGTAAACACATAAGGTAATGAACCTCCAAGAGCTTGTTTTGAAGGTATCGCATTTTGCGATACCATTAATTCAACTTCTATTTCATCCAACCTAAACATAAAATGTCCAGGAAATTTGTTAATGTTTCTTTTAACTTGTTCTCTTAAGCGAAATGGTTTTACATTAAATAATTCTGCCAAATCACGATCCAACATTACTTTAGTATTTCTAATAAAATAAATTTTATTGGTTATTATTTCGTCTGGAATAATAATTTTATTCATCGTCGACTTTCATTTTTGTTATGGTGTAACATTTTGTGACACCTTGACACCTAAAACCCCAAATAGGCCATTATTTCTACTCTCAAAAGCACAATTCCCGTAATCATGATATTTACAATGGATAACGGAATCAAAATTCTCCAACCCAAATGCATCAATTGATCGTATCTAAATCTTGGAATAGTCCAACGAACCCACATGTAAAAGAATATAAATCCACATAGTTTTATGAACAAGGCCATAATCCCAAAAATATTGGCAATATTTACGCCCCAATTTTCGGCAACCCAACTCATTCCGGGATAATTATATCCTCCGAAGAACAAAACGGCCAATAAAGTTGATGAAATAAACATGTTGGCATATTCGGCAAATAAGTAAAAACCCATTTTCATCGAAGAATATTCAGTATGATAGCCCCCAATTAATTCGGTTTCACATTCTGGCAAATCAAATGGCGTTCTGTTGGTTTCCGCAAAAGCACAAATCAAGAATATGATAAAAGACAAAGGTTGGTAGAAAACATTCCAATGCATTCCAGATTGTTGCACCGAGATTTCCTTCAAACTCAATGTACCCGTCATCATCAACAATGCAATTATGGACAATCCCATGGCAACTTCATAAGAAACCATTTGGGAAGCGGCACGAACGGCACCAATCAACGAAAATTTATTGTTCGAAGCCCAACCACCAATCATAATCCCGTAAACTCCTATTGAAACGACACCAATAAAGTACAAAACTGCCACATCAATGTCAGTGGCTTGTAACAAAACATCTTTTCCAAAAAGGTGAAATCTATCCCCCCATGGAATTACGGCACTGGTCATCAAAGCGGTTCCCATTGAAATTCCTGGTCCCACAATAAATAAAAATTTGTTGGGTGTGTTGGGTATAAATTCTTCCTTGGCAAATAATTTTAATCCATCGGCAAGAGGCTGCAATAATCCTCCCCAACCGGCACGGTTTGGACCAACTCTATCCTGAAGATAGGCGGCTACTTTTCTTTCTGCCCAAGTAGAATACATCGCCATTAGCATTGTCACGGCAAAAACGACCAGGATAACGACACTTTTTTCTATAATAAAAGTACTATCCATTTTTTTGGGAATTTACAGGTTCGCCATCTATTTTTTCATTGTAATCAATTTCGGCCATGCTTATTTTTTTTCTGTCTTCTTCTCTGCCTAAAAGAATTTTTTCCTCGGTATTAATCTTTACTGGTTCTAATTTTCCGAAATGTTTGTTTTGATTGATAACCGAATCTTTTTCGAAGGCTCTTGGGCCTTCAATAATCCAGTCGTTCACATCCTTATGGTCAAAACGGCAACTGTTGCAAATGAATTCATCCACTTCGTGATACTCGTCTTTTCTGCCTGTAACTCTTTGAATTTCGTCACCAAACATCCAAACCGTAGCTTTTCCGGAACAAGTAGGGCAATCTCTGTGCGCATCATAAGGTTTGTTGAACCAAACCCTCGATTTGAATCTAAAAGTCTTGTCTGTCAAAGCGCCTACCGGGCAAACATCAATCATGTTTCCTGAAAACTCGTTGTCTATGGCATGCGAAATACAAGTAGAAATATTCGAATGATCGCCTCTGTCCATTACACCGTGCACTCTGTTGTCCGTCAATTGGTCGGCAACCATCACACATCGGTAGCAAAGAATGCAACGATTCATGTGTAATTGAATATTTGGGCCAATGTCTTCTGGCTCGAAAGTTCTTTTTTCTTCTATAAAACGACTTTCTGATTTTCCATGTTCGAAACTTAAATTCTGCAAATCGCATTCTCCCGCTTGGTCACAAACCGGGCAATCCAAAGGGTGATTGATCAGCAAGAATTCCGTTACTGATTTTCTTGCTTCTTGAACTCTTGCCGAAGATTTGCTGTTCACTTCCATCCCGTCCATACAACCCGTTACGCAGGAAGCCATTAATTTTGGCATCGGTCTTGGGTCGGCTTCACTTCCTTTGGCCACTTCAACCAAACAACAACGGCATTTTCCGCCACTTCCTTTTAGTTTTGAATAATAGCACATGGCTGGCGGAACTACTTCTCCACCAATCATTCTGGCTGCTTGCAGGATGGTTGTTCCTGGTTCTACTTCTATCGCTTGACCGTCTATGGTTACTTTCATTTTTCTTATTTTAGAAAATTATAGTTTAAATTGATTAAACTTTCAATTCTATTTTATTTTTTAAAATGTTCATTATATAAATTAACAACCTCCTCGATTTGATTTAATCTATAATTTTCTGAATTCATCCATTTATTGTATAATTCAGGATAGTCAATTATTAATTTTCCCATTTTCTTGCGTCTAGATATTTTAAAAAGTTTTCCGTTTTTAATAATGTAATTAGTTTGATAATTATGTTCTACTGGAATACCTGCATTATAAACAGTATAAAAAGACAATTTTCCTAATACTCTTTCGTGAAAGAAATGATTTTTATTTTGTTTTAAACTTACATATTTATATTCTCCTGAGAAAGGTGTGTTAATCAAAATTATTTTCAATTCAGTTGGTAAATATTTTACTTCTTCTCCACTTTCCTTAATTATTATAGATTTTTCAATTACTCCACTATAAGATGATATTACTCCACTATAAGATGAAATATTATAGGTATTCATATCTAATAAAAACCTACATTTAATAGTGTCATTTGCATTTGTTACAACATAGCCTTTAATATTTCGTTGAGCTTGAGTGCTTTTACTAAAAAATAAAACAGTTAAGATCAACAATATTTTTTTCATTTATAAAATAATTTAAACTGTTTCTTTAGAAACCATATGCTTAACGCTTTCAAAAGGCTCATTCACAAAATGGTCTCTATTTTTTATTTTTTCCGGAAAACGGATATGATATTCAAATTCTTCTCTGAAGTGACGAATCGCCGATGCCACTGGCCAAGCTGCTGCATCACCTAATGGACAAATTGTGTTTCCTTCTATTTTACTTTGAATGCTCAAAAGTAAATCGATATCTTCCTCACGACCGTGACCGTTTTCGATTCGGTGCAATACTTTTTCTAACCAGCCTGTACCTTCACGACAAGGCGAACATTGTCCGCAACTTTCGTGGTGGTAAAAACGAGAGAAATTCCAAGTATTTCTTACGATGCAAGAAGTGTCGTTATAAACTATGAAACCTCCTGAACCCAACATCGAACCTGTGGCAAAACCACCGTCGCTCAAACTTTCGTAAGTCATCAAGCGGTCGTCACCATTTGCTGTTTTGTAAATCAAATGAGCCGGCAAGATAGGAACTGATGATCCTCCGGGAACGAAGGCTTTCAAAGGTCTTTCAGAACTCATTCCGCCCAAATATTCATCGGAATTCATGAATTCATAAACGCTTAATCCCATTTCTATTTCGTAAACTCCAGGATTTTTAATGTGCCCCGATGCAGAAATTAATTTGGTTCCAGTAGACCTTCCAATACCAATTTTGGCGTAATCGGCACCTGAATTGTTGACAATCCAAGGCACTGCAGCAATGGTTTCGACGTTATTCACCACCGTTGGATTTGCCCAAAGTCCAGAAACTGCAGGAAATGGTGGCTTGATTCGAGGATTGCCCCTTTTGCCTTCCAAGGATTCAATTAATGCGGTTTCTTCTCCACAAATGTAGGCTCCGGCACCACAATGAACGTATAAATCCAAGTCGTATCCTGTTCCCAAAATATTTTTTCCCAACCAACCCGCTGCTTTTGCCTCGGCGATGGCTCTTTCCAATATTTTGTAAATCCACATATATTCTCCGCGAATATAGATGTAAGAAAGGTTGGCACCCAAAGCATAACTCGAAGTGATCATCCCTTCAATCAATAAATGAGGAATAAATTCCATCAAGTATCTATCCTTGAAAGTTCCAGGTTCCGATTCGTCTGCGTTGCAAACTAAATGCCGAGGTTTTCCTGATTTTTTGTCAATGAAACTCCATTTCATTCCCGCTGGAAATCCCGCTCCACCACGACCTCTTAATCCAGAAGTTTTCACCTCTTCAACCACTTCGTCTGGCGTCAATGTTTTTAAGGCTTTTTCCACAGAGGTATATCCACCGTTTTGGCGATAGACTTCATACGTTTTAATTCCCGGGATAGTTACTTTGTCTAATAGTATTTTTTGTGACATATTATTTATCGTGTAACGTAATTTTATCATCTCTACAATCAGCAATAATCTGATCTACTTTTTCTTTGGTCAGGTGTTCTTGGTAAAAATCACCCAATTGCATCATTGGAGCATAACCACAAGCTCCTAAACATTCTACACCTCTTACTTCAAAAAGCCCGTCTGCTGAAGTTTCGCCAATTCCTACACCTAATTTTTCGCAGGTATAATCCATTAAATCCTCAACCCCATTCAAACAACAAGGGGAAGTTCTGCAAAATTCGAACATGTATTTTCCAATTGGTTTTTGGTTGAACATCGTGTAAAAAGAAACGACTTCATAAACCTCAATCGGTTTGATAAGTAAAATTTCGGCCACTTTGTCCATTAGTTCAAAACTCAACCAATTGTCGTGTGCATCCTGAACTTCGTGTAAAACAGGCAATAAAGCTGATTTTCTTTTGTCTTCTGGATAATGACTGATTAATTCATTGATGCGATTCATCAATGTTTCGGTAATGTTTATTTCTTGTTTGTAATGTGTTCTTTCCATTCTATATTTTAGATTTTAGATTTTAGATTTTAGATTTTTCAATCTGCATTCTGAAATCTGTATGCTGCACTCTTTTCTATGCGTCTAATTCTCCGGCTATTACATTTAAACTTGACAAAATAACAATTGCATCCGAAAGCATTGCGCCTTTTATCATTTCGGGATACGCTTGGTAATAGATGAAACAAGGTCTTCGGAAATGCAATCTATAAGGAGTTCTACTTCCGTCAGTTACCAAATAAAATCCTACTTCTCCATTTCCACCTTCAACGGCATGATAAATTTCAGCAACCGGAACAGGAATTTCTCCCATCACAATCTTGAAATGATAAATCAAGGATTCCATATCGTGGTATACATCTTCTTTTGGAGGCAAATAATATTCAGGAACATCAGCGTGAAAGACATTTCCTTCCGGCATTTTGTCTAATGCTTGACGAATGATGCTCAAACTTTCCCAAACTTCAGCGTTACGAACACAAAAACGATCGTAAGTGTCGCCTGATTTTCCAACGGGAACGATGAAATCGAAATCTTCATAAGAAGAGTAAGGATGTGCCACTCGAACGTCGTAATCCACTCCGGCTGCACGTAAATTAGGCCCTGTAAATCCGTAAGCAATAGCCATTTCGGCACTGATTGGACCCACATTTACGGTTCTGTCAATAAAAATTCTGTTCCTTTCGAACAAGTTTTCAAATTCTTTCCAGGCAACCGGAAAATCTTTCAAAAACACGTCTAATTTGCGAAAAGCTTCTGGAGACCAATCTCTTTCGAAACCACCCATTCTTCCCATATTTGTTGTCAAACGGGCCCCACAAATTTCTTCGTAGATTTCGTAAACTTTCTCCCTAAATTGAAATACATACAAAAATCCGGTATAAGCACCGGTATCAACACCAAGGATCGAATTACAAATAATATGGTCTGTGATTCTGGCCAATTCCATTACGATAACTCTCAAATATTGGACTCTTTTCGGAACTTCAATATCTAACAATTTTTCCATTGTCATCCACCAACCCATATTGTTTATAGGCGATGAACAATAATTCATTCGATCTGTAAGTGGCGTGATTTGGTAAAAAGGACGGTTTTCGGCAATTTTTTCAAAAGCTCTGTGAATGTAACCGATAGTTGGTTCTGCTTCTAGGATTTTTTCGCCATCCATCAACAGGATATTCTGAAAAATACCGTGTGTGGCAGGATGTGTTGGACCTAGATTCAGAATCGAAAGCTCGCTCCCGTCTTCGTTTAGGCTCTCGTTTATTCTTTTAGCATAGCGATGCTCTGGTGGTAATAATAGTTCTGACATCTATAATTAAAAATTGATAATTAAAAATTGATAATTCATGAATTTCAATTAAATATTAATTTTTTTGCTTTTTATAATTTTCAATTATTCATTGTTAATTATACATTATTTGTTGTTCTTCCAAAGAAACGATCGTCTTTGTCTGTTCTTCCGCCATCTTCCATCGGAAATTCTTTTCGCATGGGGTGTGATACCATTTCATCCATATTCAAAATACGTTTCAACTGTGGATGACCAATGAAATTGATGCCGTAAAAATCCCAAGTTTCTCTTTCCATCCAATTGGCACATGGAAAAATATTGGAAATAGACTTAATTTCAGGTGTTTCTCCGTTGATGAAAGTCTTGACTTTTATGCGTTTATTTTCATACCAATTGTGCATGTGATACACGACAGCAAACTGTCTTTCGACAACGTTATCCGGATAATGAACCCCACACAAATCCGTCAAGAAATGAAAACGCAATGTTGGGTCGTTTTTTAGAAAAAGAATAACGGCAGTTATTTTGTCAGTGGCAACTTCTAGTGAAAACAGGTCTTTTTCTTGATTGAAATGGAAAACACTTTCGCCAAATGTTTCCACTAATTTATCTTGAATTTGTGTCGTTTCTAAACTCATTTCCTTATTTTATGTTATAAGAAGCTAATAATTCCTGGTATTCTGGAGAACTTCTTCTTCTTACAGATTCGCTTTTTACCAGTTCTTGCAATCTCATTACGCCATCAACGATTTGTTCTGGTCTTGGCGGACAGCCGGGTACATAAACGTCTACCGGAATTACTTTATCAATTCCTTGTAAAACAGAATAAGTGTCAAAAACGCCACCTGATGAAGCACAAGCTCCGACAGCGATTACCCAACGAGGTTCTGCCATTTGTTCGTATACCTGACGTAGAATTGGCCCCATTTTTTTGGAAATGGTTCCCATAACCAGCAACATATCGGCCTGGCGTGGAGAAAAACTCACTCGCTCTGAACCAAAACGGGCTAAATCGTAGTGTGAAGCCATTGTTGCCATGAATTCAATTCCGCAACAAGAGGTAGCAAAAGGCAATGGCCAAAGTGAATTGGCACGAGCCAATCCCACAACATCATTTAGTGATGTAGCAAAAAAGCCTTCACCAGAAACACCTTCCGGAGGGGCAACCATTTTTATGTTTGATTCACTCATTTTTATTGTTTTGAATTATGAATTTTGAATTATAAATTAACGTTGGAAACCATTTAAAATTTAAAATTCAACATTTAAAATAAATTTTTACTCCCATTCCAATGCTTTCTTTTTGATGATGTAGAAAAATCCAACCAACAATAAAAGCATAAACACTACCATTTTTAGCATTCCTTCCAATCCCAATTCTTTAAAATTGACAGCCCAAGGATATAGAAAAATCACCTCAACGTCAAATAACACAAAAAGAATGGCTACAACAAAATATTTTACCGAGAAAGGAATACGGGCGTTACCTAAAGACTCAACTCCGCATTCAAAGTTGGCATCTTTAACAGCTGATGATCTTTTGGGGCCTAATTTCCCTGAAGCTGCGATTATTCCCGCTACAAATCCAATAGCTAAAACCGCTTGCATCAGTATAGGAAAATAATCTAATTGACTTGATTGCATAATGAATATTTGTTTAGTCTGAATAAAACGCAAAGATAGGTTTCAAGTATTTAAATCACAAGTTTAAACCAAAAATTAGTTTGAGTAAAAAACACAATTAACTTTTCATTATGTTTTGTTTACTTAGCGCCAATGAAATTCAATTTCATCATAACAAGAAAAGCGCCCCGATTTATCGGGACGCTTCAAACATTCGTAGGCAAAAAAATGTTTTTTTGCTTAGATAACTGCTACTTTCGCAGCAACTTTTCCTTTTCTTCCTTCTTCTTCTTCATAGCTAACTCTGTCACCTTCACGAAGTTCTTCCGCGTTGATTCCTGATGCATGAACAAAAATGTCTTTTCCTGTTTCTTCGTCTGTAATGAATCCGTAACCTTTTGATTCATTGAAAAATTTAACTGTACCTGTACGCATTGTAATTGTAATAATAATTTATAATGAGACAAATGTAATACTTAATATAATACGAAAGATATTTTATATAAGTTTTTATTAAAAAAATTGGCTTTCAACGTTTTAGGGTAAATTTAATCGACGAACTACACAATAGCTAATTTTATATGCAGTTCATTTAATTGCAATTCATCAATTATCGACGGGGCATCAATCATGACATCTCTTCCTGAATTGTTCTTTGGAAAAGCAATAAAATCACGGATAGTTTCTTGTCCGCCGAGGATGGAAACCAATCTATCCAGTCCAAAAGCCAACCCCCCGTGTGGTGGGGCACCATATTGGAAAGCATTCATTAAAAACCCAAATTGATCTTCTGCCTGTTCAGTCGTGAATCCCAAATATTTAAACATTAATTGTTGGGTTGCCTTATCGTGAATACGGATTGAACCTCCTCCAATTTCGTTTCCATTCAAAACCATATCGTATGCATTGGCACGAACCGCTTTTGGATTAGTTTCCAATAAGTGCATGTCTTCTGGTTTCGGGGAAGTAAACGGATGGTGCATGGCATGATAACGTCCTGTTTCCTCTTCAAATTCCAACAATGGAAAATCAACCACCCAAAGTGGAGCAAATTCTGCTGGATTTCTCAATCCCAAACGGTTGGCCACTTCCATTCTTAAAGCAGAAAGTTGCGTTCTAGTTTTATCGGCTGGACCAGAAAGCACAAAAATCATATCGCCTGCTTTTGCTCCAGTTGTGTTTGCCCAATTTTTCAAATCCTCTTGGTCATAAAATTTATCTACCGATGATTTGAAAGTTCCGTCTCCGTTGCATTTCACGTAAACCATTCCGCTGGCGCCGATTTGAGGACGTTTTATCCAATCAATCAAGCCGTCAATTTCTTTGCGGGTATATTCACTTGCTCCGGGAACGGCAATTCCCACAACCAATTCAGCCGAATTGAAAATAGGAAATTCTTTGTGTTGCGCGAACTCGTTCAATTCTCCAAATTCCATTCCGAAACGAATGTCCGGTTTGTCATTACCATAGGTTTTCATTGCGTAATCGTAAGTAATTCTTGGAAATTTTTCTACTTCAATTCCTTTTATTTCTTTTAGCAAATGACGTGTCAATCCTTCGAAAACATTCAAGATATCTTCTTGTTGGACAAAAGCCATTTCGCAATCGATTTGTGTAAATTCCGGTTGACGATCTGCGCGCAAATCCTCATCACGGAAACATTTCACGATTTGGAAATACTTGTCCATTCCGCCCACCATCAACAATTGTTTGAAAGTTTGTGGCGATTGTGGCAAGGCATAAAATTGTCCTTCATTCATTCGGGAAGGAACGACGAAATCTCTGGCACCTTCTGGAGTGGACTTAATTAAATAAGGGGTTTCCACTTCGCAAAAATCTAAGTCCGAAAGGTATTTTCGAACTTCCATTGCTACTTTATGGCGAAAAAGCAAGTTGTTTTTTACGGGATTTCTTCGAATGTCCAGGTAACGGTATTTCATTCGAATGTCTTCACCGCCATCGGTTTCATCTTCAATCGTGAAAGGCGGTGTAAGTGCAGCATTCAATATTTTGAGTTCAGTGACCAGGATTTCGATGTCGCCGGTTGCCATAGTTGCATTTTTGGCTTCGCGCTCAATAACGGTTCCTTTAGCTTGGATCACGAATTCACGACCCAAGGTTTTAGCCAATTCAAAAACTTCTTTTTGGGAACGACTTTCGTCAAAAATCAATTGGGTAACTCCGTAACGGTCACGCAAATCGACCCAATTCATAAATCCTTTGTCTCGTGATTTTTGAACCCAACCCGCAAGTGTAACTTCGGTATTGATGTGTGAGGCATTGAGTTCACCACAGTTATGACTTCTATACATTGTCTTTTTTTTAGACTGCAAAAATACAGTTTTGTTTGAAGTTTAAGGTTTAAGGTGTAAAGTTTCTTTAGAAAAAAGGTGTATTTGAACAAGTACAACCAAAAAACAAACTTTAAATACATTTCAATCGGACTTCGGCAACGCCTAATGTCGGATAGAAGCATCGACGAAATTGTTCAAAAAATTGCCATAGAATTTTTTTTGCAAACAGTCGCTATATTAAGCAATCCCAAAGGTCGAAAACACAAAGTAAGTCTAAACAAAAATGAAGTATTCAAAAATGTAATTTTTTAGAATTTGTGTTTTTATAAAATTCAATCAAATTTTGTAATTTTAAAATTGAATTCAAGAAATGAAGAAAATGGGCAAGAAATTGAACTTATTACCAATCATTTTTTTGTCTGCAAATGCAATGAGTGAATTAAACAAAAGGAGATGGCAAGTAGAAATATTCTTTGGGGATATTAAGCAATTATTACACATAAAATGATTTATGGATACCTCTAAAAATGCTGCTGTGAGACAAATATGGACAGCATTTATGACAATACTTATCCTAAAAATATTAAAAGTACAATCAAAATTTAGTTGGTATCTATCCAATTTATTGGTTTTTATTCGATTGAATATTTTTGTCAAAATTGACCTCCAAAATGGTTAGATAAACACTATGAAGAACTTAACGAGCCTCCTCTAAAATCCATACAAAGGGTTCTGTTTTGAAAAGAGCACTTTTATTGGGAGAAACCCAATAAAATAGGTTAGTTTTTTTACTTAAATTTTAGTTTAGGACAGGATTGGCTACCAATATTTAAAATATAACATTTGTTGATGCTTTTGTTATATTTCTTTACGTAAATTTGCATTACTCATAATTAAAAATTATGAAATCGCCCAACTAAATTACTGTTGAAAACATCAATTGAATTCAAAAAATAAGGGGATGCCCTATTCCAATAAAAAACAATATATCTAGATATGAAACCAGACTTATTCCAAGCCCCAGATTACTACAACCTTGACGAATTATTGACAGATGAACATAAACTAGTACGTGATTCAGCAAGGGAGTGGGTAAAACGAGAAGTTTCGCCAATCATCGAGGACTTTGCCCAAAAGGCAGAATTTCCTAAACAAATCATCAAAGGCTTGGCAGATATTGGTGCTTTTGGCCCTTATATTCCTGAAGAATATGGCGGTGCCGGTTTGGATCATATTGCATATGGCTTGATTATGCAAGAAATAGAAAGAGGTGACTCCGGGGTTCGATCTACGGCTTCGGTTCAATCCTCCCTGGTAATGTATCCTATCTGGAAATACGGCAACGAGGAACAACGAATGAGATATTTGCCGAAACTGGCTTCGGGTGAATTTATGGGCTGCTTTGGCTTGACGGAACCCGATTATGGTTCTGATCCCGGAAGTATGATTACCAATTTCAAAGATATGGGCGACCATTATTTGTTAAACGGTGCCAAAATGTGGATTTCAAATGCGCCATTTGCTGATATTGCCATCGTCTGGGCAAAAAACGAAGAAGGAAGAATTCACGGATTAATTGTAGAACGCGGAATGCCTGGTTTTACAACTCCGGAAACCCACAATAAATGGTCGCTTCGAGCCTCGGCAACGGGAGAATTGATTTTTGACAACGTAAAAGTGCCAAAAGAAAATCTATTACCCAACAAATCAGGATTGGGAGCGCCACTTGGCTGCTTGGATTCGGCCCGTTATGGAATTGCCTGGGGTGCCATTGGAGCAGCAATGGATTGTTATGACACCGCTTTGCGTTATGCCAAAGAAAGAATTCAATTTGGCAAACCGATTGCCGGAACGCAATTGCAACAGAAAAAATTGGCAGAAATGATTACCGAAATTACCAAAGCACAATTGCTCACCTGGCGATTAGGTGTTTTGAGAAATGAAGGAAAAGCCACAACCGCGCAAATATCAATGGCCAAAAGAAATAACGTGGACATGGCCATTCATATTGCCCGCGAGGCCAGACAAATGCTGGGCGGAATGGGAATAACCGGCGAATATTCAATTATGCGCCATAGCATGAATTTAGAATCCGTAATTACGTATGAAGGAACTCACGATATTCATTTGTTGATTACAGGAATGGACATCACGGGGATTCCTGCTTTCAAATAGCGATAAACAACTATTAAACTATTCCTAAAATCGATAGTAAAAGCTTCTTGATAACAGGAAGCTTTTTTACATTTACAGAAAATTTAAACCCATGAATATAGCTTTCATTAACCGAGAAATTCAACCTCAAAAAGAGCGCTTGTTGCAGCATTCTTTATATGATAAAGTAAAAACCATTGCCGATTTAAACTGCTTTTTAGAAAATCATGTTTATGCCGTTTGGGATTTTATGTCTTTGTTAAAAGGCCTGCAAGCCCAATTAACATGTACTACTACCCCATGGTTTCCAACGAAAAATCTCGGAACAAGGTATTTGATAAATGAAATTGTCCTGGCCGAAGAATCGGATTTAACGATTGACGGACGTCGCCAAAGCCACTACGAAATGTATGTTGAAGCGATGGAATCTTGCGGGGCAAACACAAAAGGAATTGAGCATTTTTTATCGGAAGTCCATTCGCTTCACAACATTTATGTCGCCATTAAAAAAAGCAATCTACATCCCAATATTAAAGCCTTTTTAGACTTTACTTTTAGAGTTCTTGACGAAGGTAAATCGCATAAAATTGCTGCGGCTTTCACCTTTGGAAGAGAAGATTTGATACCGAGCATGTTCACGGTTATTTTGAAAAACTTCCAAGCTAATTTCCCAGAAACCGATTTGAGCAAACTGATTTATTATTTTGAAAGGCATATCGAACTGGACGCGGATGAACACGGCCCTATGGCGATGAAAATGATAACGGAACTTTGTGGTACGGATGCCCAAAAGTGGAATGATGTAGCAGAAATTTCGGTTTTGGCACTCGAAAAAAGAATCGGACTTTGGGATGCCATTGAAGAGCAAATTGTGATGAAAATGGAAATGGCTTAATTTCTTTCGAGAATAGAAAAAGAATTGATTGAATGTAATACCGATTTCAAAAATGAAAAAGAATTTATTCAACATAATGATTGTCGTTTTTTGGTCGCTATTGGCGGTTAGTTGCAGTGATGAGACAGTCAACTCCAATTCTTCATTGCCAGAAAACGCAAATCCGATTCCCACAACAACTTCGCAAACACCGACTAAAGAGATTAGCTATTTGGCCCTAGGAGACAGTTACACTATTGGGCAAAGCGTTTGTGAAACTTGCCGATTTCCCGAACAATTACGAAAAAAACTTGGGGATTTAAACCCAAAAAATAATTACACTTCAAAAATTATTGCAACAACGGGATAGACAACTACGAACTTAATTTCTGCGATAAATGCACAAAGTTTGACTCCAAATTATGATTTGGTTACACTATTAATTGGTGTGAATAACCAATATCAAAACCTCCCTTTCCAATTGTATCAATATGAATTTCCCTTACTGATCAACAAAGCAATTGCGCTTGCCAAAGGAGATAAATCCAACATGATTGTAGTTTCCATTCCCGATTATGCCTACACCCCTTTTGGGCAGAGATCCAGCAATCCATCAAAAATTTCTGCTGAAATTGACAATTATAACGCTTTTGCAAAAAACTATTGCTTAGAACAAAACATAGAATTTGTATCCATTACGGATATTACCAGACAAGGTTTGCAGAATACAAAACTGGTCGCTTCAGATGGATTGCATCCTTCAGAACTGGCTTATTCTTATTTTGTGGAACGAATTTTACCAAAGGCCTTTATTGCAACACAAAATTAAAAATACATCTCTACAAGGGGAGAACCTTTTTATAGATAAGGTGCCAATACAATTGCAAGACCTTCTAATGCTGCGGTAACTGGGATTTGGCAGCTTAAGCGACTGTTTGGTTTTACATGCATTAATCTCGAAAGAGTTGCTAATTCTGCCTCTCGTTTTTCGGGCAAATTAACATCATTTATAGCATAACATTCACAGGTGTGACACATGGCTATTCCGCCACACAAACCAATCGTTCCTGCTGGTTCCAGTTCGTAGGCACGAACAACATGCATCAAATTTAACGCCATATCAGTAGGGGCTTTTACTTCGTGAGTTTGACCTTTTCGATCTATGATTTTAATAGAAATATCCATTGTTTTAAAAGCGACTTATTAAATATTTGAATGAGATTAAACTAGAAGTTGTTGGTTTAAAATATAGCATACCCTAAAACCAAAGATGGTAGATTATAGCTTGAATACCATTGGCGATAATTTCTTAATAAATCTTATTCCAATCCATATCTGAATTCAATACTAAATTTATTAAAATTTAAGTTTTTAATCGAATAAATTCTTTCTAAAGCAATATTTTTAAATAGCAGACTTTCGATAATATTTCAATTAAGAGCATAAAATCAACTAACAATAAATTATGAATTCTATTCTCTATTAAGCAATATTTTCTACTGTTTCAATTTGTGGAGCATATTTTTTGATGGTAGTCTCCACGCCAGCTCTGAGCGTCATTTGATTCACGCTGCAGCTGGTGCAGGCTCCTTCCAAACGAACGACTACATGTTTGCCATCTTCGATGGAGATGAGTTTAATGTCGCCGCCGTCAGAATTTAAAAAAGGCCTAATTTCTTCGAGTGCCTTTTGAACATTGTTTGTTAATTCTTCTGTAGTCATTTTTTTTATGTTATCTGCCGCCGTTGCGATTTTCGTATTATTTTTTTACTGCTGCACATCCAGCCATTGTAGTAATTTTAACCGCTTCGGTAGCCGGTAAATTGGCGTTTCTGCTTACTACTTCTTGCACTACGTTTCTGGTAATTTCTTCAAAAACAGTTTCGATAATTGAACCCGTTTGCATCGCTGCGGGGCGACCAAAATCACCGGCTTCGCGGATGGATTGCACTATTGGGACTTCGCCCAAAAATGGAACTTGCAAATCCTCGGCAAGGTTTTTTGCACCTTCTTTTCCAAAGATGTAATATTTATTGTCGGGGAGTTCTTCGGGAGTGAAATACGCCATGTTTTCGATAATTCCAAGAACGGGCACATTGATTGCCTCTGACACAAACATCGAAACTCCTTTTCTGGCATCGGCAAGAGCCACAGCTTGGGGAGTACTTACAACAACCACTCCAGTTATTGGCAATGCTTGAACTATTGAAAGGTGAATATCACCGGTTCCGGGCGGTAAATCAATAAGTAAAAAGTCTAATTCGCCCCAATCGGCATCAAAAATCATTTGGTTTAATGCTTTTGAAGCCATTGGTCCACGCCAAATTACGGCTTGACTTGGAGAAGTAAAAAACCCTATGGAAAGTATTTTGACGTCGTAACTTTCGATAGGTTTCATCTTTGACTTCCCGTCAACTTCCACAGAAAGCGGTTTTGCACTTTCAACATCAAACATGATAGGCATGGATGGCCCGTAAATGTCGGCATCCAAAACCCCTACTGAAAACCCCATTTTGGCTAGCGTTACCGCCAAGTTTGCCGTAACAGTAGATTTTCCAACGCCTCCTTTTCCGGAAGCAACGGCTACAATATTTTTAATTCCAGGAATAGATTTGCCTTTAATATCCGTGCTCTCGGGAGCTTCAATTTTGACATTGATTTTGATTTTGGCTTCTGGTGAAACCAATTCGAGAATGGTTTTTTTAATGTCGTCTTCGGCACGTTTCCTGATGTGCAATGCTGGAACATGCAACACTAAATCTACCACCACTTCATCTCCAAAAGTGAGAACGTTTGCGATAGCTCCGCTTTCCACCATGTTTTTTCCTTCTCCGGCAACACTGATGGTTTCCAGTGCTTTAATAATTTCTTTTCTATCTAATTTCATATTCTTTTTGTGATGTTCAATTGGTAATTTGCAATCGGAAAATTATATTTATTTAAACTGATTCTATTATAAACTTGTATGCAAATATACAGTGAAAAGTTCTTATTATAAAGCTTTTGGGGATGATTTATTGTGGTCAAAATGCCTGATTTAGGACTGTCTTTAGCGATTATTTATAGCATTAAACACTCTTTTCGGCTCCCAATACACCTTCTCCAAATTCACAATTTGATTGTTGACCACAACAATTCCTTCGCTTTCCAGCAATTGTTGCATCAAATTCGTTCCGTCAAAATGGTGTTTCCCCGTGAGCAATCCTTTTCTGTTTACGACCCGATGTGCAGGAACATCTTCCATATTATGGCAGGCATTCATGGCCCAGCCCACCATTCGGGCAGAGCGAGCGGTTCCCAATACCTTTGCAATGGCACCGTAAGAAGTGACTTTGCCATACGGAATTTGCCTTGCGACAGCATACACTCTTTCGAAAAAATTGTCGTTTTTCGGGTTCTTTGGCATTACCAATAATAATTTATGATATTGATCAAGGTGATTATAGCAATCAATCCCGTGATACTGCCAATGATGGTATTCATGTTTTTCATGATAAAATCCCTCTTGCTTTCAATCCTGCTGAAGAAGGAAATATAAAAGTAGAAAACCAGAAACGAACCCATCAAGACACCGGCCACAAAGATAAAAATGGAAGGGGTATCGAATGATAACAGCTTGTATGAAGCCAACGAGATACTGATGAAAACATAATAGGGAATAGGAAAAAAATTGAGTGCCGAAAGCAACATTCCTAAAAAAAATCGCTTGGTTTTGCTTTTATTTTTAAGTTTTTTGGATTTGCTTTTCGGCGTTTTGGCTATCCACAAAAAATAAATGGTCAAAGCTGTAAATATGCCAAACCCAATTTCACGCAATAAAGTCACTAAATCTGGACGACGGTTTATAATTTTAGCGAATAAAATGGCAAAAAAAACTTGGAAACAAATGACTAATATCGCTCCCAAAACAAACCATAACGCATTCCGTTTTCCTTCCTTATGATTCACTTTGGCGGCGGTCATATTGATTAATCCCGGCGGAAGAATCCCTATAAAAGCGCTAATAAAACCGAAAAACAGTGGCGTTATATAATTCATTTATGAAGCATAAGTGTTAAAAAGCGTCAAATTATTCTAGGGAAAACAAATAGCTATTCCTTTATTTTGAATCGAATATACGTAATTGCTTTGTTAATTTCCAAATATTGTTTTTCGTAAAAGGTCTGAAAAGCGGTGACTTCCTCCGGACTTCCTTCGTTTTCGTAAACATTATGGTTGGCATACAACACCTCGTGACCTTCGCCATGCAACAATCCTAGGGTGTAACCGTGCATGAATTCGCTGTCGGTTTTCAGGTTGACCACGCCGTCTTTTTTGAGGATTTTTTTATACAATTGCAGAAATTCCGAATTGGTCATTCTGTGTTTGGTGCGTTTATATTTAATTTGTGGATCGGGAAAAGTAATCCAAATCTCGTCTACTTCATTTTCGGCAAAAATATGATTGATTAATTCGATTTGGGTGCGAATGAAAGCCACATTATGCAATCCGGTTTCAACCGCAGTTTTGGCACCACGCCAAAAACGAGCCCCTTTGATGTCGATTCCAACGAAGTTTTTGTTGGGATATTTCTGGGCCAAGCCAACAGAATATTCGCCTTTGCCACAGCCTAATTCGACAACAATTGGATTGTCATTTTTAAAAAAATCAGCGTTCCATTTGCCTTTGAGCGGGAATAAATCGCTTACCACTTCTTCTCTTGAAGGTTGAAAAACATTGTCGAATGTCTCGTTTTCCTTGAATCTTTTTAATTTATTTTTACTTCCCACGCTTTTATTGAATATTTATACTTCCTACCATTCGACCTAAAGGTCTCGGGTGACAAAATTAAGGAAATATATGAGACGGAATCCCGAGTCGGCATAAAATACTATGGGTTTCTTAGTTTTTCCCTTTTCACAAGATTCTCCAGGTACTTGTTTTAGGACTTCAATGTATATTTTAAAAAAAAGCAGTCAAAAAGTTTCCTTTTGACTGCTTGATCTGAATTAATAATTAACCTAAAAAATACAATCCTTAATACGTATTTTGTTTTTCAAAAGCGGTAGTCAAGGTCTTTTTTATTTTTTCCATGGCCAAAAAAAAGGCCTTCTCAATCGTGTCTGCATGAGCGGAAACCGCAATAGGCTGCAATTTAGCCGGACGTGCTTCTATTAAACAACGTTTGTCGTTAGCACCTCCTTTATCGCTGTTTTCGTCGCCAAGATAAACCTCGATACGAGTGACTTTATCCTCAAAACGAGCCAAGTCTTTTTCTAATTCTCCTGCAAAAAATGTTTCTAATCTTTCGTGACCTTCTATGTTTTTGTCGGTATTAAACTGGATTTTCATATATGATTATTTACTGTTTTTCTCAAATTTAGGACTCTTTTTCGAAAAAAACAGTGACGTTAATAAAACATTATGAAAAAAAGTAGAATGACTGACCATTACCAAAAACAATTCATTATTTCAGCCAGGAATTGGCACGAATTCCTATTTTTATTTTAGAAAATTAGTAAAACCTACCTGCGGGCATATTATATTATAGGCAAAATTTCACAAAGCGTTTGCATTCCTAAAAAGGAAATGATTTTATTGCTGTTTTAAGTCAATTTCCCTTTGAATCTTGGCGATGCAATCCTCCAGATTATTTTCTATTTCGCCACTCCAAAAACGAATAACCGTCCAGCCTTGTTCCCTTAATTTTTCGTTGACCTCAACATCCCTTTGTCTATTTCGTTCAATTTTTTTTTGCCAAAATTCCGTATTGGTTTTGACGTAGTTTTTCTGGGATTTCCAGTCTTTGCCGTGAAAAAATTCGCTGTCAACGAACAAGGCGATTTTGAGTTTTTTGAAAGTTAAGTCCGGTGTGCCAAAAACCGTCCTGTTGTTTTTTCGATACCGATACCCCTGATGCCACAAGGCTTTGGCTAGGCGCACTTCGTCCTTGGTGTTGGTACTGTGAATGGCTCGCATAATTTTGGAACGCTGGATTGAAGTTAGATTGTCCATAAAAAAATGGATTTAAAATAGTAGTTTAAAGTTAGTTATTTTATGCGGTTTATTAAATTGGTTCTGCTGATAATATTGTGAAATTTCACCACTGATTCCAAAAAATTTCCAAACATTAGGTTTGATTTTGAAAAGAAAGGTTCGCTTCTTCATGGCAGGATAACTATCGGAATAGCTATGGGAAGTGAACCCCTTTTTTTTTAACTATTATTTTCTTTCAGAATCTTAACCTATAAAAGCCGTTCTGTGAGGAAAATTGACCTGCTTACAATTGTCCTCATTATTGATTAGTTTTCAACTTATTTTATTATTTAAATTCCCATTCCACAATCCATTTTTTAACCCCTCTAAACCAATAATCAAACCCTCTAAAAGCTACAATTTCGAGGTTTTTTTTGTATCTTTATAGGAGCAAAAATCAGCTTTTGTCATGAAACGGATAGTTGTAGGTTTGGTTTTCCTTATTGGTCCCTTTTTCTTGCTGGCGCTCCCCAATCCATCCATGTATAAAGAGCCGGTCACAACAACTATGGTCCAGACTGCTATTCGAATACCTCTTCCAAAATCTATTGTAGCCACTTTAGACAAAGCCACTTTATCGAACTTTTTCAAGAAATATCCCTACTTAAAAGAATACCAATCGGAGGTGAATTCCCTGTATCAAAAACGGAAATACACATGGATTTGGCATGACAACAAAGGGTTGATTGAGTTTGCCAATTTGTTGTATTCTAAAGTAAATCGGGTTGAGGAAGAGGGCTTGGAATCGACTTTGCCTTATAAAGATGAAATTGACGGAATTTTCGAAGGGGAGTCTACAAAAAAAATATCCAAAACCGACACAGAATTGCTCTTGTCGGCAATGTATGTTTACTATGCCCAAAAAGTGTACAAAGGAATTGAAACCGAAAAAATAACAGAAATCGGCTGGTTTATCCCCCGAAAGCCCCTCTCTTATACCAATCTGCTGGATTCATTGTTAGTAGATTCCAAGTTATTGAACAAGAACGAGACCGAGCTTTTGGGACAATATTATAAACTGCGGGAGGCCTTAAAAAAATACCGCCGAATAGCCCAAAATGGCGGTTGGAATACCCTTAAAATGGATCCGTTCATAAAAGATTATAAACCCAATGACAGCTCGAAAGTCATTGGTCAAATCAGAAAACGACTTGCCATTACTGGCGATTTAAAAAAAGATTCCAAAAGTAATTGGTATGACGAGGAATTAATGGACGCCATTTTGGATTACAAAAAAAGAAATGGCTTCAAACTGAATTATCGCATTGAATCCGAACAAATAGAACACCTTAATGTGCCCGTTGAAGAACGCATCAAAACCATTATGGTAAACATGGAACGCTGCCGTTGGATTGATCCAGATTTGGCCAAAGCCGATGAATTTATTGTAATCAACATTCCGTCCTTTAAATTAATTTACCGAAGAAACGGCTTAAAGGAATTGGAATCAAGAGTCTTTGTAGGTAAAATCATGACTGAAACGGTGATTTTTAGCGGCAACATAAACCACATCGTTTTTAGTCCGTATTGGAATGTTCCCAAAAGCATCATCGAAAATGAGTTAAAATATGCGATGGAACGAGACAAGAATTATTTGGTTTCCCATAACATGGAATGGAATAACGGCAATGTCAGGCAAAAACCCGGGCCAAGAAATTCCTTGGGATTGGTCAAGTTCATGTTTCCGAATTCCAACAGTATTTATTTGCACGATACGCCGGTCAAATCTTTGTTTGATGTTGATGTAAGGCTCTTTAGCCATGGATGCATCAATATGGAGAAAGCCAAAGAATTGGCCCTCTTGATTTTAAAAGACGACCTCGACTGGCCTGTTGAACGTATAGATGCCGCCATGAACGGCGGTACGGAAACGACCTGTTACCTAAAAAAGAAAATCCCGGTTTATATTGGCTACTTCACGACTTGGGTGGATGATTCCGGTATGATTAATTTTTACAGAGACGTTTATCAAAGAGACAATCGCTTGGGGGAATTGTTGTTTGAAGATGATTTGAAATAGTTTTTTGATTGTATGTATTAGAAAAAAAAAATTACACTTATCGGTGTGGGTATTTATTTTCGCCTGTTTACTTCGTTGATGTCGTGGCTAACTTTTTATACCATTACAAAACACTCACCATTCGGGGGTAGAACCGAAAAACAAAAAACCACAAGTTTTTCAGAAAAAAACTTGTGGTCTTGTCGGTAAAGAAATCTTAGATTTACTTCATTTCTTGCGAAGATACATTTACTGTTTTGGCAAAGCCTTGAAACCCATGTTGTATAAGGTAAAAGCCTGTATGTCGGCATTTTCCTGAATAGTCGCCTCTACTGATTTTCCGGCACCATGTCCAGCTTTTACATCGATACGGATTAAGGTTGGATTACTTCCGCTTTGTTTTTCTTGCAACTCGGCAGCAAATTTAAAACTGTGTGCTGGCACTACTCTATCGTCATGATCGCCAGTTGTCACCATCGTGGCAGGATATTGCGTTCCTTTTTTTACATTATGCACGGGGGAATATTTCTTGATGTACTCAAACATTTCCTTGCTGTCTTGCGAAGTTCCATAATCATAAGCCCAACCCGCACCCGAGGTAAATGTGTGGTACCGCAACATGTCTAAAACACCCACGGCCGGCAAAGCGACTTTCATCAAATCGGGACGCTGTGTCATAGTGGCTCCCACGAGCAAACCTCCGTTTGATCCGCCACGAATGGCAAGGAAATTAGAAGAAGTATATTTTTGGGCAATTAGATATTCGGCGGCAGCAATAAAGTCGTCGAATACATTTTGTTTTTGCATTTTTATTCCTGCATCATGCCATTTTTTTCCATATTCGCCACCGCCGCGCAAATTGGCTACGGCATAAATGCCGCCGTTTTCCATCCATACCGCATTGGCAATGCTGAAACTTGGTGTCAAGCTGATATTAAAACCGCCATAAGCATAAAGTATCGTTGGGTTTTTGCCGTTGAGTTGCAATCCTTTTTTGTGGGTAATCATCATCGGGATTTTGGTTCCATCTTTAGAAGTATAAAACACTTGTTGGGAAATATATTCTTCGTTTTTGAAATCCACTTTTGGTTTTTCATAAACCGCCGATTTTCCAGATTGAGGTTCCAAACCATATATTGTTCCGGGCGTGATATAATTGGCAAACGAATAATAGACGATTTTGTCTGTTTTCTTTCCGTTAAAACCTCCTGCCGTTCCCAATCCCGGTAATTGGATTTCGCGAATGAGTTTTCCGGAATAATCATATTGTAATACCACTGAAACGGCATCTTTCATATAATTGGCAAAGAAAAAACCGCCACAGGTGGAAGGCGACAATACATTCTCTGTTTCAGGAATAAAATTTGTCCAATTTTCAGGTTTTGGATTGCTCACGTCAACCGTAACGATGCGTTTGTTGGGTGCATTCAGGTCGGTTTCGATAAACAATTTACTGCCTTCATTCTCAATGACGTTGTTATCGCTGTTGAAATTATCCACGATGGTAACGATGGGACTGTTGGGTTGGGATAAATCTTTGAAATACAATTCATTTCCATAAGTCGACGTGGAAGCTGTAATGATTAAATAATGATCGTCATCGGTTACGCTACCGCCCACGTATCGTCGTTTTTGGTCTTCGCCAAAAATAACCTGGTCTTCTTTTTGTGAAGTTCCCAGTTTATGGAAATACAATTTGTGTTGGTCTGTTTTTGCAGATAATTGACTTCCTTTTGGTTTGTCGTAACTAGAATAATAAAACCCCTCATTTCCCTTCCAAGACAATCCGCTGAACTTTACATCGACCAATGTATCTTCGATTATTTTTTTGGAAAGGGCATCCATGATAATTACTTTTCTCCAATCGCTACCGCCTTCTGAAATGGAATACGCCATTTTGGAACCGTCTTTCGAGAAATCCATTTCGCCCAAAGAGGTGGTGCCGTCCTTTGAAAAAGTGTTCGGATCCAGAAAAATTTCTTCTTTGCCGGAAGCATCTTTTCGATACAATACCGATTGGTTTTGCAGGCCGTTATTCTTGAAGAAATAAGAAAAGTTACCCTCGGTGGAAGGAGAGCCTATTTTTTCATAGTTCCACAATTTTTGCAATCTATCTTTTAGTACTGCTCTGAAGGGAATCTTCGACAAATAATCGTAAGTCACTTCGTTCTCCGATTTTACCCAAGCAGCCGTTTCTGCCGATTTATCGTCTTCGAGCCAACGATACGGATCATTGACTTTCGTATCAAAATACAAGTCAACTGTTTCTCCTTTTTTAGTTTGCGGATATTTCACATTATTTTGTTTTTGTCCGTAGGAAGCTACTGTAGTTGTTAAAACCAAAAGGAATATTAATTTTTTCATTTGTTAAAAATTTGTTGTTTGTCATCGGCCAGGTGGAACATTCATAATTCTACCCTTGTCTATCAAGAACTATTGTCATGGGTGTTTCATCAAAGTTTGATTTATTGTTCACCACAAAAATATAAAAATATAACACATATCAAAGAAAATGTTAAAAAGGAATGTGTTAATTTTACACGAATTCACGAATTAAAAAACACACTAAAGAAACACTCTTGAATGGTGTACTTGTATCTAATACCGCTTGTTATTTCAAATTAGTCCAATAAAAATTGGACAAAATGAAATATACTGCTGCATTATACCATACCGATTGGACTAATTAATAATTA